>ERZ791912.265-NODE-265-length-36169-cov-69.509110_pt1 | contig 36169 bp, 22 predicted proteins | sample MGYA00510141_ERZ791912 | MGnify/ENA primary metagenome ERZ791912 (study PRJEB30046, sample SAMN00792082) | human gut metagenome | study: EMG produced TPA metagenomics assembly of the A metagenome-wide association study of gut microbiota in type 2... | reverse complement strand
CGTTGATGGCTTCCACCAGGGTAGTGGTCTTTCCGGTTCCCGGAGGTCCGTGAACGATGGCAACATCCTTCGCCCAAAGCACCTCATTTACAGCCCTTTCCTGGGTAGGATTGAGCCATGGAAACTTCATCGGGGCAAACGAGAATCTGCCCGCCTTCTGATGCGAATAGAATAAATCGCGGAGATAAGCCAGACGGTTGTTCTTCGCCTTCATCACTCTATCCAAAGCCTCGAACATCAGCTTGTAGCTGGTTTCGTCGAAGGACAACTGTACGCCGATAGGCTCCGTAGACTGCTGCAAATCGAGCAGCGGGGCTGAATCAGGAACGGTAATCACCATTCTGTCACCATCCACATAGCTCACGGTGCCGGTAAAGGAGAAATATTTGATCTGTTCTTCACCTCTGAAGAACATGACGGGGCGACCGAACTCAAAATTGTGCTCGATATCCTGATCCGAGGTACGGAATACCTCGATGGCTGTTTGGTTCAGCGAATTATAAAAGCTCTTTCCCACCTGTAGCGGGAACCAGGCATCACCTCGTTTCACCTTTCGCTTCATGCCCATCTGTTCGGTGAGCTTGCGGAAGGCTTCCTTCTCGGTGTAATACTCCAGCTGGAGCAGGGTGCGTTGCTGCAACAATGCCTGAATTGGTGAAATCTGTTCCATAATTGGTTGCAAAGTTACACCAATTCAGGCAAAAATAAGAAGATAATAGGATAATTATGTTTAAAAACTATCACTTTTCTCATCATCTCTGCCAGAGTTGATAGTCCTGAATCTCGTTGGCGTTATCATCCGGCGAAGCATTCTGGCCGTTTTCTGTCGGCACATTCTGCTTCTCTTTTGACTGCGCCCTATGATAATAGGTGAAGGCGATGAGGCTGATGAGCAGCAGGGCGATGATGCCGAGAACGATGCCGCCTGCCTTCAGCAGGGGCGATTCATGCTTGTGTTCTCTTACCTCGCGGATGCTCTTGGGACGGATGCTCAGGTCGCGGCTTATGCATACTTCTGCCGTCTTCCTGAGGTGCCTGTCGTGGGTGGCCTTCGCCATGTCGAGAAGCACCATGCCCAGCGAATAAATGTCTGCCTGAGGGTCTGATTTGGCTCCCTGCAGGAGTTGTTCCGGGGCGATGTAGCCCGAGGTTCCTGCCGGCAGTTTAAGAATGGTGAAGGAATCGCTGTCGGAAAGTCCGAAATCGATGAGCTTCACGTTCTTGCCATTGTGGGTTACCATGATGTTGGCGGGTTTCAGGTCGCGATGAATCATCTGCTTGTTGTGCATGTATTCCAGGGCGTCCATCAGTTCGTGGGCTATCTTGTGCGCCATTTCCGCCGTCAGCAGTTGCTGGTCTATCAGATATTGCAGCGTGTCGCCATCTATGTATTCCATCACGATGGTGGTGCCCAGGTTCTCCACTTCTTCCATGCCTATGGTATGGCAGATGTTGGGGTGCTCCAACTGCAGACCTATCTCGAATTCCTTGGTCAAAGCCTGGCGGTAGATGGGCGTATAGAGGAAATCGTTCTTCAGGCATTTCAGCATGTATCGCTTGCCGTATCTTGTGGCTGTGAAGATGCGGGTGTGCCCAGAGATGGAGACGTAGCATTGGCTGAGGTTGCTGAACCTGGACTCCACCGGCTGGGGGTCGGCAACATTCATCTCCTTGTTGATATCTTCCGTGAATCCTGATGTTGTCTTCATCGGCTTATCTGACGTTGTGTTTATTGACTTATCTGACGTTGTTTTCATTGGCTGATGATGCTGATAAGGGTGAGACCTCCGTTTCTTCCTGCCACGAACGATGCGGTACGCTCGCCGTTTCGCTCGATGTAAGGCAGATAGAGCGGCTGCTCCTTGATGAAGCATCCGGTAACGAAATGATCGCCTGCTTCAAGCTTGCTGTTTTCTGAGGCAAGTATTTCGTAGGTACTCTCGCCCAGATAGCGTAGGCGTAGAATGCGGTTGGGGCTCCATCCGATGGCTATCTCCGTACCCTTCTTCAGGTCGCTGCTTACCAGCTGGCTTGCCTTGAAGAACGAGGAGTTGTAGCGGGTACTGGTCTTCAGCCATTGCTTGAACTCCATGTAGTTCTTGTGCCCAATATATTGCGCAAGAATATCGAGCGTCACCATGCGTGGCTTGTGGTTGTCGCTCACATAACCGTAGAGTCGCTTCAGGGTTGAGGGTGAAACCTTGCCGCCTGTATGCTTTTCGAGGAAGAACGAGAATTCCTCAAAGTCGGTGGTGGTGGCTAGTATTTTGCCGTATTCCTGCTCCACGAGAGACTTTAATTCTTCTATTTCAGGTGTTGTCATATTCTAAGTGTTTTTTTGTTTTTACTGCTCAATAATGTGTTCAAACTTGCTCCAGCTTCTGTTGTTCTGATAGAGCTTCTTCTTGCCTGCCGGTACGTGAAGCACGCAGGTAGGGAGGAAAGGAGTGCCCTTGGTGGTGAAGGCATTCGTATTGCATACGGGTGGATAGGGGGCATCGACGTAGAGGTCGGTGAGCGGACAGCCGTCGAACACGTAATCAGAGACGAGCTCTGTCTTCTCGCCCAATCTTACCACCTTCAGGCGGATACAGCCCTGGAAGGTGCCCGTAGGAATCAGCTTGAGTTGGGCTGGCAGAGAAACCTCTTCCACCTGACTGTTCATCAGCACTCCCTGTCCTATTTCTGAAAAACTATCCGGAAAGATGAAGCGGGTGATGCTGCATTCCTTGAAAGCATAATCGCCGATGCCTGAAAGAGTGGATGGCAGGGTGTAGTCGCCCTGTTTACCCATCGGGAACCAGAGAATTTCGGTTCCGGCTGCATTAAACAGTACTCCATCCTGACTGCTGTAGTGGGTGTTGGCTTTCGAAACCTGGATGCTTTCCAGCGCCGTGCAACCGGCTGATGGAAGCAGCTGGCTTACAGAGGCAGGAATCTCTATTTCCTTCAGCGATGTGCAGCCGGCAAACGCATCTTTCTCTATCTTGGTGACATCCGATGGAAGGAGAATGTGGCTGAGCTGATTGCATTGGGCAAGGAATCCCTGACCCACCACCTGATTTTCGGTGTGGCGATGATAAGGTCCGAAGTCGCTTCCTCCTGCTACAATGTGGGCATCAGCCAGGTTGATGTCGGCAAGTTTTCCGTCCGTCGTTTCATCGTTGATGTCTCTTCCTGCCATCGTTCTCAGGCATCTCAGGTCGTCTCCATTCAGGTCGCCGGCTATCGTGAGCTGGGTGTATTCGTAGAGATGATTGTCCATCAGTTCGCTCAGTTTTCCTGCTTCCTGCAGTTTTACGGCGTCTGAAGTCCTGAAGGTGATGGCTTGGCTCTTGGTTTCGCCTACCCGGTTTTGGGCGTAAGCCCAGATTCTGTAGGTGGTGTTGAATTTCAGGTCGTTGAGTTTCACCTGCTGCGCTCCGATGGCTCCCTGGTAGTTTTCTATCTTCGCCTTTTGCTGCGTAGGGGTTGCATCGCCATCTCCGCTTTCCTCTACATCCTCTGCATAATAACATCCTGCTTCCGTAATCTCTTCACCGCCATTTGCCGCGATGTCGAAGCCCACGATGATGCTACAGGGACCATAGCTCAGAACCTGCGGATTGTTAAGGGTTGGCTTTTCGTTGGGCAGGGTGGTGAAGCTCATCGGGTTACTGCTGAGCGTGGTTCTGCCGTTGCTTCCCTGCAGCATATAATAATAGGTGGTACCTGCCTTCAGCCCCATCATGCAGAGTGCTACTTCCTTGGTGGAATGGCCATTCCCCGAAGGGTTGCTGTCTTCATCTGAAAGGCTGATGGGATTTGAAGTGAGCGCCATTTCCTCTGTCTCTCCGTATCTGAAGGAAAGAGTAGGTAGGGTGGTCTCTCCCTCCAGCGAAACCGAACCGTGCAGAGTGGCCTCGTTTCGGGTAATGCCGGAAGCAGGGAGAGTGGCAAGATGCGGTTCCAGATGGGTGGGTTTCTCGCTGCTGCATGCCGTGAGAATAGCCAGCATTATTCCTAAATATATAATCAGTTTACTTTTCATTTTGATGTTCATTCTTATTTTCCCGGATTATTTCCCGTTTTTTGATTTTCCCAGTTTGATTCCTATTCCGATGCAGCCCTGCCATTGCTTTCCGGCGATGGTGATGGCTGAGGCTGAAATACTGAGTTTTCCGAAGGAAGCCAGGGCTCCCAGTTCTGCGGTTACTCCTTTATCAGAAAGTCCGTCGTTGATCAGATAACCTTTTCCTTCGTTCTCGCTCAGTTGCCAGGCTGTGGCCGACTTGCCGTATCCTACGCCTTCGAAAAGGCAGACGCCATGCGTGATGTGGTGGATGAGTCCAGCCGTCATGGTATAGTTGGTGTGGCGGGTTTCGCCCGAATAGTAGGGCTTGATGTTGCTTCCGCCGATGAAGCCATCCTTGTCGCAGTTGCCCTCTGTGCTTCCCAGGCTTTTCAGATTGCTGCTGGCATGAAGAAAGAAACCATGGCGGCGCATCAGGGCAAGGAAGATGCCGTAAGAGGGGCCGTCATTGTGCAGGGCAAGGGTAGCCAGACTGTAGAAGGCGAGTGGCATTTTGGGGCGCACTTTCTCGATGGCGATGGTGTCGGTGATGGTCTTTATCTCTACTATTGTATCGTGGAGTTCCGTGATGGGAGGCTTGGGCAGGTTGAGCTTCATCTCGTAGGTCATTCGGCTCTCCAGCGGTTTGCCCAGCTGGTAATCGCGCAGCACGCCCCATTCGGGATGTTTCAGGGTGAGGGTCTTGGTGCCTTTGGGCAGATAGAGCCAGATTTCGCCCACTTCGTCCTTTCGCTTCACGATGCCGAGAGGGGAGGAGAAGGCAAAGTCGGATGGAGCCACCACCTTGATCAGGGCGCAGGCTTCATCGTTCAGGTCACGCACATTGTTGATAAAGGCGCTCACGTCGTTGGGCAGCTGGCGGAAACTAGCCACCGAAAACTCCTGTGCCCGAAGGGCAGAAGGAATGGCTAGCCAGAGAATCATGGCTAGTAGCAGGCATCGGGTTTTAACTTCTCCCATCATATTTTCTTTTATTCTAAATTAAAGTCTTGAATATTAATCACATCATCGCCTGAGTGTACGGTGGCAGCTGGCTGCCAGGTGCGCACATGGATGAGCGGCATCGACTTGTCTCTGAAATCCCAGAGCAGGAAGAGGTAGCCATCGTCACTATACCGGTCGCTCTTGTATTGCTGCCTGAGCGTTACGCCGTAGATTCCGTCCATCGTAGGGTGGCGTAGGATGCGGAACCCCGAAAATCTGACGTCGATTTTCTGATTGGCAGCAAACACCTTTGAAAGTCTTGCAAGATAATCGCGCTTGGAATGGATGGCGAAGGTAACCCGGCTTTCTGCCTGGCATTTATCGTCGTTGGCGATAGGTTTCACCACATTTCCCACGATGATGAGTGCCTTGTCGCTGAACACCTGTCGCAGGAAATCAATGTCCTTGGTGGTGTAGGCTGTGCGGAAATGCTCGCAGTAGTTCAGGATGGTGCGGCGGCGCCGGGCATCGGTTTCTGCCAGTTTGCCCTGCATGATTTTCGAGGCTTCCTTATAAAAGGGATTGCTCTGCGCCATCGTCTTGAGATTTACCTGCGAGAGGGCGCTTGACTTCCTGCCTGGTTGGGCGGATGCTGCAAATCCTGCGGTTCCTGTTGATCCTGTGCCTCCAGTAGATTCTGTGCCTCCTGCGGATGGTCTATCTGCCAAGCCCTTCTTTTCCCCCGTCAGATTTGCGAAGTCTTTCCGGTCTTCTGCCGGTTTGTATTCTCCTGCATTTTCATTCAGGAAAATCCTGCCTTGACGGTCAATGTATCCTTCTCTTTTCGTGTTCTTCTCCCGGAATCGGAGCTGCCCGTTGCGATAGCGGGTGTCGAGCAGACAGCCACGTAAGGGAATGACAAACAGCTCTTTGCCGTCTTCATCTTCCACCACGTATCGCTTGCCCTCTTGGGCGTTTTCCTGTTCTACCAGTTCCAATCCTTCGTTCACTCCGTATCGGTTTTCCTTGCTGCTCCCATTATAAGCTTTGAAGGGCGACAGCCATAATGCTGCCGCCCAAACTCCAAGAAGGAGAACCAGAAGGGATAAAATACTTACCGTCTTCTTCATTATTTTTTATTCTTATTGCCAATCTGTTATTTCTCCACCGATGTCAATCTTCACCTGGTCCGGATTGTCGGAGATGATGAGGTTGACGAGATGCTCGGTTCCCGGCTTAAACTGGAACTTGCTCTCGAAGAGATAGCTCACGCCTTTCATCACCACCTCGATGAGCGGCATTCGGTTTTCGATGCGCTGAGGTACGATGATGGCGGAATAGCTGGTTGCATCGTCCTGATGGGCGATGATGCTCTTTCGGGTTCCCTTTACATAACGGGTTGCCACTCCTGCCTGCAGGTCGATGGTGGCAGTAGGCACCGTGTTGTGGATGGTTACCTGTGCCGTGGTAGGCATGTCGCCCTCGAAATCCTCTCCTTTTACCAGTCTTATCTTGAGCTTGCTCATGATGTGCTTGAAGTTGAGAGGAATGGGTGAGGCTGATGCCGAAATGTTCTTGCTGCAGGCAAAGAGCAGGTCGCTTGCCTCATAGCCGCCCAGGGCTTCCTTGCTCTTGGCGGTGCTTTGATCCAGGACTACGCTGAAGGGCTGGTCTGTGATGCTGCTTACATCTTCCATGTAGGGATAGTAAGCATAGGCAGTATAGGTGCCCTTGTCCCAGTAGAGGGTTCGGGCTGCCGCCCATTTGCTTCCGTCGTAGGTAAGCGCCTCGTTGTTCACCAGGTTGCCTCCTATTTCCAGCTGCGCCTTTGCGTCTGCCACGTAGAGACCAATCCTGTCGTTTTGCTCAAAGCTGGTCTCTGTGGCACGGGTTGCTTGTCCCGGATGGCTTACCAGGAAAGTCATCGGTGTGGATTTCGCATCCTGCGGGCGAAGAGCCGTTTCCTGCTCTTCGCTGCAAGATACCATTCCTAATATAGCGAACGCAAAACTTGCGTATCTTATTATATGTTTCTTCATATTTTTCTATATTTTAATGGTCTATACTATGATGAACCTGGCACTCGCCATTAGCGATGCCTTCTCACCTTTGCCATCTTCAGCGGACTGCCCTTGTGAATCATAGGAGCATGCTGATAGGTTCCTGCTGTGCGCTGGTCGCCATTGCCGCCGAAGGTGCGGCTTTCCACGATTCCAGCATCTCGCTTGTCGTTCTTCACGAAGTCTTCGAAACTGTAGGTTTCTCCGGCATAAGCCTTGATGCGCTTCACGATACTCTCGCGGCTGATGGTACTGTAGTAAGGAATATCGTTGTTCATGCAGGAGTTCGGCTCCGAACGGAAGACGCCCCGGTTGTGCATGTAGCCTCCCTCGTAAATATCCACGATGTCGCTGTAGCGGTCGTCGAAGATTAGATGGCTCCAGCCCACGTTGTGCATCTTGCCTGTAAGCTCCAGGTTGTCGTACCAGCCGTGCGATTTGGCTGAGATGATCGCATTTTCGTGTCCGCAGCAGCTACATTTGCAGGCATCGATGAAGGCGTTGTGATAAATGTACTCATCGCCCAACTTTCCGAATCCGTGTCCGCCTGCCTCATGCTGGATGACGCCACGGGTATCGAGCGGATAACCATAGGTGCTCTGAGGACAGAAGGCTATTGCCGATCCGTCTGGCCACATTTGGCAGATGCCACCATAATCGGTAGAATTAGGAACGATGATAATCAGCGTTTGGTTCAGATTGCCCTTGTTTACGGTTGGAGCACCCAGAGCATAACTGAATATTTCGTCGTAATCTGCCTTCAAGCCTACGCCACCGGTAAAGGTGGTGTTGAATCGGTTGTAGCGGATGGTATTCACGGTTCCCACGCCCGATTCCGCAGAAAGTGGAATGGCGGTATAGACGTTGAAGTAATCACGGTAAGTCTTGTAAGGCTCAATACCGAAGAAATACTCCACTTCCTGCTTGATATCCTTCAGATAGTCTCCGCTGGCAATATCCTTTGCATTAAAGCCGTCGCCGAGTAGAACGATGTTGATTCCACCCTTGTTGCCCTTGGTTGCCTTCTGCAGGGTAATCCATTCGTCCTCGCCGTATTCATAGCCATACTGAGATACGTTGCACTCGTGGGTGTAGTCTTTGTCCTTCAGACGGAACACCACCTTTCCATCACGGCTATCAGCATTCTTGGCCATTCCCTTGATGGTCAGGGTAACTTTTGTTTTCTTGTTGCCGCTGGCAGGAGAAACCTCACACCAGTCTGGCTTGCTGGCTACTTCCCATTCGCCTTCAGCGTTAATCACCAGTTTCTGCTTGTGCTCCGTGCTCAGGGCGGAGGCCACAGATGGACGGCAAACGAGCTCGTGGTGGGCTGCGATGCGCTTGAATTCGCGCCAGCCGTTGGCTGATTGATACAGGGAAACGGCAGATTCAGGAACTTCTACTGTGAAGTTATCCTTGGCTACGCCATCGAAAGCACCACTTTGTATGTCAGGAGGCATCGTGCCCTTGCATACAATGCTGTTAATGCCAAAACAGCCTTCGAAAGCATCTTTACCAATGGACTCTAGACTGCTTGAGAGAATAATTTTCTCTAAATTACTACAACTTTCGAACGCGCCAGCTCCAATATTGGCAACATCTTCCGGAATCTCTAGGGTTCCCGTTAAACGCCAGTTACCAGCGAAAGCGCTTTCACCGATATTAACCAAGTTCTTCGGTAATATCAGTTCACCCGAGAATTCGTTATTGTCGAAACATTCTGGTGAAAGGGTTTGCAAATCTTTTGGCAAGATAAGTTCTCCCTTGAAATTACAGCTGGAAAAAGCCCCTTTGCCAATAGTAATAATACCATTATGAAGTTGAAGATTGCCATCAAAACCACAGTGCCAGAAAGCATCATCAGGAATTGAAGTTAAAGTTTGAGGTATAATGAGATTTCCTGTAAGATTTCTACAGGCGCGAAATGCTTGCTCACCCAGTTTCTTGAGATGACTTGGTAGCTTTAATTCGCCATAAAAACCACGAGTTACACCGAAGCAAAGTCTACCTATTTCCTCAAGTCCTTCAGGTAATTTTAATTCGCCTGTAAAATTATCGCTACAGAATACTTCTTCATCTAATTCTTTGAGAGTCGATGGTAGTGTTAAAGTACCATTGAGATTTGTGCAGCTGCTAAAAGCACATCTTTCGATTCCTTCTACACCTTCTGGGATTTGTAACGAACCGCTCAGTCCTGAAGAATTTAGTGCAAAAGTTTTTATTCTTTTAAGAGTGTCTGGAAAAACAATACGGGTTAAAATACTTTTTTTGTAAAAACAATAAGCAGGCAATTCGTCATCTCCTCCATAAATGCCCCCATTTTCCTCTGTTGAGGAATCTTCTTTGATTCTTACTTCTTTCAAGTTGACCGCTGAAAGAGAAGGCATGTAATCTCGCATGAGATAGAAATCCTGCGCATCTATCTCACCCGTAATCTTCAGATTCTTAATCTTGGTATAGTCCTTGTTTGCCGCAGCAATCGCCTCTTTCAGGTGACCTGCTGTAGAGTTGATGACAATATACTCCTTCGCCGTAGCATCATGGCTTACCAGATCATTCTCCCAAGGAGTGATGCTTTCGCTAACCAAAGTAAGCTTATAGGTGCCGCTTCCTGCCTGCTTATCCACCTTGATACTGAAGTTCATCATCTTGCCTGCCACGTAGGTAAGTGCCTCGTTCTTAGTGAACTTATAAGGCACACCACCGATGGTGATGCTGAAGAGGGTAGTGCCGGCAGCCACGGTTTGAGGAACCACGATGGTGCGCCATTCGTCGTTGACACGAGATGGGATGGTCATGGTACTTTCTGCACTCCCGGCTGCCTTGATTTCGCCGGTAGAAAGGTTGATGCTTGCCTTGCGAGCCACATTGGCTGTCAGGACTATCTTCTTGGTATTCGCCCATTCGCCCTCGGCAAAACCTGAACCCTGAATCAGGGTAACACGGGCATTAGACATGCGATGAGCCAGAGGCAAACGGATAACGCTGGTGGTAGGAGCCACATCGGCCACCTTTCCCCAGAGAAAATCGCTCGCTTCGTAACCTCCCATCTCACCCTCTGATGTTGTGGTGCTCTGGTCCTTCTGCACTTCAAACTGATAGTCCTCGATGCTCTCAGGGTTGGCAAAAGGATAGTAACCATACACATCAATATGAGTATGCTTGTCTTTCCAAAAAAGATCGTAGGCTGAACTCCATTTATAGTTAGGCTCATCAAAGGTGTGGCGCACATTATCGCCACGGTTGCCGCTAACCTTCAGGGTTCCAGGAGTATTTCCATCGTAATCTACGATGTAAACACCCATCACGTCGCCATTGCAGAAACCGTTGTCGTTGACGCGGGTCACGGCAATCTGGTCGATGTCGCCCGATAGCTGGATGCGGTTGCTGTCATGCTGTTCGCTGCTGCCGAAGAAATCATCGCTACAGCCTGTGAAGAGCATGGCTACCAAAGCCACCATATAATATAATAAGGTGTGCTTGGAAATATGAATTGTTCTCATATTGTCTTTGTTTAAGAGTGAATCTTTTTATTCTGCTGTGCCTCCGTAGTCGATTCCGTCGTCTTCCCACTTGGTGATGTTCACATTCACACCATTGCTGGTCTTGCTCAGGGTTACGGTAAACTTATGCTTCTTTCCTGCTTCGAAGGCGGTGAAGTTGGCAGCCTTCTTCAGTTGGTAGTCTCTGCCATCCACGTTCACGGTGATGAGCACGCCTTCGACTGCCGCTTGCGGAATGATGAGTGCCTTATAGTTGTTGCCTTCTTCCTTCAGCGGAGTAAGGTCGGCTGCATCGCCCTTGGCTGTCAATTCGCCGGTTATGAGATTGGCGGTAGCCTGGGTCTTCAGCTGGTTAATCTTTACGCTGATCTTTGCCTTGCCCAGCGATTCCTCGGTAAAGCCATTGCCTGGCTTCAGGGAAATGGCCATCTGGCTCATCACGTGCTTCGCATCAATCTTCACGGCATTCTCGGTAGGAGCCACATGGGTGGTCTTGCCTATCAGCAGATCGCCTGCCTTGTATTTCTCGGTTGTGCTCTGGTCAGCATTCACGCTCCATGCCAGGGCAGTTACATCGCCGATAGTGGTGGTGTATGGATAATACAGATAGAAGTCGGCAGGGGTGGTGTCGTCTTTCCAATAGGTAGGAGAGGCTGGAGTCCATGTGCCGTTATAGGTAAACTTCATGTTGTCCACATGATTGCCTGTTGCCTTGAGGGTGGCTGCAGAACCGTCTGCATTGTAGTTGACTACAAACAAACCGATGTTGTCTCCTTCCTCGAAGGAGTTGTTGATGACTCGTGTATCAATAGAGGTATTGATATGGATTGGCAACTTCTTGCTCTCTTGTCCTGTTGATGAAGGAGGGTCGCTGCTGCTTCCCGATGAGCATGCTGCTAGAGCGAGTAGGCTGCATGCTAGGATTCCGAATTGCTTCATTGCTTTCATTTGTTCGTAGTTTAAAATTATTAGTTTATGATTTTTGCTTGCAAAGATAATGAAAAATGGGAAACTATACAAGTTCATAATGGTTCATTTCTGATTTTTCTTTCATGATGAACCGATATTTGATACAAATAGGCGTAAAATATAACAAAACAGAACCCCAAACAGGCTTTATATTCCTATTTGGGGTTCTGAAATAACATGTTTATTTGATAATCTGCTCTACATCCTCGATGCTGCGGTTGAACGGACCGTTGTGCTCCAGCTTGATGGTGCACATGGCGGCAGCAAACTTGCCTGCTTCGGTAGGGGTGGCACCCTGCAGTCGCTTGTAGAGATAACCTGCCGAATACGTGTCGCCGCATCCTGTGGCATCCACCACCTCGTGAGGAGGATAGGCGGGAATCTCGTAGAAGGTGTCATCTACATAAATCAGAGAACCCTCACTGCCCAGCGTGATGATTACCTCGGTAACTCCCCACGAATGTATCAGCTTCGCAGCCTCGCGTGGCTCCTTCAGCCCCGTGATGGTCTCCATCTCCGTCTCGTTCACCTTCAGATAGTAGGTGTTCTTCAGCACTTCCAGCTTCTCCTTCCAGTCGATGGGATAAACCTTCTCGTCTCTCACCTCGCGCAGATAACCCTGCACGTCGATGGAAACCCTGCCGCTGCGGGAGAGAAACTCCACTACCTCTGGCGAGAAATCATCGCTCAGCAAACTGCCCAGGTGGTAAACCTTCGCCTCCACCTTCTCCAGCTGCCTGATGGTAAAAGGGTCTGCCTTGGCAAGCACGCGCTGCTTGCGCTTGTTCTGGTCTTCCTCGTAGATGTTCTCGAAGAACACCGTGTTGCGCGATGGGTTCAGGGTGACGTCGATGCCAGCCTGGCGCATCTTCTCTATCGGTTCAGTTTCTGTAGGATCCATTGCCGTAACCAGCGAGAAACTTACGTCCTTGGGCAACTGGTTGATGGCGTAGGCAAAATAAAAAGAAGTGCCGCCTGCCATGTAAACCGTGCGGTGGGGAGTAACAATCTTATCCTTCGTTACGTGTCCAATACAACAAATATCTTTCATCATTTTTATTTTAAAACGCCTGCAAAGTTACAAAAAATCTTCGATTCAGGGTAACGTCTCTTCTTTTATTTCTACTTTTGTTGGAATTATAGGGAAGAAAAGAACATTTTTCTTTTGTAGAATACTTATTTTAATGTACCTTTGCAGTCGAAATAGAATAAACGAACATTATCTCGGGAATTGAAATTTAAACAACACTATGTGGTTTGATAATTTAATCAACGTGCATTCGGCGGTGCAAGGCATCGTCATTCTTTCATTGATCTGTACTTTGGGACTTGCCCTCGGCAAGCTCCATGTAAAAGGTATCTCCCTGGGCATCGCCTTCGTCTTCTTCGTGGGAATCGTGGCGGGCCATCTCGGACTCTCCATCGACCCTGACATGCTGGAGTTTGCCGAGAGTTTCGGACTTACCATGTTTGTATACGTGCTGGGACTCTATGTGGGCCCTAACTTCTTCGGCTCCATGCGCCACGAAGGCATCGCGCTCAATCTCTGGAGCCTGGCAGTCATCGTGGTGGGAACTCTGTTTTCTCTCCTCCTCTGCCTGGTGCTGCCCGTAAGTCTGCCCGATATGGTGGGCATCCTCTGCGGTGCCACCACCAATACGCCTGCCCTGGGTGCTGCCCAGCAGGCATTGCAGCAGTTGGGCTTGCCTAGCGGCGGGGCTGCCTTGGGCTGTGCCGTCACCTATCCGCTGGGTGTGGTGGGCGTCATCCTGGCGATGATGTTCCTGCGCAAGCTATTTGTCAAGCCCGAAGACCTAGAGATTCGACGTGCCGATGAGGATGACCATACTGCCATCGGACAGTATATCATCGTGAATCCGGCACTCAATGGCAATACCATCGCCGAAATTTCGATGATGACCCATCGCAAGTTCATCATCTCAAGAGTATGGAGAGGCGAACAGGTCATCGTGCCGGAAGCTGATACCGTGCTCCATACCAACGACAATGTGCTCGTGGTTACCAACAAGGATGAGGTATCTGCCATGCAGATTCTCTTCGGAAAGAAGGTGGATAAGGAGTGGAATAATGATAAGGTAGACTGGAATGCCATCGATGCTAAACTGGAAAGCCGAATCATCGTGATGACCCGTCCGGGACTCAACGGAAAGCGACTGGGAAGCCTCCAAATGCGCAACACCTATGGTGTGAACGTGAGCCGAGTGCTGCGTGGTGATATCCGACTGCTTGCCACCGACGACCTCCGTCTGCAATACGGCGACCGCCTTACCGTGGTGGGTGACCCAACGAGCATCGACCACGTGGAGCAGTTTCTGGGTAATGCCGTGAAGACGCTCAACGAGCCTAATCTGGGTGCCATCTTCCTGGGAATCATCCTCGGTCTTGCCGTAGGAACCATTCCGCTTCATATTCCGGGCATGACGGCGCCTGTGCGTCTGGGCATTGCCGGCGGTCCTATCGTGATGGGTATTCTCATTGGTGCCCTCGGTCCTCGTGTGCAGTTTATCTCTTATATGACGCGAAGTGCGGGTTTGATGCTGCGCGAACTGGGTCTTGCTCTCTATCTGGGCTGCTTGGGCTTGTCGGCTGGTGGACAGTTTTTCGAGACGGTGGTTCGTCCCGAGGGTTTGATGTGGGTAGGCATCGGTTTCCTCATCACGGTGGTTCCTGTGGTCATCGTGGGCTTCATCATCCTGAAGACCAAGAAATATGATTTCGGAAGCATCTGTGGTATTCTCTGTGGAAGCATGGCGAATCCGATGGCGCTGACTTATGCCAACGAGACGCTGGATGGCGACACCCCTAGCATCAGTTATGCTACGGTTTATCCGCTCGGCATGTTCATCAGAGTGGTGATTGCCCAAATCATCGTGATGTTCTTTGTATAAACTTTTAGGCACGGATTACACAGATTTAGAAATCAGCCTTTCTTGTTATGGTCATTTTCTTTCCTGTCAATGGATGCTCGAAGGTAATCTCCTCGGCATGGAGATGAAGGCGGCTTGCCTTCTCGTTGCCATAGAGCGGGTCGCCAAGGATGGGAGCATTCAAGCCTTCGTGGTGGGCACAATGCACACGGAGCTGATGGGTCCTGCCCGTCTTGGGATAGAGCGCCAGACGGAGATGGGTGGCATCGATGCGATCCAGAACCTCATACTCCGTAATCGCCTCCTTGCCCTGTTCATGATTCACAATCTGTCGGGGACGGTCCAGGTAATCGGGCATCAACGGAAGGGAAATCTTCTGCTTTTCTGTGGCAATAGAAGATCTTTCTTCTTCCCTCATCTCTTTCTTCTTCGCTTTTTCCCAGATTTTATCGCAGGCTTCCTGGTCCTTGCATCCGATGATGGCGATGTATTTCTTCTGAACCCGATGGTACAGAAACTCCTTCTGCAGACGATGATAGGCAAATTCCGTCTTGGCAATAATCATCAGACCGCTCGTTGCCATGTCGAGACGATGGACTATCAGCGGACTGCTTGCTGCCGGATATTTCTTCCGTATGATGGAATAGACGGATGGCTGGGATGAATCCTTGCCCGGCACAGACAGCAATCCCGAAGGCTTGTAGATGACAGCCAACTGGTCGTCTTCATATAAGGTTTCCAATGCCTGGTTTTCTGCAATTTTAGAATCAAATACCCTATCCGGCAGCATCCAATGCAATATCGGCTTGCATTTGCCATTGCAGGCAGGATAGAACTGCAGATGATGGCGAATCTCCTCCTTCGGACTTTCGCCCCACCAGAACATCGCCATCTGCAAAGGCCTGTAACCATGCAGGTAAGCATATTGCAGCAGTTTCGGTTCGCAACACTCGCCACTTCCGGCTGGCGGCACCATCTTCAGGGCTGCTATTCTGCTCGTTGCAAGGGTGGCTTGCGGATAATCCCTGAGGGCTGCATCCCTGAAAATCTCCAGCAGGTCCTTCATCTTGCCTTCATGATTCTGCATGCGGAACTGCGAGAACAACCATTGCTGCAAGGCATCAGATAATGTCTTGCGCAGTTGCTTCAGGCGAAGAATATCCGCTTGAAAGACTTCATATTCCGTTTCCAGGGTAGTCTTTTCGGAAAGCGATTTCTTGAGTCGGCGCAGTTCAGCCTTCATAAACTGGCTTTCCTTCACCATCTCATCCTCTTCCTCCGGGGTAAGATTTCCTGTCTTTCTCTGGGCATCACGCTTTGCCTTCGCCTCCTTCATCTTTTCCTGATAGGCAGCGATGGTCTGCTTCCGCTCTTCCTGCAGTTGCAGGATGAGGCTCTTGGCTTCCTTTATATGCTCATTGCCCTCCAATTGCTTGATTCTCTGGTTGATATCGGATATTTCAGCCTCATGGGTCTTGAAATATCCGTCGGGCTGCAGATAGTCGAATACGGCTGGCACAAAGTCATCCCAGTCGCTTCTTCCGCCTATCTGTCCGCTATAGGCTGCAAGATAGCCTATTTCTGAGGCACCAGGTTCCGGTTTGGCATTCTCAACGATGAGTACGCCAAACATTTTTCCTTTATCTATCTCCTCTCGCCAGTCTTTACGCTCAGATAGATAGGTTTGCAGCTCCTTGCATACGGCGATGCAAAGAGGATGAGGCTGATAATCGAGCGGATTGTTCATGCGCTCGGGGATGTCGATGCCTGATAACAGGACTTGGTCTATGGAATGCAAAATCATACTGCAAAGTTACGATGTTTTTTCCAATTCCCCAACTTTTTAAACAAGAAAATCCCACAAGCCTCTTCTGAGGAACTTGTGGGATGTTAACTTAGACACTAAAACGATTGATGATTTATGCAATTATTCTGTTTAATCATCGCAGTCGTCATCGAAGATATTGAAGTGCTTTTTAGACGAAACCGTGATGTTGTCTTCTGCACTCGTCTCTCCGAAGTCGCCGAAATCCTGGGTTGTATTGAATTGTGAGCCCGCCAGAATGCTTGGGCTCTCTATTTCCATTACTTGAATAGAAGGTTTCTGATATTTTTTCATGTTGCTTGATTTTTATTTAATATTGATCATTATTTAATGATGTATTTCTTGCCATCCATGATGATGATGCCTTGCTTGCTCTCTGTTCTCTGACCAGCCAGATTGTATTTCTTGTTGGCAGAAGAAATCTTGCCGTCGGCTTCAATTCCCTCGATGGCTGTTGTGGAACCAGGGAAGGCGATGCTCAGGAACTTGGCAAGTCCGGTAGTGGCTGGCTGCAGATAAGCCTTGCCGGCAGGAACCGTAATGCTGGATGTTACCTGATAGATGCCAGCTTCGCCGTTCTTCACGCCGAGAATGTAAGCTCCTTCGGTGCCAGCGAGGGTAGTGGCTGTAAGGCAACCCTTGATCAGGTTGATGCTTACGGCATCGCCTGTTTCTGCTGGGGCAATCTGATAGGTGGCATTTGGCTCACCCTTGATGAATACGCCTTCGTTGGCTGGAATGTGAGTCACAGGTTCCAGGGTAACGATGTTGTTGTCTACGGCTGTGCAGACATAAGTCTTGGCTTCGCCAGAAAAGGTGGTGTTTTCTGCTGCGCAGAATGAAGCCCAACCGGCTGCGTTGGTTGTTACGAGATAAGCATTTGCCTTGATGCCCAAACCGCCGTTCTTGTTGGCTGCGCAAACGGCATAATTGCCGGCACCATCGATGGTAAAGGAAGTTGATGTGGTGTTACCCATGTACTCGCCATTCTTGAAGATGACGTAGCAACGGGCATCTGCTACTGCCTGCCATGAGAGGGTGTTCTCCTGGATGGTTACCTGCTCTGGTGCTGCACATAATTTGGTCTCAGAGATAGCATCCCATGAATCGCTGCCGCCCAATACGTTGCGCAAGGTGAATTGTGCTGCCTCCTCGTCGGTAAGGATAGGAGAGTACTGGTTGAGTGAAGTAGGAGAGTTCTTGCGGGTGCTCAAATCAATGAGTTTGCCATCCTTGTCGTATGACTGATACTCATAGAAATGAGTAGTGAGTTTGCCCATGTTGGTCCATCCGGCATCGCTGCAGAGTACTTCCATCTTGGTGTTCAGATAGTAGGTGCGAGGCTCGTTCTGCCATGGTCTGCCGAGGTTCCAGTTGCCATCAGCTACCAGCGAAGCTCCCTCGTCTGCCTTTACCGTACAGTTTTGGAATACGTATCCCCACTTGGTTGCTGCGTCTGTGTTTGGAGCAGAGATGACATTGCCGGTCTTGTTGCCGAGTATCAGGTTGCAGCGTTCAAAATAAATGTTGCCACCGCCACAGATGAAGTCTGTAGTACCATAGATGTCGCAATCCTCCAGATAAGTACGCTTTCCTGTAACGTAGGTGTCCTGACTAGCCTGCAAGGCTACGTTCTTCAATACGGTCTTGTTACCGCCATTCATCGCAACGCTCACACCCTTGAGGGTAGAACGGAAATCATAGTTGTTGCGGATGGTGATGTCCTGCAGATAGTTGCCTGTTCCATCGCCAAGGTCGAGGGTGGATGAGGTGATGCCATCTGTGGTTCCCTCGATGAGTACGCCTTCCTTGCTTTCACCAATCAACGATACATTATAGATGTTGTTCTTGTTTTCCTTCAAGGATACGTTGTGCTGGTAAGGGCCGGTAAGGGTTCCGTAGGTGTATTTGCCGTTCTTCAGGAATACCACCTTGCGGGCTGCATCGGCAGTCTTGTTGCTTTCTCTCAGGGCTGCGATGGCTGCGTCAAGTTCTGCAGCATTGCTAACCACGTAGTCGTAAGCGGCTTGCTCTACCACTGGTGCGGCTGCGGTTGAGAAGTTTACGACGATGTCTTCCTTGGCATGGTTGCCATAGTTGTCTGAAACATTCTTTGCCGCAAGCTGGAGGGTATGATTGCTGTTGTACTCCAAATCCCAAACGGCAAACTGAAGAGAGGTGCTGCCACCATCTGCTGCCAAAGTCTGGTTGTTGCAGGTTGCTGTGGCTGCCTTCACCTCACGGTCGAAGTTGACGGTGATAACGGCGTGGTTATCCACAACGGTAGAGTTGGTAGAAACTACTGATGGGTTTCCCTCTGTGGTTTCCTCTACTGTGAGTTCAATCCAGGCAGTAGGCTGACCAGCCTTAATGAGGTTGAAGACAAGAGCCTTTCCGGTCTGATGACCTTCGATATTTACACAAAGGTCGTATTTCTGGCCTTTCGTTGCATCTCGTCGGGTTGGCAGCTTGATAGTAGCTCCTTCAGAAGTTACATCAGAGATGGATGCATTGCCATCGTAGTTGTTGCTCAAATCCTTGAAGATGATTTGCTTTACCTTGATGTTTGATGGAATCTGGAGGGTGTATTCTGTGTCGTTCAGTTTGAACGAACTGTTGTTCCATCCGTCAAGGCTTGATGAAAGGAGAGAGTATAAACCATTGCTCCAGTTTCCCTTTCCATCAGTTCCCTCTTTGGTGTATTTCAGTTGTACGGTCTTGTCTTTTTCTCCTGGGGTATAGATGTTCAACCCTTCAACGGTAAGATTTGCCTCGTAGTTCAGAGCCTTGATGGTGTAGATAACGCTGGTTCCTTCAATGGCAGATGTAACATTGGCTTGGGTATTGTCGCTCATCCACGCAACGAGTTCTGGCACCTGGGTATAGGTATTGCCTGTAAGGGTGTAAGAACCCTTGTTGTCTTTGAGTGCCTGGAGTGCTTCTGCAGGAAGAGAGAGACCATCCACCTTTGCGCTTTTCAAGGTAGTGGTTGCATCAGGGGTATAATCTGCACGTTTGCATACTCGCAGGTTTTCGAAGTCCATGACGTAACCGCCAGAATTGGTAAAGGAGAGTTTCATGGTCTTTACGCCCTTGCTCAACGGATAACTGATAGCCATCGCCACCTCATTTCCATAATCTTTTGCCAGGTCTTTGGTGATAGTGATGTTCTGGTTTACTTCTTCTGCACCTGTCGTAGCATCGGTGATGGTGACGTTCATGACTCCTCCAGAGTTGTAGTGAATCGCCATACAGAGGCTGTAGTAGGCTTGCTCTGTTACGTTGATGTCATAGCTGCACCAGCTGCCATTATTGATGTAACCCACTTTGTAGCCGCCTTTAGAGTCAGCTTTGGTCATGGGCATGCGTTTGTTATTACTATAAGAACCATCTTTCAGGTTGATGTAGTTGCCTACATCTGTGGGAGTACTGCTATTTGCACCCCACATGCTCACTTGTCCGATGATTGCCAGAATCAGGACAAGCAGAAATCTCATTGATTTGTTCATTTTGTTAAGTTATTAAATGTTTTGAAAGGAAGGAGTTAAGGCAGAAAACCTTAACTCCTCTGTATTCTTAAAACTACTTTTTAATATATTTTACGCCATTCAGCACGTAGATGCCACTAGGTAGCTTGTCGTAATCATTCGCTTTGCAGACATAGGAGCCCATAACAGAATAGATGTGATCTGTCTTCTGTAATGAGTGAGAGTTCTCTACCTTTACAATATCTGTAGTTGGTGAGGAAATGTAGGTTTCCTTAGATACACCGCCTTGGGTATGGATGTTTGCCGTCTGGCGAACATCGGCAGAAGAAGCTGCAAGCTCCAATGTAACCTGGGCATCCTCAACCTTGAATTGATGGCTGTCGGTGTTGAAGTAAGAGAATTGGTCGTATTTTACTGGGAAGGTGACTTGTGCTGATTCGCCAGCCTTCAGTTCAATGCGTTCAAAACCTATGAGCTTCTTATTCTTCTTGCCGTTTTCTCCAATGCCATTCCAGTTGGCGTACAGCTGAACAACTTCAGCCCCATCGCGACTGCCGGTATTCTTGATAGTAGCAGTTACATTGATGATATCATCTTTGCCGATGGTTTTCGGTGCCGCAAGATTGCTATATTCGAATGTTGTATAAGAGAGTCCGTATCCAAATGGGAACTGTGGTGTGGTGGCTTGGCGTCCATGCTTGGCCTTACCATAATACATATAGGTGTAGCCCCATTTGTCAATATCATAGAACAGCATGCCGTGCTGGTCGCGTTTGAACACTTGCGCCTCTGCCGTTTCATCGCTACGCTGTGGAAGCTCCTCTAGGTTATTGTACCAGGTAGAGGTCAGTTTGCCAGAAGGGTTGATGTTGCCATAGATGGCATCGCAGATAGCCTGACCTTGCGCCTGTCCTCCATACCAAGCTTCCATGATGGCAGGTATGTTCTCCTTTGCCCACTTGATGTCCATTGAAGAACCGGTTTCCAATACCAGTATGGTATTGTTGTTGGCTTCATAGAGAGCCTTGAGCATTGCTTCCTGGTTGCCTGGCATTCCCAATATCCATCTGTCGTGTCCCTCTGTACCTGTATGATGGTCGTCTGGTTTCTCGTAGTTGGTACCTGTGAGGAACAGAACCACATCGGCACGTTTGGCTACATCTACAGCACGTTTGATCTGGTCGTTGGTGAAGCGGTCGTTTACGCTCGAAGTAGGACTGTATAGATAGAGTGGTCCTGCTGTTTCCAATGCAGGGATAGGCTCTTCCACAGGATTGGTAGGATTCGAGAATTTAAACGACTTGTAGTTGCCGCAATAGCTGTTGCTGCCCGAGAACTTGATGTAGAGATGATGAGTTCCCTTGACGATGCTAGGATCAACGGTAGCAGTTACCGTTTGCCATTTGGTCCAACTGCCAGTATTCAGATTGTCTACGGTCAAGAAAGGTGTTCCGTCTTCAGAATCAAGGATGAAACTTATCTGTCCTACACCATTGCTCTTGGCACCGCATTGCATCTCGAAGTTGGTACATCCATTTTCTCCAAAATAAACATTCTCGTAGAGGAAAACATCGCCAGGAGCCGTATTCTCCAGATTTCCAGCTCCCTTGTCGTTACTTGATTCTCCACGCTTGCTGACTACGGCTTGGTCGAAAGGAACGGCAGCCACATCGCAGGAACGGATGTCGTTCTTAGGTGTAACGAAGTTCAGCTCCTTAGAGAAAGCCTCGAATGGAGTTGTGGTATAGGTAGGAGTTCCCGAGTAATCGCCCAGCATAATGGCATTGGCGTATGGACCGATGAGCGCCACCTTCTTGTCTTTACCGATAGGAAGGAGGTTGTCTTCGTTCTTCATCAGCACAATGGCTTCTTGAGCAGCCTTCAAAGCCATAGCCTGGTGCTCTTCTGTTTCAAGGGCTGGTACGTTGTTGTTCCAAGGACAATCGTCTTTTTCAAACTCGCCGAGGGCAAAACGCGTCTCAAGCATAGGGATGAGAGCTGCATCGATATCAGCTTCAGTCAGGTTGTCGTAACCTTGGAGATCTAATGATGTAGCGTTGACGCCTGCACGTTGATAAACGGACGAACGGCTCTTGAATTCGCAGTTGGTGTTGCAGCCTGCCTTGATGGCAAGTGCCGTGGAACGGGCTTCCATGCGAATTTCATCTTCGGTGCTGGAACCATAAGGTGCGTGGATGGATGTGAAATCTGTTCCGTCTGCAATGGTTCCTGCAGTGTAGTTGCCGAAATAAAGATGTTTGGTGGCACGATGTATGCAAGCGATGGCTGCACAGTCGGATGTTACATATCCGTCGAAACCCCATTCTTTACGCAATATGTCGGTGAGCAACATCTTGTTGGCAGACATCGGGAGTCCGCCCTTTCCATCTGCATATCCGGCACCTGCAGGATTTTTCTCTGTAGGGTCGATGGAGAGAGCATTGTATGCAGACATGAGTGATTTGACGTGGGCTCCCTTGACGCAAGCTTCAAAAGCTGGCAGGTAATACTCGCGCATGTTCTTCTCGTTGACAAAGGATGTGGTGGATTGGCGACCTTGTTCATAGTTGTTGGCGGCAAAATGTTTGGCACATGCCACCAGCTTGAGGTAAGGCGTATTGCGTGTTCCGTCGAAATTGTCGCCCTGGAATCCTCGAATGAATGGCACGGCAAGTTCGCCGGTAAGAAATGGATCTTCTCCATAGTTTTCTTCCTCACGTCCCCAGCGAGGGTCGCGTGCCATATTGATGGTTGGCGACCAATAGTTTAATCCCTTGCCCTTGTCTAAATAGTAACGGCGTGCTTCATCGGATGTAACGGAAGCACAATCATAGATGAGTTGGCGATCCCATGTAGATGACATGGCTTTCGACTCAGGGAAGCTGGTCGCGGCTCCTGAGCGGGCTACGCCATGGATAGCTTCGTTCCAATACTGATAGGATGGAAGAATGACTATGCCATGGCGCTTGATAGGTTCTGATATAATGTTTCCTAATTGATCAATCTTTTCACGCAATGTTAGCTCCTTGCAGAGTAATTCTGCCCGCTCGTGAAAAGACTTTGATGTGTCTAGCCATGGATATTTGGCTAGATCTTGTGCCATTAAGTTCATGCTCGTGAGCATGACTAGCGTAGATATAAATACTTTCTTCATAATGATATTTGTTGTTCTTTTGGTTTAAGACTTTTTTGAATTGTGATGCAAAAGTATCATCATTTTTGTTAGTATAGGTGGTAAAATTATAAAAAAAGAGGGATAATTTTGTTATTTTATACGTTTTTTACTACCTTTGCAGACAAAAATACTAGCTTATGAGAATGAGTAGATACATACTTATCATATTGTTTACCCTGTTGCCTGCCATGGATATGGCAGGCAAGGGGGTGATGCGCTATCGCCGTTACACCACGGCGGATGGATTGTTGCAGAATTATGCCACCACTTTTGCTCAGGATAAGGATGGATACATCTGGATTGGTTCCCGTTCGGGCCTCTGCCGTTTCGACGGAAACCGGTTTGTTCCCTTCAATCTTACTGCCGACGGCAAGAAGATTGGATGGGTGCGACGGATACGTGTGGATAAGGACGGACATGCCTTGCTGATGAAAATCAACAATGATAAGTTTGTCTCCTATAATCCGGCTACCCGTACGCTTACTCCTTTATCCGAAAAGATAGAGCTGGGTGACCAGAAATTGCCGGCTGCTGTGTTCAGCTATGGTGAAAAGGGAGTGATTCTTCACCATCATGGTGAGGAACACATGATAGCCTACATGGGTGCAACCCCATCGGAAATCCTGCATTGCGAGAATTTCATCGACAGGCAGGGAAACATCTGGGCCAGCTTTGACAATGCCGTCTATCAGATTACCTTCTCGAAGGCCGACTATCATATATATAAAAAGGTGGGAGATGCTGCTGGTACCGATTTTACGGGGGATGTGAGATGCATCACCCGCCTGAAGGATGGCACCTTCCTGGTGGGAACGAAAGCCCGGCAGTTGATCCGCTATTCGAAAGAGTGTTCTTTCATGGGCTTTATCAATCAGCAGGGAAAGATGCAGCCACAGGCTACGGAGTTCCTGGGCTCTGCCTATAATGTGCAGCAGGATAGTTATGGCAGATTGTGGATAGGATTGCGTACCAAAGGACTGGTCTGTATCGACAAGCCCTTTACCAGTCAGCAGAAACTGTATCATTATCAGAATCAAGACACACCGCGCCTTCCGAAGAATCAGGTCTTTGACCTCCATCTCTCTGCCAAGACGGGGTGGCTCTGGATTGCCACCTGGGGAGAAGGCGTTGTCTTCATCGATACCCGATCGCCAAAGCTCAACCTGAATTCCCTTTCCGCATCCATCCAGAATGTGGATAGCCCGGAACTGGTAAAGGTGCGCCGTATCCAGGAACTGGGTGATACCGTGGCGGTGAGCACTACCACGGGCATTTTCTTGTATACCCAAAAGGGTAAGCTGATTTCTCGTATCGGCGACATTGATGTGTCGGGCATCGTGCGGGTGGACAAGCAACTCTATGTGGGTGCCTACAGTCAGGGTGCTTTCCTGGTAGATAAGAACAATCAGCTGCAGCAGATAGATATTCCGGGTTTGGGAGATTGCATCCATTCCATACAAGGCTGTCTGGGTAATCAGGTATTGTTCACGAATCCCGATGGACTAATCTTGTATGATACACAGCGTGGAAGCATCCGGTATTTCGATCATAGTTATTTCGGCGAGGATGTGGCTTTTAGCGAGATTCAGCCTCGTCTGGAAAAAAATATGCTGATAACGGGTCTGAAGAATGGAATCCTGCAGTTGCAGCTGGGCAATCATTCTTCTCATTCTTCTTTCCGTCCCACTCTTCTGATTCCTAATGCCGGAACTTCGGTGAGCATGGGTGGCGAACTGATAGTTAATCCTACGGTTATCGACTATCGTGTTCCACGCACGGTGAGCTATGCCTGGCGCAACAAGGGAGATAGCACCTGGCATTATCTGACGGGCGGAAAGAATGAAATTGCCCTTTCGTGGATTCTGCCGGGAAAGCACGTCGTGGAGTTCAGAAGCACGGATGCCTTAGGGTTCTGGGTGAATCAGATAGTCGAAGCCGAGTTCTACGTTGTTCCATCCTGGTGGCAATGTTGCATTCTGGTGCTGTTGGTAGTGGCTCTCGTGGTGATAGCCTGCCTGGTATGGAAGATGCAGCATCCTAAGCTGATTACCACTTCCGATACCACTGTGGATACGGCGCAGGACATCTTTCCATCTACCCCTGATGTTACTCCTTACGACCGTCAGTTGGCAAAACGCCTGGTGGATTGCATTGAGCAGCATATCGACAATCCGGATTATGATGTGGAAAAACTGGGTAATGATATGGGTATGAGCCGTTCGCAGCTGTATTCACAATGCAAGGATACCCTGGATAAGACGCCTGCCGCTTTCATTCTGGAGATACGCATGAAGCGTGCCATGCAACTGATGGAAACGCATGATCTGCGTGTCAACGAGATTGCTTATCGGGTGGGATTCACAGACCCGAAATACTTTGCCAAGGTGTTTAAGAAACGAGTTGGTGTATCGCCTACGCAATATTCCCAGCAATTTAAGTCTTCAAAACAGTAAATAAGATAATGACAAGAAATAGCAATATTTTCTATCACCTCGTCGCCTTTCTCACGGTGGCGATATGGGGTACCACCTTTGTAGCTACCAAGGTGTTGATGCTCAATGGGCTTTCGCCAGCCCAGATCTTCACCTTGCGCTTTTCCATCGCCTACGTGCTGATGCTCTGCTTCAACCACCGCCGCTTCCTTGCCGATTCATGGAAGGATGAGGCCAAGATGGCGCTGCTGGGCATTACGGGTGGCTCGCTCTATTTCTACAGCGAGAACGAGGCGATGAACTTCACCACCACCACGAATACTTCGCTCATTGTGTGTTCCTGTCCGCTCTTCGCCACCCTGCTGGTGCGTATGGTCTATAAGGATTCCTCCCGCATCCACATCGTGCAGCTGCTCGGTTCGCTGCTGGCTTTTGTGGGAATGATCATCGTGGTGTTGAACGGCAGATTCGTGCTCCATCTCTCTCCGGTGGGCGATGCCCTGGCGTTTACGGCTTGCATGTGCTGGGCGATTTATTCGCTGCTGATGAAGTCGGTGAGCAATCATTATGGGGCGGCATTCATCACCCGGAAGGTGTTCTTCTATGGTGTGCTGACCATCCTGCCCTATTATCTCTTCATTCCGGGATTCCCGCCGATGGAAGTCTTCATCCGTCCGCAGGTCTTCGGCAACCTGCTCTTCCTGGGCTGTCTCGCCTCCATGATCTGCTTCCTCACCTGGAACTGGTGCATCTCGAAACTGGGAACGGTGAAGGCTACCAACTGGGTGTACTTCAACCCCATCACCACCATGATATTTGCTTCGTGGGTGCTCAATGAGAAAATCACCCCCTATTTCCTGGTGGGTGCCACCTGCATCCTGCTGGGCATGTATGTGACAGACAAGAAAACCAGGGGAGAATTATAATCTTCCCGAAAAACCAACCTAAAAGCAAACAGACTTATGATACAACTGAAAAAATATACCTGGCTATGGCTGATGGAATGCATGATGTTGCTGGCAGCGTGCTCCTCAGAGAAAAAGGAGGATGACTCCTGGTACAGACCCATCGATGAGTTTGTAACCCAGCATCAGCAGATGATGCAAAGCCAGCCCGACTCGATGATTCAGCAAATCAGAAATCTGAAATGCGGAGGCAAGCCGGAACTGGTAGAGCAATGGAAAAGACTGATTGTGGCAAAATGCTGCTATCTGAAAGGCGCCGATCCGGAATGCCAGGCGCTTATCGACTCGGTAAACGGCTTTTGCCGCCAGCATCCCGACCAGGAAACCACCTTCAAGATACAGTCGTATGCCGACAACCTGCAGGGTGTATTGCTGCAGGCTGTGGGCAAGCGGGAACCTGCCCGCACTTATTACATCAAGGCTTACCGGGAATTGATGAAACTGGATCATCACAATGATGCCATCGACATCTGCATCAATATAGCCGATGCTTCCAGGCAGTTGGGTAAGCTGGCGGATGCATCCTCGTGGTATCGCCGTGCCAATTTCCTGGCAGATTCCCTGAATCTGCATGAGGCTCAGAACAGTATTCTGGCAGGATTGGGACAGGTGTATAACGACCTGCGCAACTATCAGTTGGCGCATTTCTATTTCCGCAAGGCAGAACGCCAGTATCCGCCCCGGAATCCGAAGGATGCCCATTTCTTCTACAATAGTTGGGGAAATGTGTATAGCAGTCAGGAAAAAACCGCTGAGGCTCTGAAGTGCTTCCTGAAGGCACAGAAGGCAACCCTGCAGATGGGACAGCCTTTCATGACGGCTGTGGTGGATGCCAACCTGGGACAGACCTATCTGGAACTCAACCGTCTGGATTCTGCCCAGAAATATCTGGCTAATACCACCAAGTTCTTCTTCGTGCAACCCAACATGCAGAACGACCTGCAATTCTATATTGATGGCTTGAATGCCGCCCTGGCACTGAAGCAGAACCGTCTGGACAAGGCTTCGGCGATATTGAGCAAGCCATACGACCTCTCGAAGATGTCGCCCAACTACCTTTATCTCTACCACAAGGGATGGGCTGATCTTTATGAGCGAAAGGGACAGTTTGCCAAGGCTTTGCAATATCAGAAACTGATGAAGCAATACGATGACTCGCTGCGCAATGCCACGATGGTATCGAATGTTCAGGAGAACGAGCTGCGATTCAAGCAGGATACAGCCATCGTGCGCCGCGACCTGACTCTTCAAAGTACGCAGGCTGAGGCAAAGTCATCCCGGTTAATCCTGCTCCTGGTCATCGGCTTGCTGATGGTGGGTGTGTTGGCACTGGTGGTGTTCTATCGCTATAAGTCGTTGCGCCACAAGCATCAGCATCGGGAGGAGATGAACCGCATGATGGCGCTGAAGATGGAGAACGTGCGCAATCGCTTCTCGCCCCACTTCGTGTTCAACGTGCTCAACATCTTTATCTCTAATCTGCCAAAGGGCGTCAACGTGAAGCCGCTGCGCCTCCTGATACAGGTGCTCCGAGCCAATCTGCTTACCTGCGATCAAGTGGCTGTGAGTCTGGAGGATGAGTTGCAGATGGTGATGAGTTATTCGTCTCTTCGTCACGAAACCAATCCGTTGCTTCCGATGCCCCGTTTTGACATAGCCAAGGAGGTTAACATGTCGCTGATGCTGCCTTCTATGATTCTCCAGATTCCTGTGGAGAATGCCCTGAAGCATGCTTTTGTGGGAATGGAGGAATCGGGAGAGAAGCCGCAGCTCGATGTGAAAATCTGGATAGAAGACGGCATGCTCCGCATCGATGTCATCGACAATGGCTGTGGCGGCGTGGGTGCCGTGGCTGGCATGGGCACAAGGAAGACTAATGCTGCGGCAAGCACGGGCACGGGATTGAGAATCCTGAACAGTACCATCGAGATGCTCAATGCCGGAAATGCACGCAAAATGTATTTCAAGATGCAGAGTCGTGCGGGTGCTGCTGGTGGCGGAAGTGACCGGCAGAAAGGAACGTGTGTAAGTATCGGAGTACCATGCGAATACGATTATAGCGTATGCCAGTAGGGTGGGGAGACTCCTTTCGTAAATATGCAAAAAAAAGAATGTTATGCAAACGGATCAAGATAAAATCAAGGTAGTAATAGTGGATGATGAGCCACAGAGCATCCTGAGGTTGGAGAACGATTTGGCTGCCCTGGAAGATTTCGAGGTGATAGCCACTTCCTCTTCGGCGATGTCGGCAAAGACCTTGGTGATGAGCATGCAGCCCGATGTGCTGTTCATTGATGTAGAGATGCCTGGACAGACGGGTTTCGAGGTGTTGCAATCCTTGAGAGATGAGATGCCGATGGACCTCATCGTGGTGTTCTACAGTGCCTTCAACAAGTATATGATTGATGCGCTGCGTGCTTCCGCCTTCGATTTCCTGCTGAAACCTTATCAGCAGGAGGAACTGGAACTGGTGGCGGGACGTATTCGCCAGAAAATGGAAGGGGGAGATGGTTCCTCATCCTCTTTATCATCCTCTTCATTCTCTTCCTCATCCTCTTCTGAATCCCATCAGGATCCTCAGAATTTATTGGGGGTGAATGGCTTGTTGGGAACATCGGGCAAGCGTCTTGCCATTCAGACCATTTCGGGCTTGCTGATGGTGAAGCCCGACGAGGTGTTCTGCTGTACATTTGATGAGGATACCCGTCTATGGCATCTGAGGTTGGCTAACGGTCAGATTCATAAGTTGAAGAAGCAGACCACGGCGAAGGCAGTTCTCTCCCTGTCTCCATCGCTGGCTCAGGTCCGTCAGGATTGCATCATCAATCTCGACTACCTCATCAGCATCGAGAACTACACCCTTCGCTGCATCTTCTCTCCTCCCTTCGACCAGGAGAACATCACCGTTTCCCGCCGCTGCTACAAGGCGGTGAAGGAAAAGCTGGAGATACTGTAGGGATGTGGAATATAATAGAAAGTAATCTGGGCTATTGGCAAGGCTACGGCTCCAGCTTTTATGAAGTGAAGATTATGGTGGGGGAATGAAGGGGAAAAATTGCTTTTTTTAAGGAAAATGATAAGGAAATAGCTTCTGTGTGCCTTCACAGATAGAAAAAAATAAAAAAAATGCCTTTTTTTTGTTGAAGTTAACAGTTTTTTTGTTACCTTTGCATTCGAGTTCGGAAAAGTTAAGCTTTTAGCGATGCTGATTAGGGACTTAATATGATAATGATTGAGCGTTAGCCCCGCGTTTCATAAATTTATTAACTGCTGGCATTGGGGTGAGGCTGGCACGAGATTTTTCTAAGACGAATTCTCGTATTAATTTCTATTACGGATGAGGAAGTACATCGTATTTTTACTAATCTGCTTGTTGCCGTATTGTGTATATGGCCAAAAGATTTCTGTAGCTGATTTTAGCTTGCTAGAGTCTGATATTACTGCTAATACGGAAGGCTCTATGGTCTTTGACCAAAACAATGACAAATGTGCATTGATTAAGATCCAAACTACAGAAAAAGGCTTTACTTTCGACAATGGTTCTTTGGGTATTCAAAAAGTAGAAGAGAAGACAGCCGAGATTTGGGTTTATGTGCCACAGCATACCAAAAAATTGGTTATCAGTCATCCTGAATTAGGCTCTGTTACCTATGATTTCCCGGTTTCGATTAAGAAAGCTAAGACTTATCTGATGAACTTAACTACCGATAAGGTGTTTACGGCAACTTATGATGATTCGAAAAGTCAGCGCCTTATTTTGAACATTAACCCTAAGGTTGCAGAGGTAAGAGTTAATGGTTCAGTAGAGAGAGTAATGAATGGTAGACTTGAAAAGGCCTACTCTTTTGGTAAGTATCGTTACTCGGTATCTGCTGACAGATATCATACCTTTGAAGATACGATTACAATCAACGATCCTGTCAATGCGCAGGTGAGAACTGTTAATCTGAAACAAGCTTTTGGCTGGTTAAAGGTAGATAATGCAGATAAGTTGTCGGATGCAAGATTGTTTGTTGATAATGAGAATAAGGGTCTTGTGTCTACTTCTTTGATTGACTTGAACAGCGGTACCCATATTGTGAGAGTTGTCAAGGATTTGCATGCGCCTTTCGAGTCTGAGATAGAAATCAAGGATAGTGTTGTTACTTCCATCTCTCCTGTTTTGTCGAAAGACTTTGGTATGGTATCTTTGAAAGTAAATGATAAAGATGCCGAAATCTGGATTGATGATGAGAAAAAGGGTGTGGGCAGTTATGAGCAGAACATCAGTTCTGGTTCCCATAAGGTAGAATGCCGCAAGCAGTATTATACGACTACTGTAAAGCAAATTGAAGTGAAGAATGGTACAAAGGTATCTTATACCCTGGATTCTCCAAAACCGATTTATGCAACCCTGCGTATCAATACTGGCGATGTGCCTGCTATTGTGACCATTGATGATGAAGAACCTGCCAAGCCTACTTATGCATACAGAAATGATGAAGTCCTGATGGGACCGCATACGATTACTGTTTCGCAAAAAGGATATAAAACTGTATCTTTTGATGTAGATTTAAAGGAGAACGAGGAATTCTCTAAGCGTATATCTTTGGAAGCTGTTGTCAACGTGAACTTTAGTTCTAAGCCTTATGCTGCGACTCTTTATTTGGATGGTGAGTATAAAGGTGCTGTACCACAGAAAATCGAACTTAAGAGCGGTAAGCATCAGGTAAGAATGGAGGCCATTGGTTATTATCCTTATAAAGGTGAAGTGAATTTCAGCACTGACGAGGAAAATTTCAAAAAGAGCTTGACGAAGAGATACTACAATAAGAATGAGTTCTATGTAGAAGGTTTAGGTAGTGCTCTCTCCTTCTTGGGCTATGGTGGAGCTATTGGTTTCAATATTAGTAATGTTAATTTTGAAGGATTCTATATGCAGGGATTGGAAAAGAGCGAGACCATCTATTTCAATTATGATGGAAATAGCGATGACTATGGCTATGGTGGTTCTAGTAGTCCTCAGCAGTATGAATTTAAGGTGAAGCAGCAGATTGGTGGTAAAATCGGATTCGCTTTGCCTCTTCATGGAAGACTGAGATTTATTCCTCAGGTCGGAGCTGTTTGTACCAGCATTGTAGCTGAGGATGGTGATGATACGACCTACGTGATGTCGGGACTTGCTGATTTGAAGATTCAGATAGCTCTTTGCTCTAATGTATGTTTGTCGCTGATTCCTGAATATACAATGGCTGTTACTAAAGGAAAATTATATGAGCAGCTTGAGGAAGTGTCAACCAAGATAAAAGGATGGGGCACAGGTTTCAATGTTTGTGTAGGACTTAATTTATTCTTCTAATTATGAGAATGAAAAATATATTTTTATATGCGGCGATGGCATCGCTCGTCTGCATGGTCTCTGGCTGTGAAGAGGATGGCAATCTGGCAGAGGGAGGTTACAAACCTTCCTTGAAAGCATGTTATCTTGGAATCGATGGCACTGAGTTCCTGAAGAATGCTGATGCTCAGACTTGGAATACGCAAGTCTATGCTGGTGAAAATTCATGGAAGTTCAATGGCTATGCCAATTGGATAAATGTGACTCCTAATAGTGGTGTTGGTCCTCAATCAGTGCTGTTCTCGGTTGAAGAAAATACTTCTGGTATTGAATCTAGAACAAGTGTCTTCGATTTGCTTTCCACGGAATCTGATTGGAGTTATACTACTCGAATGAGTATTTCCCAGCAGGCAGCAGCGCAACAGGTTTGGATAAAGGACAATGATGGCACTTTTGTCAAAAGGGCTAACTTGAATTTCACGGGTAAGGCTGGTTTCATGGATGTGCTCTTGAAGACAAACTGTATTCCTACCGTTTCAACCAGTTATGCCTCCTGGCTGACTGCTACTTATTCGCAGGAAGATCAGAAAATTCATCTCGAAGTACAGGAGAACACTTCTTCTGGTACAAGAACCGCTACTGTCACGGTAAGAACTCCAGAGAACAGCAGTGAATATGTTACGATTTACGTGAGTCAGGAGAAGGCTAACCTGACAGTTAGCGATAAATCGCAGCTGGTATTTGAGAATACGGCGGGTACCTATGAGTTGGAAGTTAATTCTGAGGCAGCTTGGACTGTATCCAATAATGTGTCGTGGATTACTACTTCTGTTACAAGCGGAACTGCTGGCGTGTCTAAGTTGGGTGTTTCTGTTTCGCCAAATACATCTACACAAGGCAGAAGCGGATCCATCTACTTGTATCTAGGATCAAGTCAAGTTGTAGAAATCGAGGTTGTGCAGAGAGGTATCTATGTAGATGCTGGCGGTGATGTGTATAAGATATCTTCTGATGCTCAGAAATATGAGTTTGAGGTTAAAGGTAACGTACCTTGGACAGTTGAGTCCAGCTCTGAATGGTTAACTGTGAGCCCTTCTTCTGGATTGGCAGGTACGACTAAGGTTACAGCTATGATTGCCGATAATCAGTCTGTTCAGGGACGTCTGGGATGGTTGATCTTTACTTCTGAAGGTACTGACATAAAGGAAAAGAAGAACTTTAATCAGGAGGGTAAGAGTTTTGAAATTGGTACAGAAAAGGTAAGCTTTGATGATAAGGCTTCAATGCAATCTGTTGAAATTAAAACCAACGGAAGCTGGACTGCTACCAAAAGAGAGAACTATGATTGGTTTAGTATCACGCCGGAATCTGGTGATGGAAATGGTAAACTCAATATCACGGTATTGGCAAATAATACCATGGAAGAGAGAATTGGTTACATTGATGTTTCCATGTGTGATGCAACCACACCGATAGTTGTACATCAGAATAGTAAGTATTTTACGGTTGATGCAACTGATTTGGACTTTACTTCTCTGTCAACATCTTCTATGGTGAAGATTGCTACCAATGACGCCTGGAAAACCAGCATAGAGAATAATACTTCATGGATTACCTTGAATCCTACAGAGGGTGAAGGTGATTGTGACATGAACGTTTCTATAGCTGATAATCCTAGCATCAAGAGCAGGGCTGCGTATGTTGATGTGACGGCTGTAAATACGGGTAAAGTGGTAAGATTGAATTATATGCAGGCTGCCAGATTCCTGAGAACCAGCGTTGCTGACTTTACCTTCTTTGCCAAGGGAGGAACGTCTGAAACGGTTTATATCAGTTCTGATGCCAAGTTTACAATCACTCAGGAAGGTGGATGGTTCAGTGTAGACAGAATTGATGACTTTACCTTCACTGTTACTGCCACTCCAAATAATACGGATAGTAATCGAACAGGTAAGATTATCATCAGGGCTACCGACTTGCAGGAAGGTGAACTGGTTATTGAGATGCCGGTAAAACAGGTAGATAAGAATTCTACTTTCACCAAGGGAGAGTTCTCTTCTGATGATTCTTGGGATTTGGTTCATGATAGCAAGGCTACGATCAAGGTTGTTGGCTTTGCCGCTGATAAGTCTTGGGATGTCAATACGAAGTCTACCGGTAACATTTCCTTCTCTGCTTATGGCGAGGATAGCAACTGGGATGTCATTAAGAAGTCGAATGCTACTATTGTTGGCAATGGCTATGGTAAAGACAATAGCTGGAATGTCAATATTGGTTCTACAGGCAACATCAATGGCAATGGCTATGATAAGGATGGTGACTGGAATACAAACAATGGCTCTACCGGAAACATATCTAGTAGTGATTTTGGAAAAGATAAAGATTGGAATAATAACAAATAATTTTTTAAGATATGAAAATGCTTAGTAAGTTAATGAGTGCGGCATTCCTTATCGGAAGCTCACTGGCTGTTTTTACAGCATGTTCAAGTGATGACATCGCTGGTCCTACAACACAGCAGGCGCAGAATGGTCATCATACAGTCACCATGAAACTCGTTGGTGGCTGTGAGGGATTTGATGGTAGCAAGACTCGTGCCGATGAGTCTGCTGCTATCTCATGGAATGATGGTGATAAGTTGTATCTTCAGTTTACCAATGGTTCTAATATCGTGTCTGGTAATGCTACTTACAGTACAACTGCCAAGGCTTGGACATTGGAGTATTATGGAACTTTGGCATTGGAAAAGCAGTCTAAGTGTCAGGCTTTCTATTTCGATTCTCCAGTTTCTGTTACCAGCACCACTATCAATTTGAATGATAGAACTGGTATTTATGAGGATGCTAACGGTACTTATCTTTTTGATGGTAGCAATTTAACTGTAAATGCATCTTTGAAGCCTAAGACCAGCCGCTTGAGATTCAAGGGTACTGAGGGAACTCCTATCATTGTAGAGGGTATCTCACATTATACTAGCTATGATATTGCATCAAACAGCTTCTTTACTTCTTCAGAGGGCGTAAAGGATACTATTTATGCAGAATCTGGCTATACTCCTTATATTTATGGCTACTTCACAGATGCCAAGAATCCTCGCATCCGTATGGTTGTGAATTCTGGTGAGGGATACACTATGGAGTGTGCTTCAACTATGTTCAATGTTGGAGAGAGTGGCTATTTGACTATTCCTGCTGAGACCAGTCACAATGGTTGGGCTACTGGTTTGAACTTTACTGTAAAGGGTGTTAGCTTTAAGATGATTCCTGTAGCATATAAGGAAGGTGACTTCCTGATTGGTGAGACTGAGGTTACTGAGGGATTGTATAATGCAGTAATGGAGAATGAGGAATCAACAAAATCAAAGTATCCTGCTTCTAATATCAGCTATTCTGATTTTTTGACATTCATAGGAAAGTTGAGTTCTTTAACAGGCTTGTCCTTTAGAATGCCTAGTGGGGAAGAATGGAAATATGCCTTCAAAGGTGGAAAGAAGTCTATGGGGTATACTTACAGTGGAAGTAATAATCCTGATGATGTTGCATGGTATTCTGTAAACTCAGATAGTAAAGTGCATGAAGTTAAACAGAAGCATCCAAATGAATTGGGAATTTACGATATGAGTGGCAATGTTGCAGAATGGACAATTACAAGCAACTATAGTGACTATTATTATGGTGGTTATTATAATTCTGGAAGCAATGAATTAACAGGTCTTAATTCTTATACTACTTCAGCTTCTTTATCTCGTGGAATTCGTCTTGCTTTGACATTAAAATAAAGAAAAAACATGAAAAAGATTATTATGATATTGATGGCGATGGCACTGATGGTGCCATCTGCCATTGCTCAGAACAATAAGGCTTTGGAAAAAGCTCGTAAGAAGGAGTATAAGGAGAAAATAAAGACCTACAATAAGGAAGGTTGGAAACTTTATGGAAGTAGTCGTTCTGTAGAGGTAGCTCTCTTGTTGCACTATGAGAAGTTGGATAAGCTTGGAGATAGAGCTCATGAAGTAATGGGTGAGGCCTCTAAGTTTAAATCTAAAAATGTGGGTATGCAGAGTGCTATCAACAATGCTTGCAACAAGTATGCACGAGAGGCTGGCTCTCATGTAAAAGGGCGCATTGTTTCTGATATGGCTAATATGACAGAGGATGTAAGCGGCGAGTTTGACCATTTCTATGCAGCTTACGAGACTATAGTAGAGAAGGAAATCAAAGGAGAGATGCAGCAGTCTTATGCCTTGATTAAGGATAATGGTGATGGTACTTTCGCCATGCAGGTTTTCTTTATCGTTGATGAAGGTGCAGCGTCTAAGGCTCGTATTCGAGCCATGGAGAATGCCTTCAAGGAGAGCGAGAAAGCACAGCAGTATGCTACTAAGGTTAGTGAATACGTAAAGGAAGGATTCAAGGACGAAAAGTAGTTTGAAATAAACAGCGATTGTTGCTAAATGGTATCATGTAGTAACAGTCGCTGTTGTTTGATTAATAAGTATAAGTAACTGTTCAAAATTAATTTTATAAATATGAATAATTCACGAATAAGTTC
>ERZ791912.259-NODE-259-length-36707-cov-70.825548_pt1 | contig 36707 bp, 30 predicted proteins | sample MGYA00510141_ERZ791912 | MGnify/ENA primary metagenome ERZ791912 (study PRJEB30046, sample SAMN00792082) | human gut metagenome | study: EMG produced TPA metagenomics assembly of the A metagenome-wide association study of gut microbiota in type 2... | reverse complement strand
CTAATTCTCTTCTTGCTGACAATACTACTGCTGCAAAAATTGCTTTGTGGAGATACAAAAATCCAACTTCTGATGACAAGCATCTTTGTGCTGAAGAAACAGCAACTGATGATGCTACTGTTGAGAAATGGTGGCTGGCAATAGATTTCATCTGCGGGTCCATCGGTGGTACATCTTTCAAATTGGCTTCACCAACATTACAGAACATGGAAACGCTGATTTCCAATGCCACGATAGATATTTTGGGGTAATAATCCTCTTTTTATTATAATATATGTTTATTTCGAGTTCCCTTATCTTTTGAAGGTAAGGGAACATTTTTTAGTATGCCTTACATCTTACACCTTATTAAATATAAGAATATTCTGCTAGAGGATTGCTCATGTGCCGCTCCAAATCAAGCAAGATTCTAAAAAGGTAAACAATAATCACCTCATCGTAAGAAGAAAGATAAAGATTTTGATATAAAAGAGGTGGAGAACATTCTCCACCTCTATCCTCAAAGTTTGGCGATTTTTCAAGAATCTCGACGAACATAGAATAAGTTCTGTGAACGCCTGCATTTACTTGGCTGCAAAGATACTCATTTATGATGAAGATCCCAAGCCATTTCTTCATATTTCTCCAAAGTTTCCCTCATTTGCAATTCCAGCTTCTCCAACTCCGGAATAAAATTCTCTTCCAACAACGTCCACGTTCTGTTACGTACATATTGTAGCGTTCTGTGAAGTTGATTAACTTGCTTGGACAGTATTTTGTTTTTCTTCTTCAAATCTGTCATTTGCTTCTGAAGAACTTTCTCATCGAATGTTGGCTTCTTTTTCAGAGCCTTTTCCGCCTCCTCTTCCTTTTTAATTTCATTTTTCAAATCAACTTTCGCATCATGTAGTTGAACTCCCTGCTTTTCCAGAGCTGCAGTAAGTTCTTCCACTTCTCTGCGAAGTTCCATATTCTCTTCAACCTTGCGGTCGTAGTCCTTAACGATGAACATCATCTGATGCTCGAAAGGTATATCTTGATTCATTTTTTCCATAACTTTTCCTTTTGTTATGCAAAGATAATCATAATTTTGCAAATAGCAAAACTTTTGAGGTTTTGAAAACGTTAATTTCAAAGATATATCGAAATCATGACTTATTTTACTGAAAATATGGGTAACTTTGTAGCATAGTTTAATCGTATTAGTTTTTGAAAAGTTCAATTATACATTTTAAAACAGTGCAATGGCGTGTCTGAGAAGATGGTTTGTTGCAAAATATCAGTTTTCTCGTTTTGAACACTAGGTAAATAGTTTTGTGGTTTAAGCTATGAAAGCTAGGGTGAGGAATGTCCCCACCTTAGCTTTTTACTTATCGTCTGCCATGCCTGACATGGTGGCTGACGGAATCTTCAGCCTGCTGTTCCTGGTTTTCATTGCTGCCCTGTTTCTGATCGGCAACAAGATTTTCCTGGCTATCCACTATTCCATTTCCATCGGAGTCGATATTGATGGGTGTGGCTGAGCGCATATCGATATCATTACCTAGCTGTGGTTTTATACCTGATATGCGTGATTCTACCAATGCCTGGGAGATACTTGCTGAAACCAAAACATCTCTTGCATAATCCGGGTCATTGCGCAGTCTCTTCTTCCAGATTGCACTCTGCTGTGGAACGGTAACGTTGAAACGGTTTTCCTGTCCTAGCATATTGGCTCCTACAAGGGAAATCAGCTCTTCCTTTACCAAAGCATTGTATTTGGTATTACGGGCTTCTTTCTGTCTTGTACTGCGGATGAGTCCTTCTGCCAAATCTCTATAGAAATCATCTTCCTTATCATACTGGTCCTGTCTGCCGATATGAATGACATCCTCTTTGCTATTGTAGGATGCAAGGTTTGGCTTGCCGTCCTTGACAATAGCAGAACTCCATCTGTCAGGCTGCAACAGACGAGGGAGCCGGTTTTCCTTCTGATTCTCCTGTTCCTCGGAAAGCAGCTCGTTCTTCAGGGAAGCATACTCCTGTGGATAGCGGAAGGCATAGTTGGTCTGTTCTATATTATAGACGTTCACGATTCCACGTTTTTCAATGAGAGGGAAGCTGCTGGCATCCTTTTTGACAAGGAGTTTCTTGCTCTTCAAGTCCTCTTCTGTAAGATATACCGGCATAAAGAAGCCGTTCTTCTCCGTGTTGAGGGCAAGAACAAAGGCATGGATTCCCTGATACTCTTTTTTATCAAGGGTGGTTGGCAGACTCCTTCTGTTGTTGGTAAGAGGAAGCTTCTCGTAGGTTTGCTGCAAAGCCAGTTTCTCTGCCAGCAGCTTACCATATTGGAGATAGACTTCTCTTTGCTTTATATCTGGAGTATGCCAACGACCATATCCCTCTGAATCAGAAACTTCTGTGTCTTCAATATTAACCTTTTCTTCGGCAACAGCAGCAGGAGTCTCAGCAGGGGGGATATGTGTTTCAACTTCCTTCTTGCTTTTTAACTGTTCGTCATTAGCAGGACGTTGTTCTTCCTTAGCTACCTTGTTACTAGCGTCCAAGGAATGATTCTGTTCCATTCTTAATGGCTTTGGAGTAAAATGAAGAAGCTTATGCAAGCGGTCAAAGCGTGCCTTCTTCTCCAAATCAACCTTTCCGGGATTGATTCTATAGGCATCCACCAAACGTTTCAGTTCAAGAGTATAGATGAGAGAAGCAGCATTCCATTCAGCCTTATACTGGTTGGCAAAGTCTTCATCTGCAGGATGATTTGCATATTGATTATACGCCTGTTCTAACTGCCATTCTTGTCTGCAAAGACTCTTGATTCTTGTATTGGCAGGAAGTTTATCGATATCACCGGAATGGATGTCATCTGCTATGGTCAGGGATTCCACATAATCTTTCATCAAGGGAACAATAAGATCCTTCTCTAATTCCTTTTGCTCAATGATACCATTGATAACGAGACTATTCTTCATCTTCTGAAGATCATTCTGACTGAGTTCTACATGATGATTGCTTGACAGGGCAAACAATTCCCCTTGCTTATCTACCAGTATGCTGTCAATGTCAACACCCTTATCTGTATGGAATAGGGCAATACTACGAGGTGTCTTGTAGAAGGCTTCTCCATTGGGAAGTTTGTTTCCCAATGTTTCAACCAGAGCTGCAGACAGTTTGCTGTCACGCTGTCTGTAAACGCCATCATATATGACATCCAGTAATGCCTTATAGTTGCAGGCATTCATGTGGTCAATAACCAAGGTTTTATCTTCATTAGTGTCAGAGTGTCCCTTTAATGCTATTTGTGTGCCACCATGAATGATGCCCCAAGATTCTGGTATAAACATGCCATTCTCTACACCATACGCCTTCTGCTGCTCAATAGGTATTTTTCCTTCAGTGATAGCTATTGGAGAATCCAAGACGGTACGTCCGATCATCTCATACTGTATTTTAGCTTCCCTGGCATCCGCAAGCCTATCATTAAAAGCAGCTTCTTCTCTACTGGATAAAGGATGAAAGACAGTTTGAATATCGTTTTTGAACTTTTCAAAGTTGATGCTCTCTTTCTTCCCGGAGATATCGTCTGGAGTATATTTTATCAATGAGAGTGTTGGCTCTTCTTTGTCGCCAGTCTCTAAACCTTCTACATGGTAGATATCTCCATTGTTGGTTTTGAAGTATCTGTCAAGAATGTCTCTTGCCTCATACTTTCTGATAATATCCAACTGTTTGTCCGGCAGGATATAGTTCTGTGCCTTCAACTCCTTCAATTTAGCTACCTGTTCGGTTTCATTGTCAGCTACCGGAAGCCCCTTAACATATCTGCTCATGATGCCGCCTTGCCATTGTACATGATTGAAACCGGGTCTTGCAGTAGAGCCAAAGTTTTCTATATATGCCTTTCTGCCAGCTTCTACCGCCCATTTTTCAATTTGGGAAAGAGGCTCGCTTGTCTGTGAAAGATATGCTAATTCCTCTGGGTAGAAAAAGCGGTCTCCAGGGAATGGCTTGGGTTGCGGCGTATTTTTACTGCCACCAAAAAGCTGTCCCCATCCCTGCAGGAAACGGCTTATCATATTTTGTTTTTCCTTTTCCATAATTTTTATAAGTAAAGAGAAATAGCCTGAAAGTTTCATGCTATCTCTCTTTGGATGATTACTTGTTACTTCTGAACAGCAGGTGCATGATGCCTAAAGCACCAGTTGCCAGAACTGCAAACACATAAAACACACGGAGTAGGGAGAGTTTAAGATGGTTGCTGCTCTGCATTTGTTTCTGCCGTCTTGTTCAGTTCCCAAGGTGCTACGCTATTCACCTTACATTCCAGTTGCAACTCTCCCTTGAACACGTCTAGCTGGAGATCGCCATGTACCTCTACATATTTATCTGCTGCCAGATACTCTTCATGGATAGGGGAGAGATTGATGAAACTTACCCAGGTAAACTCATAGTTCTCACCATTTTTATCAGAAGAAAAGGCAGAGAATGACTGCATAGGCTTACCTTTCTTGCTATTGAAATCCTTGATACCTTTCTTCGAAATCTTGCCTCTGAACTCCATACTGCCCACAAGGCGGTCTGGCGTGGTGGACTCGTTAATCTCGATGTTTGCGTCTGTACGGAGATTCAAATAGGTGCTGCTGTCGTGCTTTCTGATATAAAGCACTCCGGAGGCTGTTACTCTTCTTCCGGCAGAATAGTTGGCTGCACTTTGGGCATCACCTGGTGCTGAAACAGATATATACTGCTCCTTTACTGTTCCATCCTTACCTTCTAAAGGTACCACCATGGAAAATGAAATGAACTTTTCACCTTCCTTACTTGTTTTCTCTTCTGCGGAACTGGTAATCACTCCACAGGTTGTTACATTACACTTGATCATAATTTTTTGTTTATTTGTTATCTAATAAATTTTCTGTTAAGCAAGACGCTGGCTCTGCTGCTGACCCTGCTCTGGACTTTCTGCATCGAACATCATACTGGCATTCGCCTGTATTTTCTGTACGTCGCTTCGGCTCATTTTCACTACATTGTATTCTTCTGTCTCTTCTACCTTTGCCGCTTTGCTGAAAGCCAATTCTTCGGCTTCGGCTTGTTCTTCGCTCCTCATCTTCAAGCCCAGAGTGAGAGCGGCTGAGAAAAGGGAAGAAATCAGGCTGGAGATGATATCCTGACCGCTACCTGGCGTTTCACCATTCTGCTGCATCATATAGCTCAACCATTCCGTAGGGTCGTTGGAATTAGTGATGGAAGCCAGAAGTGCCATATTGCTGTCTTGCTGTTGGTTCGTCTGCTGTGAAGGCTGATTATTCAATGCCATACTGTTACGTGCTTCTGCAAGATAGTCTTTGCCGTTTCTATCCAGTGAGGTGGTGATGCCGCTTCTTACCTCCATCTCTGCTAGATAGTTCTTCGGATCGAACTTCTCCCACTCTCCATTCTGATTCTGGACACTGGTTTCAAAATGCAGATGGGGTCCGCTACTTCTTCCTGTATTTCCCGACATGCCCAACTGCTGACCGGCATTCACGATATCGCCCTTTTTCACGTCTATCTGGCTCAGATGCATATAGGTGGCACGTATGTTGGTACCATCCTGTCGGTTATATTCCACGGTAACCATGTTGCCGGCAGCACCATTATTGTGTTGGATGGCAACTACTTTTCCATTATCTTCCGTTGCTGCCACCGGGAAATACTTTCCTTGGGTTGACAGATCCAGTCCACCATGCAGATGACCAGTACGTGATTCATGGAACTGTCCTGTTACCTTCACTTGGGCTAGGTCTATCGGCAATGCCCAATTTCCTTGAAGAGGATTCAGCAACTGCTTGGAAGGGGTAGAGGCTGGAGTGGAAGGGGCTTTTCCGTTTCTCATATATCCAATCTCCACGCCTTGCTGACGGGCCTGTTCCAATGCCATCTGGTCATATTTGTATAACTGGTTCTCACCGATAAGCTTGATGAGCTTCTGGGCATAGGTCTTATCTGAGGCATAACCGGCTGCCCTGATTTGTATAGCCCAGTTCTGATAGTCGGTAGAGGAGTAATTGAAACAGTTTCTGTAACGTGAAGCCATCAATACTTTAGAATGGTTCTCCACGCTCTCCTCTACACTGCTATAAACCCTGAATGCTTCCGGATAGCTGTGGTCATCCCCCTTCATGACGGTGGGACCTTTCCAACTGCTACCGGCTTTCACACCGAAATAATTGTTGTAGTTGGCTGCCAGGTCGGATTTGCCATGACCGCTTTCCAATGCCATCTGCTGCAGGGTGATAGAGGCAGGAATGCCGTATTTGATCTGTTGGTCTATTGCCAACTGGGCATATTTCTCATAAAAGTTCTGTTGTGACATTCTTCTTTAGCGTTTAAAGAGTGCGCCTTCCGGCACACTCTTATATATTAATGTATTCCTCGCCCCCTATGGGAAGTTTGCTCTACCTGTTCTTCTTGCTCCTGTTCTGGGGCAGGGGAGTCCTGCTTTACAGTTTCTTCTGTTTTCACAGAGTCTTGTTGCTGGACATCATTCCTCACTTCTTTCTTGATGAAAGGCTCAAAGATAACGGCTGCTAGGCGTTGCTTGTAGTCACTCATATCTTCTGAAAGCCACATCTTGTTCCACTGTGCCTTGGAAACCGGGGCATGCATACGTTCTCCATTCACGGTAGCAAAGATAATGTGTTGCTTCGGATCGTTGCGCTTAGCTGTAATACAGATGCGCTCAATCTTGGCATCGCCGATATCTACCTTTCTAGGGGTTATGACATCCACCCTGGCATCCGGATGCTTGGTTCCCAGCTCGTAATATTTCTTAGCCAGTGCATTGTGAACAATGGCCCTGTTCTCACTCTTCAAGGTGGAATAGAACTGGTTGACATGCTCTTTATTCGGATATACGGCAAATGACGGCTCGTTTTCAGCCTTGATAAAGAAAGCATAGCGTCCCATATCGTCCGGCAAAGCCTCGAAAGTGGTAATCTTTACTTCCTTCTTTGGAGCAAACTTGTCCTTCAAGTCAACTGTTTGTTGGGTGAGCAATTCATATTGTTTCAGTTTACTGACAGTCACCTCTTTACCCTTGTAATAGTCGTTTGGCTCATGTAGGCTCAATCCTCCACCGGCATTATAGAAGCTCACTTCCTTTATTCCCATTTTACCGAGGGCAGTAAGGATTCTCTTCTTGTTCATTCCCGGCACTTCATTGTTTACCTGGATGGAAGCCCCAGCTGGTAGAATGATATCTGCTGTTTTATGCTTCTTATCCAATACAACAACCATTTCCTTTGTTTCCATAGATGGAAGCTTTGCCAAAGAGGAACTGATGCTGAAACGCTCAGGATTCTCGGTGAGAATTTTTCCCGGTATCTGTCCACGGATTTTCTTATAGTCCACCTCTCGTTTTGCAAGGATGCTGTCGATGGTTTCTATTGCATTGTTCACATCACGCTCCAGCACTCCCAGCATCTTCGGATTCTCTGTCAGTTCTCGCTGCCAGTAAGGAACCAACTTTACACTTTCTTTGGACAGGATGGCAGGAAGTCCCTGGCGTGTCATTAGCACGCCTGCTGCCAGTTCTTGAACAAGCTTTTCATGCTTGGCATCGTCTTCCGGAAGGAAACTGTTTCTGCCGGAACGGTCAAGACGGTTTTCTGAGCCTACAGCGGCAACTACAGCCCGGTAGATATCATTTGCCTTATACAGAGTGGCATGATTCTCATCTGCTGTTTTCTCACTCATACCGCTAACAACGATTTTGTCATCTTCCTTATCGTATTTGGCATCCTGGACAACCATGATACGCTCATACTTCATGCCGCTCTGGTCGGCAACAGCCTTGGCGGTGGAGTAGGCTTTGTTCAGAATGGCAGTATGATCCTGCACAGGAATGCTTACCTTTTTTTCCTTCGGACTATCAAAGAAGGCTACGCGATTACCTGCCCGGATAATTTTAGGAAGATACGTGTCAAGATGCTGGCTAGGGAAGGAGACAAAAGCCACTTCCTTACCATCCATCTTCTTTTTTTCAACTTCTAAGTTGAGGAGTTTAGCCATTTTGGAAACTTTTTCCCCATAGATTTCATAGAAATCCCCTTTCTTGATAGGAATCACCCACTCTGGATGTTCTTTCTGATAGTCATTATACTGCTTCAACACAGATACCGTCTTCTCTTCTGTCTTGACGAAAGGTGCTCCCTTAGTCTTCACCAAATTACCATAGGCTTCGTGATCCTTAGCATTCATAATGGTCTGGTCGACATTATAGATATGCTCCACCACTCTTGATGCATGTTTGGCATAGAAACTCTTCTCTTCATCAGAGAGCGTGTCGTATTTCTTCTGGGTGATGATATCATCATGGTTCATCACGTTCTGGTAGTCCCAGTTTACCCAATTAAATCTCAAACTCTCCTCATTTCTTTTTACCGGCAAATTATTTTCTGCTGCTGTTTTATAGAAAGTATATACGTTGGTCTTATACTTGTTGGCATCCGTGTTGAGGGTCATCATGATGCTGTTATAAGCTGTAACAGGGGTATGGGAATGGATAAACTCTGCTGGCTGACGCTGGGCACGGTTCATCCAGACTCCATTTTTCTCGGACGCAAGACCGAGGGCTGCAAAGAGCAGGGCAGCATGGCTTACTGGCTTTTTCTCCTCTTCTTTCTTTGCCTGCTCCTCTTGCTTCTTCTGCTGTCGTTTCTGCTCGGCATCCTTCTGTTTCTCTTCATCATGATACTCCTGGTGCTGCTGTTCCTGGGCGATAGACTTGGCTTTCTGCTCAGCCTCTTCCATCGGCATGCCTTCAGCTACAAACTGCTTTGCCATACTAGCAACATCGGTCTCAATATTGCTGTCCTCACGAGGTTCATCTACCTGCTTGTCTTCATTAAGAGACTCGACTTCTTCCTCGTCTTCTTCTATAGCCTGGTATTCCTCATTCTCCTGGAGGCTTTCATTGATGGCTTCCAGATTGGCATCAAGTGTCTGATTGACATCATAGTCGAAAGTATGCTCTTTCATCAAACCTATATTGGTAACATGCCCCACTTCTACCTGATTTTTCTCCTGGTTATACTGGAAGTAGAGGACATCATTGTTAGGCATGGTGAAGGCTGGTATCTGAGCCTTGATTTCGGAGAACTGCTTGGCAACACTCTCATAGGCTACTTTTTTCACATCCTCAGAAGCATCCTGTTCCAAGCCATAGCGGTCTATATTATCAAGGACCTCTTCTTTTGTCTCCTTACGCATGAGTTCATAGGTACCTCCATTTCCATTATTATAAACCACTGCATAATGATCATCCTCATCGAGGATATCATCTCTGCCATACTTTTTGGCATTTTTGAAGGTTTTACTCTGCTCCAGTGCATCACCCTGGTCATACATTTGAGCAAGCTGAAGAATCTGCTTGTAATCGCCCTTCTTCTGCAAATCGTCAAATTTCTGCGTATCATCTGTTGATTGCAAGTAGGCGTATGAATAATAATAAACATCACCCTTCTTCTCCTGGGTGACAGAAGCTTTCTCCTTGTTTTCTTTTTCAGGGGAAGCCTCTTTGGTTGATTGATATTGCTTCATGTTTGCGAATTTTTGCCAAAGGTCGCCCACATTTTTCGTAGTGCTTCCTTCGTGATTATACTTTGTGCTATATATTTCCGGCTTTCCGTCCTCGGTAGTATAGGCAACGTTGAGAGTATCTTTCTCTTTGTCATACTCCACCGTGAGAACATCACCCGACGGCATCTCCAGCTTATTGTCTGTGATTCGCCATCTGAGAGCTGTCTTTTCTCTCAGTTCAACCTCTTCTTCACTCAGCATCCGAAATTCATCCAGACCAGCAAGGTCATCATGGGCAATGGACAGGTTATGCTCCGGACTGCTCGACAGGTCGTAGTCGAATGTATACTGTATGTCCGTGCCTTCAGAGGTCATCTTGCCAACTTCTATCTGGTTGCTTTCTTCGTTATACTGAAAGTCTAGTACTTCTCTGTTTGGCATGGTCAGAAAACGTGGCTCATGTTCTGCAAACTCTGCCATCTGCTGAGCTGCATCCTCATACGCCAACTTCTGCACGTCAACAGAAGATGCTTTGATTTCATCGTTGTCGTTGATGTCGCCAATCAGTTCCAGAACCTTTTCCTTTTCAATTTTGCGCAAAAGATCGTATGTACTATTCTGCTGATTATAGGTTACAGCGTAAGAACTGTTTTCAACAAGAACTTTGTCCTCTGAATTTTTTTGTGCATTCTTTCGCACTTTATTCAATTCAATGAGGTTGTTCACATCCATGATTTCTGCCAGATGAAGCAGTGCTTCATTTTCGCCGTTTTTACGGTGATTGTCAAATGCCTTGGTACGCTCAGAAGACTCGAATCGGGCAAAAGAGTAATGGTAGCTCTCATCAATTGGTCTTTCAGAAGTTACTGCTTGCTCCTGCGAGATACTGGCAGTGTATTCTGCTCTAGGAATAAACTTATGCTCATCTTCAAAGTATCTGTTATCATAAGCTCTGCTTATGTTGGCTTGATAGTCATAGATGATGGCTTGCGCCTGTTCTACACGATGAGCAATTTGCTTGATTCGATGATCTAGAATGTCTATTTCTTCCTTTTTGTTTGCAATGGCAGTACTGAATAGCAACCTGGTACGCATTGACTTGACTGCTGCATATTGAGAAATGAGATGATCATAGGCTTTGTTCATGTCGTGGATTGTTCTGCCTTCCTGATGAGGATACCGAATGTTGGGAAGTCTATCTGCTCCAGATTCGATGAGCTCTCGATTACTTGCGCTATTCATCCACTTGTTAACGTAAGAATTATCCTTAAAGTAATCTCTTAGCTCAGAAATGCTTTTGATATTCAAAGCTGAATGTCCTTCATGCTCGCCATCGGTGAAGCTGTTCATCAGGATGGTGAAGTATTTCTTACCGGAAAGAGTGTCCTCTTCAGAAAATACAGGATTTTCATCTATAGCTGATTCCTTTACTTCGGCTTCGGAATTTTCCTGTTGGTTCAACTCTACTTCCTCCTGTTCTTCTGTTGGTTCCGCCTCTGTATTTTGGGCGGTTTCAACTTGCGAAGGTGCAAAAGTCTGTGTATTGTCTAACTGAGCATTCTCTTGATTCTCATTGGAAAGGTTCTCCATCTCCTTTTCATTCTTTTCACGCTCTTCCTCGCCGTCTAAGTTACCTTCAAGTAAAGCCTTTTCTCCCAGTTTCACGCGCTGTTCGTCAATGTGCTCGATTACCATAGCAGAAGCCTTGTTGACATCGGACATGACTGACAGGAGAAACTTCGGTTCCTTTTTCAGAGCACTCATCCAACTCTTAATGTAGGCGGTGTTGTTATCACGGATTCTGCTGTCAAAGCCCAGGGCACTGCCTACCATGGCTGCCGTAAGTTCGGCTACCAGCTCTTCCTTTGCATATTCCGAACCGCCAAATTTTCCGTCTGGATTTAAGCGGTTCAAACGGCTTTCATGACCGGTGGAATGTGCCATCTCATGAATAAGGGAGGAGTAGTACTCTTCACCATCCTTATAGATTTCTTCTGGCGTATCACTGATCTTAAACTGGTCTTTGCGAGGAACTATAATCAAGTCCTTGCTCTTGTTATAAAGAACACTAGGGTTCTGTTGGTTATATTCCACGTGGCAGACCCAGGATTGGGAAGCCAGCATCTGGTCGATAGCGGCATTACAGTACATACCTTTATCGTCCTTGATCTCTTTGGTCTCAAATTTGGAAAGCAGGACATCGTATTTCTCCTTATTCACCTCTTCCAGATTGGTTTGGTCAATATTCCACTCTTTAAAGATTTTAAGATAAGGAATAACCTTATATTTTTCATCCCGCTCTTCTTTTGGGAGGCTGTCGTATTCCTTCAATGTGGCTTTCTTGCCGTTTTCACGATTGTAAATACTGAGTCCCCACTTGAAAATAGGTATACTTTTCTCACCTTTCTTCGGATGAGCTCCCAAATCTCTGATCTGTTTATGGGTAAAATAGACAGGAACCTTATAGTTCTTTTTCATTGTGTGAAGCTGACACAAAAAAGCATTACTGCCAGTATACACTCTTCCTGTAACATTCTGAGGTAGTCCTATCATCGCTTCACCATCAGTCCAGCCTTTCTTCCAGTTGCTTGCTTCAATAGTCTCCATTCTGGCGATTATCATATCAGCAAATGTTTGGAGAGCTGAATTGATTCTGGCTTCAGCCCTTTCCTTTTTTTCAGCATTTAACTCTTCTCTTGTCATAATATTTTGAATAATGATTAAAATGATAGGGCAAAGTAACTGATTTTTTTTCATTGAAGAGGTGCTTTTGCGATATACCTTTGAAATTAACAATTGCAAAACAGTCCACTTTGGGGAGCTGTTACAACTCAAACATCCAAATTTGCGTATTTTTAAAGGATTTTGCAATATGAATTTGCGTATTTTCAATATTATTCGTATCTTTGCACTGCGTAAGTATCTGACTCCTTTCGTCTAAATTCAAAAGAAAGTTTTAAGTCTTGAACTTTCACATGTGGTTCAAGAACGGGCTGAAGGCCCAAAAGCCTTCCATATAATTACAAAAAAGATACGAATAAAAGCTATGATTTTACTTGCAACGGGAATGTTGCAGGAAAAAATAGGGAGAAAACTTGGTATATTCAGATTTTCTTCGTACCTTAGCAGCGCAAAACGTAAAGCATGTAGGAATATGGCAAAAATAGTAAATTTCTATCCTGTAGGAATACAGACATTCTCGAATATCAGAGAGGGTAATTATCTCTATATAGATAAGACCAAATACATCGTTGATTTTCGAGAGAAAAAAATGAGGTATATCTTTCTGAGTCGTCCAAGGCGATTCGGCAAGTCGCTCTTTGCCTCTACCCTTCAGGCTTATTTTGAGGGAAGAAAGGAACTTTTCGAGGGATTGGCCATTGCTGATTATGAGAAAGATTGGGTGAAGCATCCTGTGCTGCATTTCGACCTGAGCGGTGCCAAGCACTTTGATGCTGATGCCTTGAACAGTTATCTGAATCTGCAGCTTTTACCCTATGAAGAGCTTTATGGTAAAGGTGAAGGTGAAAATTATCCTAACGAAAGATTGGATGGAATCGTAAGGCGAGCTTACAAGCAAACTGGCGAAAAGGTGGTGGTTATCATTGATGAATATGATGCCCCATTGCTGGATGTGGTGCATGAGAAGGATGAACTCAAGCAGTTGCGTCTTATCATGCAGAACTTCTATAGTCCTTTAAAAAAGCTCGACCCATATCTGGAGTTCATTTTCATCACGGGAATTACCAAGTTTTCGCAGCTCAGTATCTTCAGTGAACTCAATAACCTCGACAATATCAGCATGTTTGACCAGTACTCTGCAATTTGTGGTATCAGCAAGACAGAACTGACCACAGCTATGAAACCTGATGTGGAAGCATTGGGGGAGGCTTTAGGTGTATCTTACGAGGAATGTCTAGAAGAATTGCGCCAATATTATGATGGCTATCATTTCAGTGAACATTCTGAAGATGTGTTCAATCCGTTTAGCCTGATAAGGGCTTTGTCGGGGCAGAAGATTGACGCCTATTGGTTTAGCTCTGGTACGCCAAGCTATCTCATTAAGAGTTTGCAGAAGTTTCATGTAAATGTGACTAACATCGAACAGAAGAGCGTGAGTGTTGACGATTTTGATGTGTCGCCCGAGCAGATGACCTCTGCTTTGCCTCTGCTCTATCAGAGTGGTTATCTTACCATCAAGCAATACAAACCGTTTACCAAGAGTTATAAGCTGGGCTATCCTAACCAGGAGGTGAAGATTGGTATGCTGAAGAGTCTTGCGCCCAATTATCTTTCGCCGGTTTCTGTAGATAATAACGGACTGGTGAATGAATTTGTGGAACTGGTTTATGAAGGAGAAATAGAACAGGCAATGGTCCGCCTGAAGGCCTATCTCTCCAGTATCTCAAACCGTTTAAGCAATAAGAATGAACGTGATTTTCAGACTGTCTTCTATCTGATATTCAACCTGATGGGTGCCCTTATCAAAGTGGAGGAGGATAGTGCCATAGGCAGAGCTGATGCCGTGCTCCATCTGCCTGAAGCCATCTATGTGTTCGAATTGAAATACGATGGCTCTGCCGAGGAAGCCTTGAAGCAGATTGATGACAAGGGTTATCTCATTCCATATTCCGCTGATGGCAAGCGATTGTATAAAGTGGGTGTAAATTATGATAGTACCCAGCGGACTATCAGCGATTGGAAGATCAAGGAAGAATAAGAGTATCTGAAAATCGTTGATAGTTTTGATATATTATTTTAAGTTCAACCCTTGGTACGTGATGTATCAAGGGTTTGTGTTTTCTAAAAGTTAACAAAATCCTCCCGATTCTCACGAACCGAGAGGAACAATCAACTCTTTAAGTTGGCATTTTACTACTATTTAATACCTATTTGTTGTGGAACGGAATTTTCTTGTCTGTTAATCTGCTCGTACTTGTGGGATGCCAAAGATTGATTCTCATCATACTTTTTCAGTACTGCATTTGCCAGGGTATTTAATGGTATTACACCTTTTTGATAGGCATCTGCAGCACTGTTTGAAATATTGATGACACAAGGGTTTCCATCGATGGTTGCTATCATTGAACCTCCTTTCATCGTGACATCTGTAATACGTGGGTTCAACTTCTCGTCTTCGTATTTCTTATACATTTTAAGAGCCGAACTGCTTCTACTTAAACCTTCCTTAAGGGATGCGTGACCGGCATTATTAAGGATGTTGACACCACCAAAACCTATCAGCAGCATCTTTATCAGAGGGTTTCTGATAAACATACTGCCTACGATTGCAGCCAATGGCATCAGGTTATCCTGCATCTTCATGTTAGGGTTTTTACCTGTAAACATACCGATAAGCATATCAGGAAGCATGGCAAGAACATAGCCGAGATTCTTTGATACAGTACTGAAATCATGCAGTCCCATCTGTTTCAGGATATTTCCCCATCCTGCAAATTGCTGACGATTATTACCTGTCTGCGAGGTTTGCTGAGTGGATTCTGCCTGTTGCGTCTGAATGGTTTGTGACGAAACTGGTGTGCTTTGTTGAGCATAAGGAAGTCGTGTACTACCTGCTGAAGAACGAGTAGGAGTAGGGGAGGATAAATGCCGGTTCTTCTTTTCTGGAACTGTGACATTGATGGAAGCATTCAACCTTTCCATTTCTATATCCCACTGGTCTTTCCCTTTTGCTGATGCAGCTTTTCGGGACTGATGAGGGGTATGCCTATCAAGATAGTCAGCAGCTCTGGCGTAGTCATAGGCTCGTTGGCTTACCTCTTTCAAAGACATCTTCTTACCACCACATTTGATCCACTCCTTCTCCTGTTTTGACATTTCTATCGCAAGGGAATGGAAGGAGGCAGCAAAGGCTCTGTTCTGTTTAGCTGTTTTAGCCAACATCCATCTGGGAATTTCAGTGTTACCTTTATAGGCGATGCATTGTTTGGAGAAATCGGTCTTGATGGTATTGAGTAGCTTTGCAGAATTACCCTTATGCTGAACCAGCAGGGCGTTGCTGGCTTTCTTGGCAGAGTCACTTACTGAGAGTGGAGCCACCTTGATTTTTCTGCTTAATGCACTGTTGATGTTGTCAATGAACTCAGTACCGCTCTTGCGATACTTTGCAGAACCTGTCTGTATCTTCTGTAATGCATCTGCATCGCCAAAGACTTCTTTACTGCTCTCCTTGGCGTATTCTTCTTTTGACCAGTCTTTGGATGATTTGTGACCAATAAATTCTCTGATACCGAAATCTGAACCTACACCAAATCCTGCTTTAGCTATAGCCTTCGTACTTCCGGAAGCAACGCCGCCAAAACCGCCCATCATAGCTGTGTCTATAAGACTCGCACCCAAAAAGCCGGTAGCTTTAGATAAGACAGAAGGATTGTACATCGCCTCTGCCTTGTTTTCTACCTTTTCACCGTATTCGCCTTTCTTTAATCCCCAGGTAGGCATTACAAAGGCTATCAGACTGTCTGAGAAAGTTTTTCTCGCTATGTAACTTGCAGTATTTCTCGGAACCTTTTCCCTAGCCAGCTGCTCTACCATAAGCATCTCAAAGCGGTGCATCACATACGACTGGGCATATTCAAAGAGTTTCTTGGATTCCTTGCCGCCATTCTGTACCACAAGATTCTCATAGAAAGCATAAACGAATGTACTGTAGTCATTCTGCAATCTCTTGTCTTTGTTCCATCTCTGATTACATCTTTCAATGAGATCGTCTGTAGACATCTTATTCCATTTACCATTGGCATCGACTTGCTTTTTGGCACGATAAGCTGGGGTTACACCGTGTCTGCTGTCAACAGCCTGTGCCCAAATGGAACGGCCGCTCTCCTTGTCTATGGCTTCCATGAACTCCTTTGTCTGGTTTTTCTCTATTCTCTTTTTCTCTTGAACCAGAGTAGAAGCCATGTATTTACTGTAATACTGGCTGATGCAATAGTCAACCTGCGAGAAGGTTTGATAGTTATTTACTTTTGCCATAATTCTGTTTTTAAAAACCTAAAATCTGCTGACGAGCCTGTTCTATGGCTTTATAGTAAACAGACATCTGTTTCGGATAATACCGGGAAAGCCATTCATTAAGACCAATCTGGTCTTCGATGAACTTTAAAGCCAGCTGGCGTGTAATTTCAATAGCTTTCTCTCCCTTTTCTCTACCATTAAACCAGGCTTTCGTCCAGCATCTCGTACCAGAATTGTCAAAATACACAGAAGCTTCCCTGTCTATATCATAACTCTGTACGTCTATCTGTAAGTCAAGCAGAGGGTCTATGGTTTTTCCGTCGTTGGCAATTTCATCAAAAAGTTTTTTTTTTGAGTTTCATCCCAGGTAGGAAGATAGATGTTATGATTCAAAGCCATATAGCTGAGGAAATCATCTATCAAGACATCCTGCACCTTACCGGCAAGGATGCTGCTTCTTCCGGAGAGTCCGAGAGGATTACCTATTGAAGGCATGCTTTCAAAAAAGTAATTCTTCTCGGCTGCCTGACGGAATATGTTGCGTAAAGACATATCTGCCCTTTTGGAAGAGGTATATGCTCCGCTCACGAGGTCATTCCAATAGCTTGGAAGCCATCGGAGCATCATCATTAATAGGGCATCTTTGTCTTGTTCAAAACTGTTTTCTACTTTCTTGTCTCCCAGTGTTTCCATGGATGGCAATTGACTGATTCCCATGGCTGCCAGCTGTTCGATGTTCGCCCATATCATACTCAGAAACTCGGCAGGATCGATCTCTGCACCATCAAAGCGTACCCCTATATGAAGGAATCGTCCGCTCTTTGCGATTTCCTGACCAGCAACAACCTGGGTTCCGTAAGGGGTATAGGCTTCTGCTATGTGACCGTAGGTAATTTCATACTTGCCGTATTTGGCTACAATATAGTTGTCGTAAACCGCATCCTGTCCGGCACCGATGATGACACCTGTGGCAATGGCATAGAGAGGTTTATCACTAGCAGGAAAATCAATTCCTTTGTGGAAAAACTTTTCTCCTGTCAAGGGATGATTCTGTTCGCCAAAGGCTAGGGTAGCCTGTATATTGTCTTTTTCTTCCAGAGGGAAAGGCATCATATAACCACTGGCACTTTCCAGAAGCATATCTTTATAATTCTGTTTCATTTTTATTGATTTTAAGAGGTGAAAACAGCTCCTCACCTCATGATTTTATGAGAAATACATTAACGTCTACGATGAACGGTCATGGAAGCGTCTTCTTTAGGGGCAGGTGTTGCTGCTACCTGAGGGGCTACGGCAGCTTGCATTGGACGGTTCATCTGCTGTTCCTGGACATGAACAGAACGCTGGTTTACATTTTTCATGGTCATACCGCCCAAGGCTAGGCCTGCTATCTTACTGAACCATCCGAAACGTCCGAACATCATATAGGATGCCAACAGCATACTGGCAAGGTTCATCTTACTGATATTGCCACCTGTAACGTTAGCAAGGGCAGAATTGAGATTATTCATCAAACCGCCGCCCACTCCTGATTGCCCCTGTACGCCCTGTACTGCTGACATGCTAGGATATTGGGCAGTGGTTGGGTCATAATAACCATTACCATGATTTACCATTCCATTGCCGTTGAACATACCACCTACATATTCCTTTCCATCGTAATAGAGACTACCGGCTTCAGAACCTACATTACCGAGCGTGCCTTTTAATTGATGATAGACATCTGCACCTTCAGCACCTACGTTGCCTATCGTGTCCTTCAGACGATAATATACATCTGCACCTTCAGCACCTACGTTGCCAACTCCGGTTTTAAGAGAGGAATATGCGCCTTCACCTAAAAGAGTGTCAACGGTTTTTTCACTTACAGATTTTTCATTACCATAAGCATCTTTATGACTCCCGAGAAGAAGGGTGGAGGCTGAACCAACAAGTCCCTTGTTGGTGTTTTCTTCTCCTAATGCTTTTTCCTTTGCAAAAGTCAAAAGCCCTTTCTTATAACCAACAACAGGAAGAGCTACTGCGGTCATTGCTGCTGCTGATTTGGGATGCTCTACTGCAAATTTTACTCCACTTTTAGTGGCAGAGCCAACTGCTTTAACACCACTTTTAACGTAAGGAAATGCCATTTTGGAAAACGTAATAATATGAGGAGCTGCAGCTTTACCGCCTTCTACGGCATTTTTAAGAAGGGATTTACATAATACTGACCAAGTTGCCATAATTCTATATTTTTAAGTTGTTTACTCAGGATCATATATCTCTACGATTACTCTGGCTTTATGTCTCTGTGTTTTGGGGGTAGGGAGAAACCTACCATTATCAGCAGAACAGAGCCAGGCTTGAACTCCCGGATTATCTTCTACTTCTGTTGATGTCCAATACCAGCAGTCTCCTTCCAAGGCTATAGGTGTGCCACCCAGTTTTTCCAGGACAGGGTTGATAACTCTCGCTGAGGATGCCAGCAAACGCTGTTCGGCAACACTGGGAAGGTAGTCGCTCTGACCATTAGCATGAAAGTTAATCATTTCCATGGCTAAAGGAGAACCCTTGCCTGTTTCTGCGCTGTAGCTGTTATACATGGCTACGGTATTCTTGAAACCACAGAAAGATGTTATGTCTGTACTGGTTCCATTTACCATACCCACGGAATCACAGAATACCTCATTGAGTTCATCAAACATGACTGCTAGGGCAGGGTGGTCATCTGTTTTCTCGGCAAAGACAACGCCTACTGCCTTTCTTTTTGTTTGGTTGAAATAGGAAGCCGTGTCCATGCAGCTATGGTCATTACAGAGGACATAGCCTACATGTATGTCTCTGTCTATGGGTTCGTGATTGTCACACGAGGTGCTGAAAATTGTGATGGCTATCATCAGCATCATGCTCAGAACCGGATGAGTGATACCTTTTATTACTGATTTCATAATGATTACAATTTACAATGGGATTTTTACACCGAAGGCTGCACCGGTTCTGAAGGTATCTTCGCCTCTTATGACAATATCTTCCTTCACCTGAAAGAACACACTCCAACCATTATAGAGGTTATAGGTGTGCTCATAGCCGATATGACCGGCGGTAATTACCTTGTCGAGGTCACTACCACAGCTGACACCTACTCTTACGTTTCCATGATGGTTCCTGCCTCTGTTCACGCATGGCTTGTAGGCAAAGCCCACTGTCCACGCACGGTAGTTGCGCCAGAAGGAATCACTGGTAATATGACCGGCTTCCTCGTCTTTCTTATATTTCAGATACATGGTTCCGAAATACTCCCAGGCATTGTGATAGTCGGTTTCATGTTCGTAGGAGAGGGTGGTTTCTACCCCCTGGGGGTAGCTGACACCGAGACCTAACATCAAATGGTTGCCATGACTCTGGGCATACATTGCTGTTGCCGAGAACAGGGCGAACATAACAGATAGTATCTTTTTCATATATTCTTTGCTTTATTGTTCTCTGAGGAGAAGTGTATCGAAGGCATCTGCTGCCAACACGTCCTCGTAGTCGAGGTTCATGGAAATGGTTCGTCCGGAAATCTGCTTTTCCGACAACTCGATGGTGAGCACCTTATCATTAGGGAAGGTCATCTTCTTCAGAACGATGATATTCCGATAGCCACTCTTGAACCTTACGGAACGGTCCAGTACCAGGGCAGGTTTCAACTCGATGGTCTGGACGTTGGTTGCCTTCTGCTGTTTCTTATCCTGCAATTTGACCCTCAGTTCGTCAATATCGAAAGGAAGATTTGTCTTGTTTGATACCGAGAAGTCGATGAAGAAATATTCTCCTACCGCATAGATGTTGTTCAGTCGCATGATCATCTTGTTATGGGTGGTGAAGGTGCTTCTATACTTGGCAGGACTTTGCCATACCTTCATGGCATAGCTTACCATATCTACCGTTGACATGCTTACATCGGGATTATGGAAGGCATTGCGCTCGATAAGCTCCACTTCCTTATCGGTAACCGCCTCTTCTATCCTGCTGGTATAGAGTAGGGCATACTGTACTCTGTAACGCTCCGTGATAATAGTAACGATACCCATCACTTCGCCATCCTTGTGATTACCTGTAGCCGGTTTGAGACGGATGACATTATCCAAAGGCTTATCGCCCACAATACTGTCAGTAGAGATATCTACCAGACGGATGGGTTCTGATGCTGTGATAACAGTGGAAACATGCTCATTGATGGTGAGCTGTTCCATATTGTTGAAGCCCTTTTGGGCAAATGTTCCTAAAGCTACACCCAAACACATGATAAACAGTGTAAAGGCTCTCTTTTTTATATTCTTCATATTGTTACTTTCTTTTTGTTTTACTTTCTTTTCTGTTTGTCTTTCTGGCTTTCATCAACAAGATAAACCTTAGTGCCATACTTCAAACGTACCTTATTCTTCTTCACGGCTGTACCAAAGGCGTTCATAACCTTCTGGGTGGCATTCTGGGCAGCCTGGCTTGCCCAGCTGCGAATACCGGAAGATGACGTGGTTGAGTTGTCAAGCATGGAACCGCCCTGCATGGCTGAACTGGCTACATCCTTGGTGATTTCCCTGAAACTGCTCAGTGGAACATACAAGCCCTGCATACCATCGGTATCATAGATACTGAGACTTACCTTGATGATGTCTTCATCATAAAAAATGCTTTCTACCTTGCCCTGTACACGTTGTTTGCCGAAGCCGCTCATGGTGGCATACAGATAGGTTCCCTTTCTGATGGTTTCGTCTCCAATCTCTATATCGTCCAACAAACGGAGTCTCACCCTGCTACCATCTACAGCTTTCACCTCTTCATCAATGATGGCTGAAATGAGTTTGTTCTTGCCGTTGACTGCACCTAAAGTATTGAAGTAATCTGATACCTGTTTGGTCTTCTTCACTACCTTTTCCGGCTCGTCTTCACTGTCAGCGGTTCTGCTGTTGCCATAAGAAGCGTTATCTGAATGGCTGTTATTAGAGGCTGTACTTCCTGTAGAAGGAGTTCCACTGGCAGAATTGCCATTTTCATGGGGTCCACCTTCTGAAACAGTTTCGTCATTGCTTTCCATATAGCTGTCGCTTCCAGAGAGGGTCTTATTCATCTCTTCCCAACTTCTCTGTCTTCTCCGACGTTGGGCAGAAGCAATCTCAGAATCTTTCAGAGGATCTACGAAATCATCCTTGTTGGTATTGCTGCGGTTGGCTCTCACACGTTCCTGCATTTCTGCAAGTTTTCGCTTTTCCTCGGCTTGCTGCATGCGAACTTTCCTGGCTTCATCCTCGCTGTACTTAGATTCAAAATCCTTTTTCTGATTGACAGAGTCATTGTCGTTCTCCACATTCTGCACTCCGGAAAGGTCTGAAATTCTACCAAACTGATTTTCCGTATTGGTCATCTTGTCTCCCAGGATGCTATCGGTATATGCCTCCGGCAACTCACTCGACAGATAATCCGTTGTCTTCAACTTCTTGTTGGTAGTATCTGAGACTTCAACGTTGAACATGTCAATGATGAAATAACCAACAAACAGAAGTGGCAGATAGATGATAGCCGGCAACAGATACTTGGGCTGCTTGAAGTTAATTTTCTTTATATCCATAGTTATCTTGCTTTTTTAAGTTCACGCTGCTGGTGCAAAGCCTGGTCCACCTGCTCTACAGCTGTACGGTGTGGTACGTTCTGGCTTGCCTTATAATATCTGATCATGTTGATGATGTTAAGGGCGAAAAGACTGATGACAAATCCGAAGACAATCACCAGAAATCCTACCCGATGGACGTTTGCCCAGGATTGGATTTTCATTACCAGGAGCGTGAGCTTGGTCTTGTTGGCAAATTTCCTGCCGGCTTCTACCTCTCGCTCATATTGCTCCTTATAACGAGGATCATTCTTATCCGGCATTTTTTCTCCTGCAAGTATTTTCTTTATATCCATATTATATATAGGTGTATGTATTAATAATCTGACTTCTTGGTTTCTTCCAGATCCTTGTTTTTCAAGGTGCGCCAGTTGGTGATGAGGATTCCATGAGGGTTATTCTCGGTTCGAGGAACACGCTTCAAGTTTCCTGCTGTTACAAGTTGGCGCATCAGGATGCTGGTTCTGCGCTCTATTCGCTGTCTGCCGTAGTAGACGAAGGTGAGGGAGTCGGTATTCAGCTTGATGCTGTCACAATAGATGCTGCAGATGGTACTCGTACCGATGATGTTGTTATAGAAGCCCTTTTCTTTCAAGGCATTATACTGTGCCAGACCGGTCTCGTCAACGAGATACATTGCCTTGCGCATCGTATATTGGATATACTTGTCATCTGGTGCGAGAGTGAAGAAGAACTGGTGGAACATTTCTATATCACTTTTTGCCTCTACGTCAAAGGTTTCATCCATCGTGGTTTGTTTCACCAGGATGGGGACGTTGCCGTCCAACACATACACTTTCTTATGGGCATCGTCAACCATGCCCCTTGCAATGAAGAAACTGCCTAAACTCACGATGATGCAGCCTATCAGAAACAGGCTGCTCACTACCATCACAAGTTTGATCTTATTCTCTACATTCTTTAATACTGCCATATCTATACGATTTTAAAATTCATAACGGATGATGCGCCTCTCTTCACCTCTGAGGAAACACCCTCACCGAAGTTACGGGTTGAGAACGCTGTATCGCCTTCCGGTATCATCCAGGCTGCAAGGTCTGGAACGAGGTTGAGACACTTTAGGGCTACCACTGAAGCTGCCAGCAGATAGCCACAGGTCATAAAGGCGTTCTGGATATAGGCTGATGCTGACCCTTCACTCTGGGTGATAGCCGTCAGGTTTTCTACCTGTACGCTCAATACGATATCAAACAGTAATAGGACATAGAAGCTTACGAAGTAGAGCATGGCTCCATAGAAATGTACCGTAAGATATCGGGTAATCCATTTTGACCAGACTCCTTCCCATTTAGGCAAAACACTGAAAGCCCACTGAATCGGTCCGAATATCGTGAGCATGCCCAGCAGAATCTGTTGGCAGAAGATGGTACTCCACCAGCCTATTCGGAAGATGACCAGGGAGAGGAACATAACTATTTTGTCCAGTCCTATCATCAGTCCCACAAAGGTGGAATTGTTTTCAGCCTTTGCTGCCTGTTTGGCTACCTCTACCGCATCAGCAGTTCCTGCACTTTCTGCAAGTGTTTCCTTACTTTGGCTATTTGCGATGTTCGTGGCTGCTGCATCCAGATTTTCTTTCACATCTCCACACACGGAATCACGCTTGTGTATCAGCGGCAACAGCTCATTGTATTTGTCGCTCACCTGTACTGCCTCGGCTTCATAGAGGTCGTGCGTGTAGGAACCGATACAGTTAGGTATGTAGGCGAGGGCATCCAAGATACATGCATTGGAACCGGCTCCGATACCACTCTTGCTAGGTGGGTACCAGAGACACATCACCAGAGCTATACCCAGGATCTTCATGATTTTTAAAACATCGATAGGCTCGTTCTTTACCATCATCTTATAGGCGATACCTCCTGCTACGACGATACTGAAGAGTGCGCCCAAAGCCATGCTCATCTGCAAGATCCACCAGAAGGGACCGTCTGAACCGATAAAATCCTGGTTACACAGAAACTCATTTGTCTGGAAGACCACGTTGTCAATGTCTTCCTCAAACAAATCAACGCCAATGGTTTGCGAAAGGTCGCTTACCATATCTTTTATTCCGCCAAGCGTTCCACCACTTGCAGAATCCAAAAATAATGTACTAAATGCCATTTCCTGTTGTTTTTTATTTTTGCGCAAAAATAATGCAATTTTCATAAATACCCTGTATGAATATGATATACCTTTGAAATTAACAATTGCAAAAGCTATCACTTCTTGCCGTTGTCTTCATAAGGCTCTTATCATACAAGGGGCTTACACCTTATTATATATAGGGAACCTAGTTCTTTTTATGAAAACCGTTGACTGCAAGAGAATGTTGCCACCTGCCCAAGGCATCAGTGGCTACCGTAGCATTACTCGTTACCCGATCTACCTTCGTTGCCTTACTGCTGACTTCCTTCATTGTTTTTGCTGCATTCAATGTCCGAAGCTGTTTAGTCAGCGTAAGGTTCTTTTTTACGATGTCACGGTAGATGCTAAGATATTCTCGCTTTCTGCTTCCCAAATCCATATAGGACTCTCTTGTTACCTTGATAGCAAAAGCGAGACTATGATACACATTGCTCCAGTCTTTGTAATCATCAGAAGTTCCACCATATAGGGTTATCTTGCTGATGTTCTGCTGGAAGTTGCTCATGGCTCCTTCTATCTTTCCCTTTTCCATCTGCCAGGCCACATCGGCAGCTCCTGGAGTACGGTTGGCGATATTTTGTGCTTCGACTTTCGCTCGTCTGGACAAGACTGAGTCTACATTTTCTGCAAGGGAGATTTCATTCATCATGTTCTGCTGCGTCTTGGTACGGAAGCTCTGCTTGTTGGTAAAGGAGGCTGACTTCTGGTAGTTCTTATGCGTGAGATTGTAATATTCTCTAGGGGTAAGACTTCCGGCTCCAATCTCCATCACCGTAAACTGGTTCATGATGGCTGACTCATGATTATATGTCTGGGCTGACAACGGACTGCTACTCAGCACTAGCAGGAATGCTGCTATATTGCTTTTGATTAAACTTTTCATTGTATCTTGTTTTCTGTTGTTTTATATGTTCTTTCAAATTTCTTCTTCACTCAACCGCTTGTTACCGAGAAGTGAACCGCCTCCGAGGGGTGCTCGTTTCTCCGGTTCACTGCTGCCACCGGCACGTGAGTTCTTCTGTTTGGCTATATACTGTGCCTTCTTCCATGAATCATAGGCTTCCATTGCCAGGTTCTCTATGGTCTTGCCACGGTAGAGTCCTTCCTTCCAGAAGCCTTTTCGCATGACCATATAGCTGTATAAGGTGAAATAGGCATTCTTTACTGCGGAATCGATATCATCCATGTTGTCATTGATGCATTGAAGACAAATCATCATTGACTGGGCATCAAACTCTGCAGCTCCTGTAAGGTAGGCTGCCAAATCTATATAGGAGTCATACATGGATATGGCAGAGGTCTTTATCTGGTTAATGGCTTCCACACTGGTGGTATAGATAACGGCATCGGAGTTTTTGACGTTTCCCTTCAGAAGGAAGTTTGTCTTATAATCATCCAGGAGTTTAAGATACAGTTCTACATTACTCTTTACACTCCGGTAGGTATTCACGCCATGGAAAGCAGTGGCAGTACCGTTGAGTATCAGGTCGATGATGTCGAAGCATCTTTTATAGCGGTCGATAGCCTTGCTGCTCTCCTCGAAGCTAGTGGAAGATTGGGAAAAGGCTTTATGGGCTTCCAACACTCCCATCTCTGCTGCCGCTCGTATGCCAAGTACGGTTCTCACCTTCTTATGGTTGCTAATCATGGTCTCCAGTGAGCTTGCATCATAGTCCAATATAGCAAAGCTCTTCGCCGGGAAGACGAAAAGCATTGTCATAATCACAAATACCAAACCCTGTTTTTTCATTGTTGTTTTGATTTACTATTGTTATTTTTATCAGTTTCATTGTCTCCGCTCACCGAACCCCTCAAAGTGGCTTTCTGAGCTGCCTTGGCAGATGCCTCCTGCCACCTGGAGAGGGCATAGTCGGCGATGGCTCCACGCGAGGCTCTGCCCATTGCTTCGAAAATCTTGTGCTTCAGAAAATCCAGGATGGTTGTCCGGCTGTCCATGACCTTTTCGAGGAGTACGAGCTGGTTGTAGATGGATACCAGCTGGAAGTCTATTTCTCTGGCTACATCCAGGCGGTCACAAGCCCAAAGAAGGTGAATGGCATCAGCATCATCTTCCTCTTCGGAAAAACCGGCATAGTTGTATTTGATGCTGATGTTGCAGTCCGGAAGGTCTTCAATGAGTTCCTTCAGCTTGGCATTTACCTCTTCCGCACGCTCTTTCTCACTCTTTTTCATGTCTAGCTGCATCACGGCAACCACATTGTCGGCAGCATACTCACTGGTGAGTTTGAAATCTACCGATAGGATGGCTCGGTGGATTCTTACACCCAGGAGATATTTCGGCTTCTGGGCAAGGGTGAGGGTAGCAGTATAAGTTACCAGACTCTTGACAGTAGGGCAGTAGCCGTGACGGATGAAGATATACTGGTTGTTTCCGTCCACCCATTCGCCCTGGTCGGACCACTGTATCTGATACATTCCTTCCAGCTCAGCCATGTTGTCATTAATTCGATACTTGCCGTCTCTGTTATCTGCCTGGTCTTTATAATACTCATCAATACCATTGTTAAGTTGATTGAGCTGTTTTTGAGTAGTATTCAACTGCTGTTTCAGGGCGGCATTGGCATCTGAAAGTTCGTCATACTGCTTCTGCAAGGCATTTGCCTGGGTCTTGTTACCCTTGAAAAGAGCTTGACTTTTCTGTTGTAGGAGAGATTGCATCCTTTTGTCATTGTCGGAAATCTGTTTCTTTAAGGATGCAATCTGATTTTCATATTCCTTCCTCTTATCAAGCAGGGTGTTGATACCTTCTCCTTCCGAATCCGGCGTAGGCTCCTTTGCAAAGCCTTTGGATGCTTCGTTGAGATGATTACCCTGTTTGCCGTTCTCCTTCCAGTTGAAACTGCCTTCTCCTAACTTGGCTCCACCCTTACAGTTTGCCACGAAACTTACAGAACTGCAGCCTTCCATCTTCTTCTCATCTGCCATTGTGTAATAGTGAGGGTCATCACATTCAAGATGGTAGGTTATGCTCTCATCTTGATCGGATGTTTCATCTTGATAGCCCTGGAGACGGATCTTCATTTTTTCCTTGAAGGTTTTCAGATCCATCGTCTGGGAGTCAAAGATTTCCTCATAAACTTCTTGTTTGATGTACCATGAGTCTGTTACAGTCATATATACAGAAAAGTGTCTGCCTCGCCAATGCTTCGAATGTGACCCAATACCACCACTTTTATCACGGACATAATTGTAAGAACGTTGTTCGTAATTCAGATTTATAGTATGCCCTGGATTATTCTTTTCATATTCCTTCTTTTTGCTGGCATTCCAATCGGTGGAATTTTCCGCAGCTGTCTTTAGCTGATTATACTCAGATGTGGTAAGAGTTGGAAATGGAGGAGTAGAAGTTTTCATATAATTACATTTGTAAATCCAACCAGTCCAAGAGTCCTCGTTATTTGTGCTGGCAGGAGCAGATGGACAATATGAGGCAATTTCTTTTTTGCCACTGTCTACTGTATAGATATACCATCTTTGGGTATAGTATTCTCCCTGCAGTTCTTTTACATAATTACTGATATAGCCGCTCACATTGTAATCGTCTATCTTGAAGAGGTTGGCAACACCTTCAGCATCTGCAGTTTTGATGACGCTCATCAGGATATTCTTTACATTACCGGCATTCTTATAGTTTTCATACTGACTTTTGAAACTCTTGAACATGTTGTAGATTTCCTTCGGCTTGGAATGAAAAATCTCTCCAATCTTGGATATTTCTGCCCAGTTACTGTCGGCAGGATTCTGTCCGATGGAAGCAAGCTTGCCACCGAGATTCTTGAAATCTTCCACGAAATCATCTGCTGACAACTCCTTACCAAAATCTCCCAGATGATCCAGCAGTTCTTTCCAGTTGACCTCACCGCCCATTCTGGCTAAGTCAAATACAGCCTGCAGCTTGTCGTTGATGAGGAGAAACTGGACATCCTTGAAGGAAAGTCTTCCATTGGTACACACCAATTCAAACTGTTTGCAGAGCTGTTCCACATTGGTGGTGGTTTTCAAAAGGTAGGGACCCCAATAGATGGCATTCTCTGGCTGTTTGACCATCAGGGATGCCACCGTGATGAACTTCGGCATAATCCGGTTCTTCACCATATCCAGGATTCTAGTATAGTAGTAGTTTTCCTCTGACGCAAAAAGGCCAGGGTTGCGCATGGCATCCCGGTCTTTCTTTTTGGACACTAAAATTCCGGCAGTGGCTACGGAAGCTGACCTGTAGTGATTGAGAATATTTTGCAGGTGCCCGTTTGCCATTGTCTCCATTGCTATTTCCACCTCATAAGCGGCAGTCATGGCAGCAGCTGTTTTCTTGTCGATGTTGACGTTGTGCCAAACCACAGCCATCATCTTGCAGGAAAACAGCATCAATAGTAATAGGGTATTGATTCTTTTCATTGCTTATCCATTATTTTTCTTGTAATAAAAGACTTTCTTCTCTTTCAATACTTTCTGAGAGAACTCCAGACATTTGCCGATACCGCTGTTGTGCCAGTCGCTTACAAACTGCTCAATGGCATGCTGGTAGTCTGTCTGCATAAGTTTGAGATAGAGCTTCAAGGCTTCCTTTTCTGCTTTCTCAGTAGTATACGCCATATAACACTCTGGCGGTTCCTCTACACCCAATACTTCACCAGACTGACCCCTTTTCAGAAAGACTTCCTTGAAATAGGTTCGTCCGTCCTTGTTGTCAAGACGGTTGATGGTGAAAATCTTCTTGCAGTCATTATCGGTGAGTGCAAGGGTTGCCTTGATCTCATCAAACTTATCCTTAAACTTACTCTGGTCGAGAAGCATGAACACATCGGAATTGTTGATGATGGCTTCCTTCACGATAGGGGAGGAGGTTATATCCTGTATCTCCTGAGTCACAACACCCACCATTGCCCAGTGCTTACGGGCGGTCTTATAGAGATACTTGATATATTCTGCCATCGTCGGTGTGGCTATGGCTTTCCAGGCTTCCTCGATAACCAGGCATTTTCTGCCCTTCTTGATACGCATCTTCTGGGTGAACACGTCCATGATGATGAGCACGATGATAGGGAAGAGGACTTTGTCATCCTTCACCTTATCAATCTCGAAGACGATGAACTTCTCCTCAAAGAGAGAAGCATCCAAATCGTTGTTAAGAATGTATTCCTTCTCTCCACCTTTATAGAAAGGTTTGAGAATCGTTGCAAAATTATGGATATCGAAACTGATGTTCTGCTGTTTCATAATCTGCGGAATACGCTCCAGGACAAACTCATAGTAGGTGTTGAATGACAAATCTGTCACCTTCAACTTCTTCTTCTGGCGTTCCACTTTCTCCAGCTTTCTTTCAATACGCATGAGATAGTTATTTTCAATAACTTCCGGGGTGAGTCGCTGAAGGGCTTTCTTTGCCTGTTCCTTCTCGCCTTCGGTAGCTGCATTGTCATCGATGATGGCTTTGAGCTTCGGTACCCTGCGCTTATCTTTTTCAGAAAGCTCCCTATTTTCAGTAAGTTCCAGGTTAAACTCCTCGCCATAACGCTCTTCCATTTTCTGCTCATACTCTTCATACTTGCCGTTGGTCTTATCCTGAAGCAGGATGGCATCTTTCATTTTTTCACGCTCTTCGTCCGTAAAACCTTCGAAAGGATGGAAGTAGGCTTCATAAAACTCCACGATGGTCTGGTTGATGATGGTCTCTTCCAGCATCGATGGTTGGCTGGCTCCCTTATATATCTGGAAGATAAGGTTCTTCAGGAAGTTTTTCTTCTCTCCGAAGTTCTGCTCATACTCCATCTTGGTTATCTTGAACGGATTCATGGAGATAGGCTTTTCCTTGGTGTAGGAAATGTAGGTTCCCCCGAAATAGCTACAGATTCCCTCATAGCTGTCACCGGTATCTACAATCACAACGTCGGTGTCCTGCTCATAATATTGTCGCATCACCGTATTCATGAAGAAGCTCTTTCCGCTTCCGGAGGGTCCCAATACGAAGAAATTGGAGTTGTTGGTATACTTCACCTTTCCTTCCTTACCGGTGGTATCTATAGGCATCGGTACACCCTGGCGGTCTGTATAGTAGCATTTCAGGGAAGACTGGTCTCCCTTGGCTTGATGCTCCTTATACATCAGGCACAGAGCTGCCTCTGACAACGTAAGGAACTGATCATAGTCCTGGTTGAGACGGAAACAGTTGCCAGGAAAGCTTGCCACGAACAGTTCCAACTGGTTATAGGCACGCTTGGAGATATTGATGCTGTACTTGGAGAAGATGTTTTCCAAATTGTTGGTAATCTTCTGAAAATCCTTGTCTGCGTCAATCTTTATGACAAGATTAAAGTGTGCATATACAAGGGTTTTGCTATTTCTTGCAATTTCGTTCTGAACAGCCTTGATATCTTCTACTGCTATCAGATTGGACGGATTCGGGATAGAAGCATGGCGGTTTTTCTTCTTATCCAACTTTGCCATCTCTCTCTTCTGGTTAGGAAGGAAGAGAATCTGATTATAAATAACGGTATCTACACCAGGGATATGGTCTATCTCTGAGAGCAGATCCTCTGGAAGAACAGCATTGTTTACGGTAGTTTCACTATAGGGACGGAGATTGCTCGGTAATCCTACATTGTCGATATCAAGGAGACTGTACACTTTCACGTGGGAATTGCCCATACCAATTTCTTCACTGTCTATCTTGAAATTGGACATGCTTACTTTCTTATTTGTAAAATCGACCGCAAAGAAACGGTCTGCAAACTCCTGGCATTCCTTGGATGTGAGGAACTTGCAGCTTATCTCGCCACTCTTCAAACGGTCTTCCACTTTACGTATCTTCACGAGAAAGTCTCTCCATTTGTTAGAGTCGTAGGTTTTGAGACCGCCACTCTTGCCTCGCTGTGTAACAGTGAGATAAGTGGTACTCTCTGTATAGGTTCTACCATTGAAGAAACGGAAATATGCGTCTGAAAGGAAACGCTTCTTGCTGTCTTTGTTCTCAGAAGATATCCTGTTCATATCAAATTTCTTACGGACAAAGATATCCTGCTTATGGATGGCATATCCGTCTCCCAACAATTGCATTACAGATGCCATCAGGGTGGTGAAGTCGTAATAGTTATCTATATCTGCTGAATATTTTCTTACCGGATTCTCCATTTTGAGAATGGCAGAATAATCACCCTTCTTTGTATACACCACGCCAATTCCATCCACATCCTCTACACTGAAATAGATATTTTCAAACATCTTGGCTCGCTTACCGCCAGTACCAAACGCACTCACGGAAATAGCCATACCCACCAGGATGGAGATAAATACGACAATAACAAAAATTGAAATCATACTGATAGTTTTTAGAAATAAAAAAACTTGCTCATCTGCTTCTATACTGTTGCAGGTGGGCAAGTACATATACGCCTTTACTATGTTTCTTGGAATGCAATCCCTTATGCTGCTTGATGAATATCATCGCTCCACCAAAACCTATTACAACAGTGAGATAGACAAGTCCTACTATGAAACCAATCCACATGTAGAATATCAAAAAGCCTAGAATGCCACCACCAACTGCACCGGCTGCCCAATAGATATACCTTCCTTGCAAACCCAGAAATTCAAGGGGCTTCTGAAGCCCCTTGAAAACCGGATAATCAGGATATTGCCCTTGATTATCACTTGCCATAACTCAAAAACTTAAACGTTGGTTACACCAAAGAACAATGGCAATGCCTGCGCCGCTGCAATGAGGAAGATACATGCACCTACGGTCATCATAATCTTCTTCTTGATGTCGTTCTCCTCGTTGTTCATCGCAATATAAACTGTTATCGCACCTACAACGGCAACAACACCTGCGATGGCATAGCAAAGCTTCACAACGATAGGTACATACTTGGCTATTTCCTCGGTTGCTGTAGTCAACGCCTTCGTACCTGCCGAGAAGTTTCCAGCTGCATCCTGGGCGAACACGCCAATTGTAAATACGAAAAGAAGCATCATCACCATGCCGAAGCGTGGGTTCTTCACCAATGTCTTAATCTGCTTGGCAGAAGCCGAAGCACAACTTTTTGTGGCACAAGCCAACGTACTAAAAATCATTCTGTTCATAAATTTAAACTATATTAATTATAAAAAAAACTCTCTACCAAAATTTTAACGTAGATGTATTGCCATAACTGAAACCGAAGAAAGCCGGCATTACGATTGTTGCTCCTATAAGGAATAAACAACTTCCCACCAAGACGAGTACACTTTTCGTGAAACCTTCTTCTCCTGCTTGGAGTTTGATATAGATACTGGTGGCACTGTAGATGGCAAGAACAGATGCTACGGCATACATCAGACGCATGGTGAAGACACACATGTTCAGCACATATACTACCATATCATATAATCTACCCATACTGCCACTGTAATCTGTACTACCACAATCAGCAGATGCAGAAAGAGAAACGGCAACAAGTAACAATACCATCAGGTATCTTGGATCTATCATCTTTTTCATACGTCTAAATCATCCATATTGTTTCCGCCTAATTCTACAGCTTGTTCCATAGACTCCAAGATAGAACGTTCATATTCACGAGCAGTTTTCTCATCCTCACTCTCTGCACAGAACTTGACCATTTTCTTCTTGACAGCCATTGACTGATTATAAAGAGCGTTGTCATCTGCTGCAAGAATCTCTGCTGCCAACTGCTCTCCACTCTTACCTGAGGTCGCCATTAGCGCGTTCTCACCAGTTGAAGGTTGTGAAGGAACTTCTGTCTCACCAGTCTTTACAGCTGGAGTATCGTCGTCTTCACTCACCATGGTAGGCTCTTCTTCAAAGTCTTCGTTGGGAGCATTGCCAACAGCAAACTCTTCAACTTCTGCTTTCTTCTTGCCGTTGCTGCCAACGACATCCATGCCGATCATGGCGGCATAGTATACGATATAAATGAAAGTTAATATCGCTACATAAATTCCAAATGCACCCATGTTTTTTACTATTTTATTTGTTTTTGGCTGCAAAGAAAATGCTTTTTTTTCAAATTCTAGGCGTAAATACGAAATACCTTTGAAATTAACAATTGCAAAAGGTATAGCCTTTCGGGAAGAGACACTTCCATGGGGCATATAGTTCATATCTATATGGTGTTATAGGCTTATATTATTATAGCCTTATATATCTATATAGGTATTGCGTTATTTATCTATTGCTTTATTGCAAGCTTGCAGCATGGGGGTATTACTTTCTTTATATCTATATTTTATTTTTGTTCCTTACTTCGACCTCTATTTTTTATGATAGTGGTTGCCGTCTCTCTATCATTTGGCTTTTTACAGTGCAAAGGTATGGCGGTTCTGTCAGATACCAAACACCAGGCGATGCCTTATTCGGCTAAAACTTTTCCGGAATGCCTTCCACAAATGTTGCACATTTGGGTTTTCCAAAAAACTTTCTACCGAATTGTTTGGTGTTCTGACTCTTGGAACCACCATTTCTTAATGCACGTAAAAAGGCTATATGATGACGAGATGACGGAATGATAAAAAAAATATCGGATCAAAGGGAACAAAAAACCGTAAAAGGCAATGAATCCTCAAATCCAGAATAATTTATGTTGAACCATTTAAAATTTTAGAGTATGAATGACTATTTAATTAGTGACAATGACAAGCAGTTTGCAGACGAGTTTTCTCGTTTTGTGAATGGCAAGATGGGTAGCGCAGCCAAAACCGGCAGAGAATGGGCTAATGACCATCGTTTCTTGGTGAATGAGAAGTTCAAGGTAGTAATGGCTTTCATGGAGCAATTGGCTGAGAACTACAAGCAGGGGTGTTACGACCCTCGTGATGAATGGGCGTGCCAGTTGGCTGGCGAAGCTGTCGAGCATCTTAGAGAGAAGGAACTTTATTACTCAATGTTTTAAATTTAACTGATATGGCAAATTGGGCAACAACACTATATAGAATCGAAAGCAAGTCAGAAGACCTTCAGGAGTTAAATGACCTTTGCAAGACGTTTTTGAGCAAAGAACGTCCTGTAATGGAAGAAGGAGCATCAGAGGAGTGGGAAGGAAACATCATCTTGGCTCTCGGTATAGACAAGGGGTCTAGCTATTTGAGAGGTTTCATACAGGAATGCGAACTTGAAGATGGAGTTTTACGCATTGAAGCCAGTGAAGCTTGGGGAGCTACGGATTTCAGACATCTTCTTGAAGGTCACTACGAAGATATGAAAGTATACTATATCGTGGAAGAGGAGGGATGTGAAGTGTATGCAACAAATGACGTTGAAGGAAAGTACTTTTCATATCGTTTTGCCGTTGACTCCTGCGTTGAAGGCGAAGATGAATTTGAATACTTTAAGACTGAAGCCGAAGCACTACAGTATATTGCAGGCAGATTGAATCGTAACTCCATTTCAGTTGAAGAGATAAAAGAGTGGAATGAGGAACACGAACTAGACGACGATTACATCAGTCTTCACGAATACGAAATTGTAGCATAAAAGGTAACGGAGAGGTTAACCGCCTCTCCACAAAAACATCAGAAAATGAAATACATTGATTACATCGGACAAAGAATTAATCTCCATAAGGAAATCGTTAAATCTATCATTGAGGTGATGGACAAATATGGTAAAGAGGAAGTTAACCTTTTGGAAAAAGAAGAAGAAATCGGGGCAGCTTGGCTCATCAGAGTTCACGATTGGAGTAATGAAATTACTGAAGTGCAGGTAGTTGCCGTAAAAGTGGAAAATGGCGTTCTGTTTTACAAGGGCAAAGAAAATGGCGAAGTGGATGAGGATTGGCAGACCATGGCAGTAGAAGATGACGTAGTTTCTGCTACCATTGATAGTGTATACACTGCGGTGTACTTGACTCTTGAAGATTAAGACTGAGGGCGTTATCAGATGGGGTAACGCCCTCTTGCTGTCAAGATATTTTGGCTTAGACTACAAACGGGCGGCTTCATTCTTCCATTTTCGGGATGAAAGAATGAAGCGTTTTTCTATCTGATCAGCGTAGAACGAATGATTAACACTCTGTCGTTTAAAAAGTGATTACCGGTCTGTGTAAGCTGGTGGCGAAGGTAGATTTCGCTACAACCCAACTCTTCTGGCGAGAACATCTTATAGATGGCTCTCACGCTTCCGAAATAGTAATTTCGATGACCGCTTATGAAGTGGACGTGGATGATTTTTACGGTTTTGCTCATATCTATTCTATTTTTGTACCATATAATGCCTATATGGTAGGTTATTGTTATCATCTATTTCCTTAAAAGAAAATCCATATTCCGCTCTTCACAGAGCAAAATATGGACATCATTTACTACAAATGATTTAACTACAATTTCTTATATTACATTTTTATCGGAATATCTACAACATTCCAGTCGTTGACTCTTGGGGTTAAGCCGCTATTATTTTCAATCTTGTTTGGAATAGGTAATTTATCTAAAACTACGGTTACCTTGAAAGAATCGGGAGCTGCATCTATCTGGTTTGTTATATCATAGACATAATACCATTTGCTTCCGTCTTTAAGGATTGCATAGATAACCAGTTTGTTAGATATGTTTGCATCTGGAATCTTGCCAAAGCATCGGAAGTTTCCTTTCAGTTCCATATCACCAGTCAACGACATAGAGAATGGGACTATGACCTTTTCTGTTGTTTTTGCTCCATCTGAAAGGCGGATGCCAGCTGCCAAACCGGAAACAGATGCAGACAGAATCTTGAACTCAGCGGAAAGACATAGCCATATTCTGTTCCCAGCGTATAGGAAAAGTCGGACATATAGCCTCTTTTTCCATATTCCACATCATACATACCCATCTGACTGACTATGCCAATGTGGTGTCCGGTCAATGATTGCCTGTAGCTCTGCCTGCCGAAATATTTCCTTATACCTATACCGCCACCATAACTTCTCCAGTAGTTGTGTGTCGGATTGCTGTCAAACCAGATATACCAGTAATCCAGTCCTATGGACATATTCTTTCCTAGCCCCAACTCTGCTGATAGGTTAGGGACATGCAAAGCATCATAGAGCAGGTTTGTTTTCAACTTCAATGGTATACCCTCAGTGCCATGCACAGACGATTTCATAGCTGTTTTCTCATGTTGTATCATGAAATGTACATCTTGTGCTATCAGTCTTCCTGCAACACACAGGCAGACACCGAAAATGAAAAGCCTCTTTTTCATATATGTTTATTGTTTTTATATCTATATTTAATGTTGCGAGTACAAAAGTAATGCTTTTTTGCTGCTCCTTATCTATAAATGCGATATACCTTTGAAATTAACAATTGCAAAAGGTCTTGTCCTTTGGGAAGAGATGCTTCCCTGGGGGCTTAAATCTTCATATCTATATAAGTAAGTGATCTAAATTATTTATATATATCAGTACTAATATGGTTCATT
>ERZ791912.246-NODE-246-length-37948-cov-96.983823_pt1 | contig 37948 bp, 30 predicted proteins | sample MGYA00510141_ERZ791912 | MGnify/ENA primary metagenome ERZ791912 (study PRJEB30046, sample SAMN00792082) | human gut metagenome | study: EMG produced TPA metagenomics assembly of the A metagenome-wide association study of gut microbiota in type 2... | reverse complement strand
CGATAGTAGTAGGTCTGGTTTTGGGAGTAGCCGGAGTCTTGGGTCTTCTTACGGGCGGACTTGCAGCCGGCTTCACGCTTGCCGTCTTCATGTCCAATTCTGGTGGTGCATGGGATAATGCCAAGAAGATGATAGAGGAGGACAACTTCGGAGGCAAGGGTAGTGAGAATCACAAGGCTACGATTGTAGGTGATACCGTTGGTGATCCGTTCAAGGATACCTCGGGTCCATCTCTCAATATCCTCATCAAGCTGATGTCGATGGTAAGTATCGTGATGGCAGGTTTGACCATTGCCTTCCTGTAAGACTGAGGTTTCCGTTTCGGCGGATTTGCAATCCGCCGTTAAAAAAACGACCTAACCTCTTATTACTTCAGGGATTTATAATCCCTATCAATAAGTTTATGCTGTTGCGAAACAACTTTACAAAGTTTCTGTACCCAAAAACTACCCTTAAGGAAAGAAAAACTTTCCCTTAAGGAAAAATATTTTTTCCCTTAAGGATATTTTTATTTTTCCTTAAGGGAAAAGCCAACATCTCTTCTTCCCTCATTTTTCTGTTGTTTGAACCGGAGAAATAAAAATCAGAGTTATATTTACAATATGGTCACTGCAGTTTCTTTTCCCTTTCATAATACATCCTGATTACTTTTAAACAAGCATTCTGAATTGAAACCGACTGGAGGGGAAGACAGAAGTTCCAATTATGAGTTGGTTTGTCCTTGACGAAATATTTGCATTCGAAACCACTATTTCGGAAACATCAATAATGTTCAAACAAATAAAAAAGCTTAAATTGATAAGCAAATATACTGATATTCAGTTTTTTTTTATTAACTTTGCATTCGAAACCGCTATTTCGGAAACGGCGGTTTCGAAAATAATATTAAAAAAGAAACTATAAAAAATGAAGTTCTTCGGAAGACAAAACGAAATAAAAGAATTGCAAGAGATAAGAAATCTATCTTTGCAAACGGCTCGTTTTACAATCGTAACAGGACGCCGACGTAGCGGAAAGACATCCTTATTGATAAAAGCATACGAGGATGTTCAGGATATGCTATACTTCTTTGTTGCAAGAAAATCAGAAGCAGAACTCTGCAAAGATTTTATTGAAGAGATGACGAACAAACTTCAGCTTCCTATCCTCGGCGAAGTAACACGCTTTGCAGATATCTTTAAATATCTGCTTCAACTATCTAAGATTCGTCCAATCACTCTCGTCATTGACGAATTTCAAGATTTCAAGCGGGTTAATCCATCTATCTTTTCAGATATGCAAAAGATATGGGACCTAAACAAACAGGAAGCTCATATTAATCTCGTAGTTTGCGGTTCTGTTTATTCACTTATGAACATCATCTTTAAAAACAACAAGCAACCACTTTATGGTAGGCAGACTGGAGAAATAAAAGTCACTCCATTTTCTCCTTCTGTTGTCAAGGAAATTCTCTCTACATATAATTTAGCCTATACCAACGAAGATCTACTGGCTCTCTACAGTTATACAGGCGGAGTAGCAGAATATGTGGAAATGATGATGGATGCAGGAGCCACAACCAAGGAACAGATGACAGAGAAGTTTGTTGCAAAAAACTCTTATTTCATATACGAAGGAAAAAATATGCTGATAGAAGAATTTGGCAAAGACTATGCCCGTTATTTCGAAATATTGCAACTTATCGCATCAGGCTACACAACCCGTGGTGAAATAGAAAGTATTATGAAAATAGAACTCTCAGGCTATCTCACTAAACTGGAGAACGACTATTGCTTGATTTCCCGTTATACACCGATGTTTCAAAAGACCAATCGCAACATTCGCTATCAGATAGAAGACAATTTCCTTCGCGTCTGGTTTCGCTACATCTACAAATATGGATACATGATAGAGGTTGGCGCCAATAAAAAACTAAAGATGGTCATGGACAAGAGCTACACCACATATACCGGCAAGGTTCTGGAAAGATATTTCATAGCAAAGATGATAGAAAGTGAAGAATATACCCAGATTGCTTCCTGGTGGGACAGAAAGGGAGAGAATGAAATCGATATTATCGCTGCCGATGAACTGGAGCAAAAAGTCATTTTCTATGAGGTGAAACGCCAAGCTAAGGATATAAATCTCGGTATTTTAAAAGATAAAGCCGAGCATTTCTTTCAGGCAACAGGAAAATTCAAGAAATTCAATATTGGATACCAGGGGTTGTCGATGGAGGACATGTAAAATTGTGTGGTATTTATTCCACGATTATGGATATTAATTATAAGAATGTATCTTCTTGATTGCAAGGATGTTTCTTTCTGGGTTCAAGAATATATCTTTTGGAGTTCAAGAACATATCTTTTGGGGTACAAGCAAGTATCGTTTGGGGGACAAGTATATATCTTTCGGGGTTCAAGTAAGTATCTTCTTGAACGTTGTTACTAGGCTCAGCAGACGTGCTGAGCCTAGTCGGCAGGTCTGCTGACTGCAGTCAGCACGTCTGCTGAGTCTAGTGGCATCACCTTTTAATCGTACAACTATATACCTCTTAGTTGTACGACTATACACTTCTTAGTTGTACAACTATACACCTCTTAGTTGTACGACTATACACCTCTTAGTTGTACGACTATACACTTCTTAGTTGTACGACTATACACCTCTTAGTTGTACAACTATATATGACTTTCTCATCCTTTTGTTGCTATTCTCCGCAAATTTGCGGAGAATAAGCCAAATAATCTCCGCAAAACTTGCAATATTCGATAAAAATGTCTATTTTTGCAGGTACATTTAAAATGAAAGATTAAAAATGCGGCAATGATGAGAGGAACAAAATATATTTGGCAGCAAGAAGGTTGGCCCCACATGCAATGGGATGATACCAGTTTCAGTAATATCTTGGCAGAAATCAATTTGCTAAGAGGTAAATTGCTGGGTAGAGTTTCTATGTTCGGTTTTGAAGAACAGAACCTGTCTATGTTGGAGTCTATGACTCAGGAAATTGTACACTCTGCAAAAATTGAAGGTGAGGAATTGAATAGAGATAGTGTTCGCTCGTCTGTAGCCCGACAATTAGGACTGGAGTATGAAGGTTTGAAAAACTCCGATCATTATACTGAAGGAGTGGTACAAGTGATGATAGATGCAGTGCAGCATTATGATATGCCGTTGGATGCCGAGCGTTTGTTTTCTTGGCATGCAGCTCTGTTTCCTACAGGAAGAAGTGGTATCCATAAAATTCTGGTGGGCGATTGGCGTCAGGGTGAAGAGCCTATGCAGGTGGTTTCAGGACCATTAGGTCATGAGAAGATACATTATGAAGCTCCGGCAAGCAAGGATGTACCAGGTATGATGTCTGATTTTCTTTACTGGTTTGATACTGAGAATACGCTTGATCCATTGGTCAAGACTGCCGTGATGCACCTTTGGTTTGTCACGATTCATCCATTTGATGATGGCAATGGTCGTATTTGTAGAACCTTGACGGAACTGTTGTTATCCCGTGCCGATCAGACCTCCCAGCGATACTACAGTCTTTCTTCTGAAATTCTGAATCATCGTAAAGATTATTATCAATATTTGGAGCAGGCACAGAAAGGAGGTCTTGACGTGACACCTTGGATTCAATGGTTTTTACAGACGTTGAAGTTGGCGTTGGAAGCAGCTTTTGAGAAAACTGAAGGAGTGTTACGCAAGTCCAGATTTTGGGATGCGCATCGTTCTGTTTCCATCAACGAGCGTCAGCGTAAGGTTCTCAATATGCTTTTTGATGGTTTCGAAGGGAAGCTGAATTCTTCCAAATGGTATAAGATTAATCATTGCTCTCAAGACACCGCCAATCGTGATATTAGGGATTTGATAGCCAAGGGTATATTAAAACCAACGGGAGAAGGTGGAAGAAGCACCAATTATGAGTTGGTTTCTCTCTGAATTTTCGATAAAATAGCTTATATTAAATCAGATACTTAGCCTGTGTGTGGCATTAGTGGCATTAAAATAGAAAAACATTTTGGTTTATGTTTTCCGTCAGGCGTTCTAGCGGATTTGTAATCCGCTATGGAAAAATGTTCGACCGATAAAACCTGGGGATTTGTAATCCCCACCATAAAAAAAACTTCTATAATCTAATCCCTTCCTTTTCTACGTTTTTGCAGAAAGATGTGTTCTTATACTTTAGCCATTCCCTGGCAGAATACATCACAGGATTAATCTCTTTCCCTAGTTCCCACCCTAGTTCTGTGAGAGGGTAGGTTACGTTGTCGTAATCAGAAGGAAGAAGTTCCTCCTTGTCCAGGATGATAAGAATATCCCAGTCGCTATCATCCCTTGCGGTACCTCTGGCTTGTGAGCCGAAAAGTATCGCCTTTCCGCCTGCAGGCATATTCTTAGCCAAGCATTCACGGATAGCATTCAAAGTATGTTCTTGTTCCTTCTGCATATTGTTCACTTCGAAGTCCTTTTTTAGCACTTCGCTATGAGATGAAAACTGCGTTATATAATGCTCCCTTGACTTCATAACTACGTTTATTTTGTTTTTACCGCAAAGATAAGATTAAAATTTGAATCTTGCAAGTGATTTTTAAAATTAAGCCAGATCTTATAGATTTTGCTATCTTTTATTGTTAATCTGGGTTAAATGTTAGGATGTGTGGATATAAAGCCTAACTAAAGTTAGGTGAATTCAGTTAATATAGAGAAAACCTTGTTTGGGTTTTCATTTGAAAAAAGGTAATTTTGCTTGTTAAATAATAAAAGACTTTGATAAAATGGCAATAGATAAAAGCGTACATACAATTCTTTACCAAAAAGTGATAGCTCGGTTACGAAGCAAGCGAGAAGAGCGAGGTCTCACCCAAAAGCAGTTGGCCGGGATGCTCGGGCTTCCGCAATCCTATGTGAGCAAGATAGAAACTTGTGAGCGAAGGATGGATTTTATAGAGCTCCGAACCATATGTAACTTGCTGGGAATATCTGTTGTCGATTTCATGCAGGAAGTCGAGACTGAGATTATACCTCAAGTTGAGAAAATCGAAGCACGAAAAAAGGAACATGAAAAGAATACTAACAATATAGCCGAATAATATGGAACAATTTGATAATAATGAAATCTTTGATGATTTCAAACCAGCTGAAGAACCAGCAGCTTTTGTCAATGAGACAATCGGTAACGTGATAGAACGAGAGTTGTCGGAAGTGGAGTTGTTCAAGGAAGAATTTGATGATCAGCTCTTGATGTCTGATAATCCTAAAGACAATTTGACTCAAATTATCGTAGGGTATATTCAAGGATGTGGAGATGTGAATCAGGTAAATATCTGCTCTTACAAATCAAAAAATGGAGTAGCACTTGATGGATGGGGCTTTAATGGTGATGAAGACCTTACAACGATAGATCTCTTCTTGACCATATATGAGGATCCAAACAATGGTTCTAATATTTCGGCTAATGATTTAGACCGCCAATTCAACTGGCTGCAGCGCTTTTACGATCAGTCGGTAAGTGGTGCAATGTTGGGCAAATTTATGGATGATACTAAGAGTGACCTCTATCAGGTAGCTGATCTTATTCATAGTACAAACAAGATAGACCGAATCAGATTGTTTATCCTTACCAATGCAATTGCACCTGTCAGTTATGAAAAAGATAACATAGAAATTGCGGATGGTACATCCTGCGAGTTCTATGTCTGGGATGCCAAGCGCATTATGCAGCAAGATAATATCATATCTGGTAGAAAGCCTATCGTTGTTGATTTCGAAGGTGATTACAATTGCACATTGCCATGTGTCAAGATGCCAGACGTGTCAGACCATGTTATGTGTTATCTCTGTATTATTCCAGGTATGGTGCTTTCGCAAGTTTACCATAAATATCACCAGCAGATACTGGAGATGAATGTTCGTACATTCCTTCAATTTAAGGGAGCTTCAAACAAAGGCATCCGTGATACATTGATAGGGCATACGGCAACAGCTGTTGAACGCAAAAAAGGTATGGAGGATACCTTGCCTGAACCTGATATGTTCTTTGCCTATAACAATGGTATCTCTGCCACGGCTTCTGATGTAAAACTGAATGAGGAAGGTAATGCTATAACCAAAATTAAGTCTTGGCAGATAGTAAATGGTGGTCAGACCACAGCTGCTATCAGTGCTGTTATGGGAATGAAAGACGTTGATTATTCACAATTGGCTTCTGTCTATGTGGCTATGAAAATCTCTGTTGTCAAGGATAAGGATAATCTGTCTGCGATAGTTCCGAAGATCTCGAGATTTGCCAATACGCAATCCGCTGTCAAGAAGTCTGACTTTAACATCAATGAAGGATTCCTCGTAGAATTAGAGCAGCAATCTCGTGAAACATGGGTTCTGAATACCAGTGGTAAACCTGTGAGCAAATGGTTCTTTGAACGAACTCGTGGGCAGTACTTGGATAAGGCAAAACGTCAAAACTCCAGCAAGGCAGAAAAAGAGTTCTATGCAGAATATCCAAAGAACCAGATGTTTGACAAAACTACGCTCTCTAAATTTGTGATGAGCTGGGAGCAGGATCCTGCCAGTGTTTGTAAGGGTGGCGAGAATAACTATACTAAGTTCTTTGACAAGATGAAACGTAATGGTGCTCATTTCGATAAGACTCGTTACCAGCGTACAATAGCAAAGGCTATCCTCTTCAAGGGCATAGATGCTTTGTATGGTAAAGATGGATTGGCATTGCCTGGATATAAGTCGAACATGGTAGCTTATACGATGTCTTTGCTGTCGCTGAATTCAGGTAGAGCATTGAATCTTGATGCTATTTGGAATGAGCAGTGTGTAATCAGTCCTTCGGTTTACAACGAGTTGACATTAGATATTTATAATGTTTATGCCAAACTCCTTTGTGGTGCAGAGCATATTACATACAAGATTAAGGAATCATATACGGATGGTAATGGCAGACGTAAAAATCGTTATGTGCCAAAGGAAATACCACAAGAGGATATTGAGCGCTTAAAGGCAACAATGCTCTATAAGGTTCTGCTTTATGTGAAAGATATAGAACCATTTGTTTATAAGCATTTGATAGATGTAGATGAGGGTAAGAATATCAATGAGTGGACAAAGGCTACTCTTTGCTGGGATGCTCTCAAAACAAAGCTTTCACAAGAAGGCGATAAATACAATATACCAGCAGAACTCTTGGGCGGTGTAGGTGATGTTGATGAAGAGATAACCGAAGGCCAGAAGAAAAAGATGGATGAGGCTAAGGAAGTGGAGACGGATAAATGGTTTGCCTTGAATAAATGGTCAAAAGATAATCCTGGTGAACTGACTCCAAAGGAGCAGGCATTCATAGGCCAGGTGGCTTTCTCTTCAAAACGAGGACGTGCATTGACATACAAGCAATCTAAATGGGCTCTCGACATTTACGAGAAAGCCGTGGATGCTGGTTGGAACGAAAAATAAAGAATTAAAATGATAACAGACAAAGACATATATCTTGACGAGGAAGTGGAGAAGGTGGAACCCTTCGAACGCCCTGCCATCCGATTCTCTCATATTGAGTCGGATGATGTGGGCTTGCGTCCTTACCAGGCGGAAATGAAACACAATGTTTATGGCCTTTGGGATAAGATAGATAATGTGATGCTTCAGATGCCTACTGGTACAGGCAAGACGATTGTCTTTACTTCTGTTGTTAAGGATATCTTGCGATGGTGCAACCTTCATAGTCGTGAATCTAAGATCTTGATTGTTGCCCATCGTAGGGAACTGATAAGGCAAGCAAGCAAGAAGCTGGGGGATATCCCTCATGGAGTGATCGTAAGCGGAGAGAAGCTGGATTTGGACCAGTCTATACAGGTAGCTTCTATCCAGACCTTCATGAGTCGTAGGCATTATGAGATGATGCGCCGAGAGCAATTTGACTTTATCATCATAGATGAGGCTCATCATTGCATGGCGCCAGGATACCAGAAACTTTGGGAGATGTTTCCTAATAGTAAAAAACTGGGGGTAACGGCTACACCGTGGCGTATGAGCCACTGTGGTTTTACGGCTTTGTTTGGTGATATTGTGTTGGCAAAGAGTATCGAATGGTTTGTTAATCAGGGCTATCTGGCCAATTATGATTACATAAGTATCAAGCCAACCTCGGAAGTTCAGCATGCCATTAATGGAATCGACCGAATGGGTGCTGATGGCGATTATCTGGATTCTGAGTTGAGTGCAGTGATAGACAAGGATAAGATACGTGCCGGTTTATATAAAAGCTACGAGAAATATGCCAAAGGAAAGAAGGGTATTATCTATGCCATCGACCGCAAGCATGCCAATCATATCTGTGAGTTATATGCTACAAAGGGCGTTAGTGTCTGTATGATAGATGGTACAACTCCAACCGCTGAGCGTGAGCAAAAGATAGCAGATTTTGCCAATGGAAGTATAGAGGTTATCGTGAATGTCAATATCTTCTCAGAAGGTTTTGACTGTCCGGATATAGAGTTTATACAGTTGGCTCGACCAACCAAGTCGCTGTCGCTTTATCTCCAGCAGGTGGGTAGAGGTCTTCGAATATCGGAAGGTAAGGAGACTACGGTTATACTGGACAATGTAGGACTTTATAATCGCTTCGGCACTCCGATGGCAAACCGTCATTGGCGGTATCATTTCCTTGGTACGGATAATGAGGAAGGCTATAATGATGGTTCTGGTATCAAACGAGACCTGATTCTTGATTCTGATTCGGAGTATGAGCCTGATTACTCTGAGGATGATGAAGAAATGGTTGTTGTAGAACACGCAGAAGGTAATGCTCAGGTAAGACCTGCTGAAGCTAATCAAGCTGCAAGCCTTTCGGAGTACAATGTGTTTAGAAAGAATGGCTTGTATGGTGTTTGCAATCATAACAATAGGGTGATAGTTCCACCTATCTATGAAGAGATGCGCCCTTACTACAAAGGATATATCCCATTTAAGCAAAACGGAAAATGGGGTATCTTGCTTGCAAATGGAACGGTTAAGGTTAAGCCAAAGTACTATAACATCGGACCGTTTATCAATGATAGAGCTGTGGTGCAGAATACAGCGGACAGTGAGGAATATTATATTAATGGAAAATTAGAAAGGATTACTGAGTAATGTCTAAGAAAATATACAAGATAGTCGATTTGTTTGCCGGATGTGGTGGCTTGAGCTGTGGCTTGGAACAAGCAGGCTTTACTCCATGGTTCGTGAATGAAATTGTCGAAACGTTTTGTAATACATACAAAAAAAATCATAATCTGGATGAAGATCATTATTTTGTCGGTGACATTAATGATTTAAATGAAAATCTGGATGACTATAAAGAATATCTGGAAGATATAACGCTGGTATGTGGTGGACCTCCTTGCCAAGGATTTTCTATGGCAAATCGCCAGAGAATTCTGGATGATCCACGTAATCAGTTGTATAAAGCTTATCTTTATTTCTTAAGTCAAGTACGTCCAAAGTTCTTTATAATGGAGAACGTTAAAGGGATGTCTAAAAAAATAGGAGAGATAAAGGATGATTTTGCTAAATATCTAGGTGAGGAGTATCAGTTTGATTATAGACTCTTGAAAGCTCAGGATTTTGGCGTACCTCAAAACAGGGAACGCTTCATAATGATAGGCAATCGTGTTGGAGTAAATCCTAATGATATTTTTGAAGAAATTTTCAAACAGGGACGTTCTCCGTTCGTTTTGAAGGATGCTCTTGAGGGGTTGCCTCATCTTGAGTCTAGAAAAAGAATTGGGAAAAATGAAGAGAATGAACGGTCTGGATTTACTGAACGACAGTTTGTGTATCCAGAAACAGAATTCTACCATTTCATCAATGGATATAGACATATTGATAAGTTATATAATCATAAGAATAGGTACAATAACCCTCGAGATATTGAAATTTATCGTCGCTTACCTCAAGGGGCTAATTCTTTGCATGATTCAATAGCTGATATTATGCCATATTCGAGAAGAAACGGCATCTTCAAGGATAAGTATTATAAATTGGATGAAACTCAGATATGTAAGACTATAACATCTCATATGAAGTTTGATTGTAATATGTATATCCATCCCTGGGAGGCACGAGGGCTAAGTCCACGTGAAGCTGCCAGGATTCAGACCTTTCCAGATGACTATGTGCTGACTGGAGCCCAGAATTTGTGGTATGCTCAAGTAGGAAATGCTGTTCCTGTAAAGCTAGCTAAGGCTATAGGTATGGGTATTATGAAATTTATAGAGGCATGAGACATTTAGAATTATTTGCTGGTATTGGAGGATTTCGTCGAGCCATAGATTTGGTTGGACAGGATTATCATGTACCTGTAACATGTATTGGATTCTCTGAAATCGAATCTAAAGCCGTCTTAACCTATAAGACCAATTATAATACAAACGGTGAAATAGAATTGGGAGATATAGTTGAATTTACTTCTGATGAGCATAATGTTGTTGGACTGCCAGATTTTGAATTGTTAACTGGTGGTTTTCCTTGTCAGACTTTTAGTGTGATGGGGGCGATGGCTGGTTTCAAGGAAGATAGAGGTCAGATGTTCTTCCGGATAATGGATATAGTAAAGCTCAAACATCCTAAGTATATTTTGTTGGAGAATGTGAAAAATTTAATGACTCATGATAGTGGTAAAACAATTCGTAGAATATTGCAAGAATTGTCAGCGGAAGGATATATTGTTCATCATGATGTTTTCAATTCTGTAAATTATGGACTTCCACAAGTGAGAAATAGAACACTAATTTTTGCACGAAGTTCAAAATACGGAGAGTTTGAGTTTACAAATGAGTTGGTGTCTCAACATTTCAATTCGTTAGAACGGAATGATTGTTCTCTCAGTTTCTATAACAATACAATAGATGTGTTGGCGAAGAACGTTTCAGAGAAGTACTATTTGTCAGAGAGGATAAAACCAACCATTCTTAGTGATGGTAGCGGTAAGTTTAAATCGAATTCTGAAATTGATAAGCTTGTAGCAAGAACCCTTACGGCTTCTATGCATAAAATGCATCGTGCATGTCAAGATAATTATTATAGTGATATGTTCATCGACAGTAAAGGAGAAGTTAGACCTTCTACATGGATGTCAAAGGAAGAACTGGCAAAGATGTCAATAAGAAGATTAACACCGCAAGAAGCTTTTATGCTACAAGGTTTTCCTGCTTCATTTGCCTCTGATGCTAGCAAGGCAGGTGTGGCTGATGGTGCTTTATATAAGCAAGCTGGTAATGCGGTTAGTGTTAATACTATCTATGCAGTTTTATCTTATTTGATTGATAATAACATAATGAAAATGTAATTATGGGAATGGTAAAGAAAATTCGGCGTCAAGACAGTGGGTGGAAGCAAACCGCTGGATGTTCTGGGGAGACGAGTATTAATTTGAGTAGTGAAATATTCGACTATCTTTCCTATGGCATGGTAGATTCTGGTGAAGAATGTGGAATAACTTTTCGCATTTATAAGAAGGACTATGTTGATGCTTTAAGTTTTATTGAGTCTCAGCTTCCTCTGTATAGAAGTACATCTAGAGAAAGTATAAAAATAGAAGTAGGGAATCCTATCTTTGAGAAACTCTTATGTGCCATAGATAGTTTCTTTGGCAATAATGATTTTAAGGAGTATACTGTTACTTTGTATCGAAGAAAGGATGGAAGAATTTATTTAAAAAACTTGAAGCAAAAAGGGTTCACGATTCGTGATTTCCTGGTCGAATTTTCTTCTGCATTAGATTTCGAAATGGGAGATGATTGCTTTGAATTGAGATTGATACCGTTTTACATTTAACAATAAGAGATATGATAACATTATATAAAGAATATTCTATCGGCGTAAAGAAACTCTCTGATGCAGAGTTGAATAGAGAGAACTCTCCTAGTGGTCAAACTCACATAGGACTTTCAGAGAAGGTTTTAACCTATCTGCCAAATACTCCAGAGCAGCAGGAAGGTATTCTTGTTGTAAATCAGTCATGTTCGTTTGTGGAGTGTGCGTTTAGTAAGATTGGTAATAAGAGAAGTACTAAGGTTGATTCTCAAACAAATACACCTGTAAAGTCTGTAGTAAAGCAAATTAGAAATATTGCATCTAATGATAAAGTTGACTGGTATCTTGTGTGGTTTGCATTGGAAAATCAAACCCCTGTATTTTGGCTTTTAAACAATAAATCTGAGGATTATTCGGGTTTGGAGGATATTTTTGGAAATAGTCAATCTTTATCTGTATATACAGCATCAAAGGAAGAATATTTTAGATTGCTAACTAAAATTCGTTCTTTCAAAAAATTGCTTGCTATAATAGATTCAACGTATGATACTTCACACGAGAATAGACTTATTGCAATATCTAAAGAACATAGAACTTTTGTACATTTATGTTTGGATTATTTTCGTATGATGGGTGAGTTGGACAAAATGCTCCCCTATTTTAATACAAAAGAATCTAATGTGCCAGTCTCTATTAAAAAAGATGATGCATATAAGTTGCAGAATATGTTTATGTTTGCCGACATAACGGAAATAAATACTCGTAATTCGACAAATAATGGAAGAAGATGGTACACAGATCCATTCTATGTAGATGGGAGGGAATTGTATCTTTATGTGGATTGGTTTCCGGGAAAAGATTCTAAAGGAAAAGATACCCAGTTAATGGTTCCTGATTTTGTCAAGTTTGTATCTGATTGCTTTGGCAAAAAGTATGTGTATCGTAATGCTCAAGGAACTCATGAAATGTGGGAGATTAATAATCCAGAAAGTTTTGAGATCATACAAAATGTAAATGGTGAAGAAACTTCTGACTACGTTAAGTTCAAGCATCTCCTAGAGTATTTCTGTGCCCATCTTCAATATGTTGTTACTGGTGATGAGACAGTTAAAGGCTACGAGGAGTATTTGAAGTCATTTGTAGAGAATGATTCTTTTAGAAAGTCAGGGCAAGGTTACAAAGGGGGGCATATTCAAAAGCAGATAGAGCCATGGGAGCAATATTCTGCTGGTAGAATTTGTATCGCTGTACATGGACAGGGACCTAAAGGAAATGCCGCTTATCTACATTGGGATAGTACTGGGCATAATGTGCTTGCCAACTGGAATGGTGATACTATCATTTCTTTGAAACTAGTAGAATATCTTGAACCTTCTAAAGAAAGAATTACTAAAGATGTTGTGTCTTTGGATGACCTTGGCTTATATGACGGACAGGAACCAAATGAGAATCTCCGCAAGTTCTATGATGCATTTGTTGAATTGTTGAAAAATGATTCAACTATGCCATTGGAAGAACCCGAGGCCAGCCCCCTGGAATTTGGAGAATTCACTCCTCGCCAAATCATCTTCTATGGTGCTCCTGGTACAGGTAAATCGCATACCATCAAGAAGGAAGAGGATGAAGGTAAGATTACCTGCATCCGTACCACTTTCCACCCTGATAGCGACTATGCTACTTTTGTGGGATGCTACAAGCCACATAAGATAAAAGGTACCAATGATTTGACTTATGAGTTTGTGGAGCAGGCTTTCCTGGAGGCTTACAAGCAAGCCTGGATGAATCCAAAGGAGGAAATCGCCCTGGTTATCGAGGAGATTAATCGTGGTAACTGTGCCCAGGTGTTTGGTGATATCTTCCAGCTCTTGGATAGAAGTGGCGACGGATGGAGTACTTATCCTATCAAGGCTGATACGGATATTGCAGAACATCTGAAAGAACTTCGTATCCTTGGGTATTCTGCGACTATGAACAAGAGATTTGGCTTGGATAAGGAGGGTAACGATAGATACCCTGATAGGGATTGGTTTGGCTTCATGGCTCTGCCCCCTAACATGAGTATTCTTGCTACCATGAACACCAGCGACCAGAGTCTTTTCCCAATCGATTCTGCCTTTAAGCGTCGCTGGGACTGGAAGTACATAAAGATTAAGCCTGGTAAGGATAAGGACGGCAAGAAGTTAGATTGGAACATCCAGATAGAGGGTGTGAATGGTGAACCTGTGAAGATTATAAAAGAGGAAACAAAGCTCCCTTGGTGGGATTTTATCCAGAAGGTGAATGAAATCATCGCTTCCATGACCTCCAGTGCCGATAAGCAGTTGGGGTATTTCTTCTGCAAGCCATCTAAGAAGGCTAACGAGACAGACGAGAAACCTACCATCATTACGGCTGATACGCTGGTGGGTAAGGTGATATTCTATCTCTGGAACGATGTATTTAAAGACTATGGCTTTGAAGATGCTTCGCTCTTTACCTATCAGGAGGAAAAGGATGGCAAGAAAATGGATAAAGACCTTGCCTTCGCTGATTTCTATGATGAGGAAGGAGAGCAGGTCAATACAGTGAGACTGGTTGACTTCCTGGATAAAATAATGAAATGGCAAAATAATAATACGGAGAATAGTTAGAAATACTGGCTTTACAGGGTTCTTGGGCATTTTTCTCATTCATAATGGCAGTTTTTATGCTTTTTGTTTGGGAGTATCAAATGTTTTTTTTATATTTGCAAAATAAATTAGATAGCGTATGGGAAAGTTTATCAATCCATTTTCTGATTGGGGATTTAAACTGATCTTTGGGCAGGAAATTACTAAAGATTTGCTGATTAGTTTCCTCAATGATCTCCTTAAAGGTGAGCACGTTATAGCGGATATCACCTTCAAGGACAAAGAGCAATTGCCCGAGACAAAGGATATGCGTGGTATCATATATGATATATATTGTACTACGGATAAGGGGCAGCATATTATAGTGGAAATGCAAAATCGTTATCAAGAACATTTTGTAGATCGCTCTCTTTATTATGCTTCACGTACAATAGTTAATCAAGGCGTGAAGGGTGAATGGGATTATCACCTTGCGCCTGTTTATACTGTATGTTTTATGAACTTCAATATAGAGAGTAGAAGTCCTAAAAAGTTTAGAACAGATGTATGTCTTGTGGATACTGAGACAGGACGGGTTTTCTCTGATAATCTCAGAATGATATATCTTATGCTTCCCCTCTTTACTAAGGAGGAGGATGAATGTGAAACTGATTTTGAACGTTGGATTTTTGTTTTAAAGAATATGAGTACATTGGAAAGAATGCCGTTTATGGCAAGAAATGCCGTCTTCCAGAAACTTGCTGAGATAGCGGACATCACTGCACTCAGTAAGGAAGACCGTGAAAAATATGATGAAAGTATAAAGGTGATGCGTGATAACATTGCAGCATATAAAGGAGCTATCATAGAAGGCAAAATAGAAATAGCTAAGAATATGCTGATGGAAAACGAGCCTATTGATAAAATTGCAAGATATACAGGGCTTGCTAAGGATGATATTTTAAAACTCAACTAATATTTGAACGAGGTTGCCCAGAAAGAGTGACCTCGTTTAAATATATTATATAAATTCAACTAATGTATATTCTATTTGAGGAACATCAGTATGAAAGCTCTACAGTAGAGAAAATCCTGAAGGACATCTATGTGCTGCAGGATGTGGATAAGAAGGTGAGCGTGCAGTATGTGGGTTATTTCTATAATCCACAGCTCAGAGATTGTGTCTTTATTCTGCCAAAGGTGCTCTTGAGAGATGATCCTCAAAAGAAACAGGAAGTGCTGGCTGGGGTGACTTTGGAGAATGGGGAAACTGTAAGCCCAGAGCAGGTAATGACTCCTGAAAAGCAGAAAAAACTGAGCCGTGAATATCGTAAGTTTATCTACGAATTCTCTGTTTGGGTATATCGTGCGTTGAGTGTATTCTACAAGGCAAACCCTAACAGCAAGGCCATCCTGTATAAGCACATTACCCGAACAGGAAAAGGTAAGCGACAGTATACGAATACTTATCTCGACATCGTTCTTTCGCTGATCAGGTTTAATCAGGAGAATCGTAACTTCGTGCTTTTCACTGTCAAGAACCTGCATCGGGGTAATAATAAGATTAACTGGACGAAGACCATCAGTCATTCTTCTGCCTTTATGCAGGAGAATGGAGCGCCTGTATATCTGAAACTTGTCAATAAGAAACGTATCGTGAACTATGAGGAGGAGCTGTTTGTTATCTACTATAGTATTCTGAACTATTTGAACGACGAGTATGGATTTCAGACACCTATCAATATTCAGTATGAATTGATTACCGGTAAGCAATTCAAGGAATATCTGAAGGGTATGGGTAAGATGAGGCTCATGCAGATAAAATATAAGTATTTCTCTGACAAGGCGCTGCAACTTTGGGATATGTGCTATGCCTTCTTCGAGAACTCTTATCGTATAGCTATCAATGCGCATGCCCAGGAATATATTCTTGCCAAGAATTTCAATATCATTTTCGAGGCTATGATAGATGATTTGATTGGTACGCCGCATAAGGATATACCAAAGGGACTTGCCGACCAGAAAGATGGAAAGCGGGTGGATCATCTTTATACGGATTTGGCTTTGACATCTAATGACGCACAGGCTAGCCGTGAGGTATATTACATCGGTGACAGCAAGTACTATAAGAATGGGCACCCATTGACATCGGAATCTATCTATAAGCAATATACTTATGCTAGAAACGTGATACAGTGGAACATCAATCTGTTCCTGTCGGATGATACTGCCTTTGATGATGAAGATAGGAAAAACAGGACGAAAGACAAGGAGAAGTACAAAGATATCCATCTGCAGGATGCTGAAGCTACCGAGGGTTATGATGTGATACCTAACTTCTTTATCAGTGGTTTTGTGTATGATGACCACCGATATAATGCAGGCGAGAAGAATATCCGCAAGCATTGTAATGGTAAGGGTGAGCATTGCACCACGGTATCGTATCAGTTCCCTGACAGACTCTTTGACCGTGATACGCTCTTCCTGTCACAATATGATGTTAACTTTCTGTATGTGCTTTTCCTTTATGCCCGAAACAAGGCCAACGAAAAGACGCAGTGGAAGAGAAAGGTGAGAGACATCTTCCGTAACGAGATTAGGGAGGTGATTCAGAAAAATTATCGCATCTATGCCATGAGAGCAAAGCTTGGTGTAGATGGTGAGCTGTATATGCAGAAGCATTTCTATGAGTTGAATGGTAGGGTGTTTAAGCCTTATGGTGATGACAGAGAAGTTTACTTTGCGTATGCCCGTCCTCTAGATAAATGGAAAGAAACCGAGGCTCAGTTTAATGCACTGAAGGAAGACTTCATCATTGATGAGTGTAATATGGGTAAGGACCCAGAAAAAGTGTTGAGGCCGGCACTGCAGCATGAGCTTGGATTGCCATTGGCTTCATCACCATGGCTTACTGTGCATTATCTGGAGCGTGATTTAAGCCGTGGCATCCTGGTGGGTTATTACAAGTCGGAGGAACACCTGCGGTGGATTCTTGGCAATAATGACAAGGGAAGTCTGGTTTATAATGTGCGTTTGAAACTTAAGGAAGATGAGGCTCGTGATGGTGCTCATACTGCATATTTCTATGAAAAGAAGAATGTGCATTTCGTGATACTCTATACTGATGGAGTAGAAGAAACTGGTAAGTATCGAGTGTTTCATGTTAAGGACACTGCGAGCAAGGTGACTGAGGAAAGAATGCGCAATACCTGGTATCCGATGGAGACTGCCGAAGGCATGGAAGGGGATGCAAAACGCAATTACTTCTTCTATCGATTTGACGAGGAAGTGAATATCGGAAAGATAGATATCAAGAGGCTGTTTCTTGATTTAAAGGCTGCGCATCTGAAGGAGTTTAATAGTTATGTTCCTGGTGAACCGATGTTTACGACGGCCGAGGTACTGAAGGAGTATAGAAGTAATGGTTCTGTATTCTCGTCGTATAATTCTTGATTAAAGGTAACATATTAATAGAAAATGTCAGACTGTTTGGGTGAATGGAAGCTTTTGCCCTTACAGGGCGCAAGGCTGATTGCTCTTACAGGGCGTGCTGCTTGCGGGTTTCTTATGGCGGCTAGAGGCTTCTGCCCTTTCAGGACGTGTGGGGGGAAGGTGGCTCTGGTGGCTCAGATGGTTCTGGTATAAAAATGTGGCTTAGTACCCTCTCTGCTTCTCGTAAATGAAATCATCGGCGATGTAGCCATTGCTCATGAGATACAGGCCGGTGCGCTTATCGTGGAGTTGGGCACAGGTCTTGCTGCGATAGAAGAGATCAAGAGCCAGGGCTGGCGAAATCTCGAGGCGCTGTGATAACTCGTATGCTACGCCACCTATCTGATAGCTGAGAATCATTTCTTGAATCTCTGGTGTCTTGGTATTGATCTGTTTATATTTTTTCTGTTCCATGGTCTTTCTTCTCCCAATTAGTTAGACACTCAATGACATCTTCTATAAGATACTCTCGACTTTCGGTGTGGAGCGTATCGTAGTGGGGCAGAATGAACTTGTTGATTAAATCAACCTTTCTCATTCTTTCGTATATTTCAATATATGGTACCCCGAGCTTTCTTGCAGCTCCCTCAACGCATGAAGCAGCGAATGCGAGCTTGATTTCTTCTAGGGGTAATTGTATTCTGTTGTTTTCTTGTTTCATATTTTCGTCCTTTCCTCTTAATTCCTGCAAAGATAATGCAAAAATAAGCAATATTTCTCTTTTATGCAAGTTTTTAAGCTTTTTCTTTTGTGTTTTCATGAGAAAAGATTAATTTTGTATCGAATGGGGGGATTAGATTAGAAAAAAGATGTCTTAATAAATAAAGCGTATGCCAGATAAAATGACCATAGAACAGCGCCACCATAATATGGCGGCAATCAAGGGCAAGGATACTAAACCGGAGATTCTTGTCAGGAAGTTCCTGTGGGCTAGGGGATTCAGGTATCGGCTCAATCATCCACGGTTGCCGGGAAAACCGGATATTGTGCTCAGGAAGTATCGTACCTGCATTCTGGTGAATGGATGCTTCTGGCATGGACATGAAGGATGCAAGTACTATGTGGTTCCGAAATCGAATACCCAGTTCTGGCAGGATAAGGTCAGGAGGAACCGGGAGAGGGACCATGAGGTGCTGCATCGGTTGGCAGAAATGGGATGGCATACTATTGTAATATGGGAATGCGAACTGAAACCGGCTGTCAGGGAGAAGACGCTGGAGTCGCTAACCTTTACACTGAACCATATCTTCCTGGAAGATCATCATATCAGGAGGTATGAATTGCCTGAAGAAAAACTGGCAATGGTAGCGGAGCCGGATCCAAGGCATCGTGAATAGTACCCTCTCTGCTTTTGCTTCGATAGCATAAAAATCCCCTGATGGATTCTCTGAAGAGAAGCATCAGGGGATAGGCGTTTTACTTTATCAATCTTTTACTTTATAGCCTTACTTGTCTGGCTGTAGCCGTCCAGCTGCTTGGCATTGCTGATTGCCTTGCGCGAACAGTAGTTGAAATCTACCTTCTTGTCACCATTGCTAGACTTCCAGCGGATGGTGAGCTTCACAGTCTTGCCATTGGTGTCTGGCAGGGCATCGTTGAGGTTGAAGGCTACCAGGGCATCGCCTACACGATACTTGGCATCACCATTCTGATTGTGACGAAGCTCTACCTCGTATGGATTCTCTGGGTTCACACCAGTGAGAAGGTTGATGATGTGTGGCTTCTGACCGCCCCAGAGAGCACGGAAGCGGAGAGTGAGATAACCATCCTCGGCTACTGTTACCCAATCGCGAACGATATCTACCTCATCATTGCCATACTTCGCATCGTTCTCTGCCGGAGTAGAGAGATAAGGTGCTGGCTTCTTGGTGAGAATGCTGTCAATCCAGTTGACATGCACTACCTGAGAATACTTGTCGCTCTTCTCATCGGTAGCTGTATAGTTGACGAGTGCTCTAACCTCCTTGCCATCAAAGACTGGAGTCTTGAGGTTTTTGGCGAGCAATGTGGTATTGTCATCCAACTGCAGATAGCAGGCATCTGCATTCTGCTTGACAGTTACCAGGGCATTAGGTAAAACCTGATCCCAGTTGGTATCATCATCAGAATCACACGACTGGAAGGTGAATGCTGACATCAGCAGGGCTACTGCGAGCCCGATTTTCTTGAAATTGATCTTTCTCATAACTTTTCCTTTTTAAATCTTTCTGTCTATAAAATGCCCGAAGATGCGAAATCTTGCTTCTGATTTGGCAAAAGAAAGTTAAATGTATTTTTGAGATTCCCATTTATTTTGTAGTGTCTTCAATTTACACTACCTTTGCAGAAAGATGTTGCGCCCTGACAGGGGATGCAGCGAATAGCTAAATAGAAATAGGTAGATGAATAAGGTTATCAAGAAGTTTTTCAGATCACTTATGTATATAGTTGGCATCGGAGCTATGACACTGGTGCCCGATGCCTGGCTGTGGCATATCGGAGTGGGAGAGTGGCCTCTGCCGCTAGCCATCCTCTGGTGGATTCCCTCTCTGCTCATCATCCTGGCTGAGGTGGGACTGCAGTTGGGCAAGTTTCATCGCACATCGGTGAGAGTGCTTTTCTCTCTCATCCTTTTCTCTGTGATGCCGAAGGTGGTATTCATCCTCTTCGAATTCTTCATGCCTTGGTTCTTCGCCATCCTGCCTGCCCTGGCTGTGATGGGATGGTTCCTCTATGGATTCGTAGAGGGATGGAAGCGACTGGAGGTGAAATATGTGACTTATTCTTCTGCCGATCTGCCTCCTTACTTCGATGGCTATAAGATTCTGCATTTCACGGATCTGCATCTCGGTACCTTTCCGAAGGGTGCCGACTTCGTGAGAAAGGTGGTGGAAAGAGCCAATGCCGAGGGGGTGGAAATGATGCTCTTTACCGGCGACCTGGTGAACAATGCTGCCGATGAGGTGGAACCTTATGTGGAAGATCTGAAGAAGCTGCATGCTCCTGATGGTATCTTCTCGGTTTGGGGTAATCACGATTACTGCGAATATAATACCAACCATAGTCTGAGTGCCTTGAGAAAGAACCGCCGGCTCCTCTTCCAGTTGCAGAATGCGATGGGATGGCATCAGCTGATGAACGAGCATTTTACGGTATCGCATGGTATGGCTTCGATAGAAATCATCGGTGTGGAGAATGCCGGACAGCCTCCGTTTACCAATCGCAGTAACCTGAAGAAGGCGATGAAGGGAGTGGCAAAGGATGCTTTCAAGATTGTGCTTACCCACGATCCGCACCATTGGAGAAGGGAAGTACAGAAGACCGGAGTTCATCTGACCCTGGCGGGACATACCCACGCCGGACAGTTGAAGATAGGTAATTTCACTCCTGCCCACATGGCTTTCAAAGAGTGGGGTGGAGAATACTGGCTGGGCAGGCAGCTGCTCTATGTTTCTGCCGGATTGGGCGGATCATTCCCTTTCCGACTGGGTGCTTGGCCGGAGATGACGGTCATCACCCTGAAGCGTGATTTGGGTTAGAAAACAGGCTGGTAGTCAGGCATCTCACAGTTCCCGAAGAATTGAATAAAAACGTTAATTTGCTGATGCAAACTGTTAAGTTTTGGTTAAAAAATCGATATTTATTCATTTTGATGAAAAATTATCGCTTAAAAATTTGGTAACTCAAAAATTAATCGTATCTTTGCATCAGTTTTCGCATATATTTGGGCAAATGGGGGGTGTCGAGAGACTGTACTCCATTTGTTTTTTTTGCCCGAAAGCGAAATCCCGCTTTTTCCGCTCACTTTATCATAAGAAATTCAAGTTTCGCAAGTGAAGGAATTGATAGAAGTTAAAGAAGTTATCACTCCCTGCGGTCGTTCGGGAAGTTAAGAGACAATAGTTTCTTGCGTAAAACGTAATACTCATCATAAAGTTCAAAGTTCAAATATCAAAGTTCAAAGTAAAATGAAGATTCCTGTAGAAGAACAATATAAATTCGTGAAACTTACTCTCCCGGATGGAAGCAAGGCTGAAGGAATGTCGGTGTTGCTGCATGCCTGTTGTGCACCCTGTTCATCGGCTATCGTAGAGTGTATGCTTCGCAATGGCATGAAGCCAACCGTGTATTTCAGCAACAGTAATATCTATCCGCAGCAGGAGTTCGATATCCGCAAGCACGAGCTGATGAGATTCCTGGAGGCGCAGCAGGTGCCTTATGTAGAGGATGAGTATGACCATGAGGAGTGGCTGGCTACCATCAGGGGATTGGAGAAGGAACCGGAGCGGGGAAGCCGCTGCTCGATGTGTTTCCAATATCGTCTGACCCATGCAGCCAAATATGCCCAGGAGCATGGATTCCATCTGCTTACCACCACGCTAGCTTCATCGAGATGGAAGAACATCAAGCAGATAGATGCCGCAGGACATATTGCGGTAGAAGGATGCCCGGATGTAGAGTGGTGGGATATGAACTGGAGAAAGGGTGGTTTGCAGAACCGCCGAGGAGAATTGCTGAGACAGAATGAATTCTATAACCAGCTATATTGCGGTTGTGAATTCAGCATGAGATAAGAAATCGCCCTGAAAGGCAAAAGCATGGTCTATCGAAAGCTTTTGCTCTTTCAGGGCGAACTGTTTTATATAAAAATTTGTGTGAATCTGTGAAATCTGTGGGACTTAAGAAAGACCTGTAATCTCACCATTCACTACATCGATGCGCTCAGCCTGTGGGCTCTTTGGCAAACCTGGCATACGCATGATAGGACCCGCGATGACTACGATCATCTCGGCACCCATATTCACGGTGATGTCGCGAACGTGGAGCTCGAAGCCTTCTGTAGGACCGTATGCCTTGGCATCGGTAGAGAAGCTATACTGAGTCTTGGCGATACAGATAGGGAACTTCTCGGCACCCAACTTCTTGATTTCCTCGATCATAGACTTGGCAGAATCGCTCAAGGTTACGCTGCCGGCACCATAGAGGTTGAAGGCAACATCCTCAATCTTCTTCTCTACAGGCTCATCGTCATCGTAAGTGAAGTAGAGAGGAGCAGATGGATGCTCATCGATGGTCTTCACAACGAGCTCTGCCAACTCCATTGCACCCTTGCCACCTTCGGCGAAGGCACTATTGACAGCGAATCCGCAGCCCATCTCCTCACAGTGCTTGCGCAATACCTCGATTTCCTCATCGGTATCAGTAGCAAACTTATTGAAGGCGATGACTACAGTCTGACCAAAGCTCTGCAGGTTCTTCACATGCTTGTCGAGGTTCCAATAGCCAGCTTCCATACCAGCAACGTTTGGCTTCTTGATGTCTTCCTGAGCTACGCCACCATGCATCTTCAAAGCCTGGAGAGTAACGACGAGAACAGTAAGGTCTGGCTGCAAACCAGTCTTGCGGCACTTGATGTTGTAGAACTTCTCTGCACCGAGATCAGCACCGAATCCAGCCTCAGTGATGGCATAGTCGCCATACTCGAGAGCTGCTGCTGTAGCCATCACAGAGTTACAGCCATGAGCGATGTTGGCGAAAGGACCGCAGTGAACGAAAGCAGGAGTACCCTCTGTGGTCTGAACCAGGTTTGGCTTCAGGGCATCGAGGAGGAGGGCAACGATACTGCCACCTACACCCATATCCTTGACGGTGAATGGCTTGTCATCCTCTGTGATACCCAGGAGAATATTGTCGATGCGACGGCGGAGGTCGTCAACACTTGTTGCGAAACACATAATAGCCATGATTTCTGAAGCTGGAGTGATATCGAATCCTGCCTCTGTCTCAATACCGTTCTTATCACCGATACCGGTGATGATGCGGCGGAGACCACGGTCATTCACATCCATCACGCGGCGCCAGAGAATCTTCTTGAGCTTGAAGCCTTCAGCTTCGTGCTGGAAACGGTAGTTATCGAGCAGGGCAGCAATCATGTTGTTAGCCTCTGTGATAGCGTGGAAGTCGCCAGTGAAGTGAAGATTGATCTTATCCATAGGCAATACCTGGGCATAACCGCCGCCGGCAGCACCACCCTTCATGCCGAAGCAAGGTCCGAGAGATGGTTCACGCAGGGCAACGACAGCCTTCTTGCCAATCTTCTGCATACCGAGGGCGAGACCTACTGATACGGTGGTCTTGCCATTGCCTGCCTTGGTAGGGCTGATAGCAGTGACGAGGATGAGATGATGGTTTTTAAACTTGTTGGTGTCGATCTTGTCCGTAGTAATCTTAGCGATGTAACGGCCGTAGTTCTCTACTTGGTCTTCATGGATTCCAAGTTCAGCTGCAACCTCATTGATGGGGCGCAATTTTACTGATTTAGCTATTTCAATATCTGTCAACATAAAAAATGTATTTGTATTTTGCTGCAAAGATACGCAAAAGTATTCACATAATGGCATATCAATGTATAAAAAAACAAAAAGTCATTCCATTTCCCATTCTGCACAAACGTATGGACCCGGGCGAACGATGAATTTTTGCATGAATCCCTCTGCAGAAGTGATAGCGATATCGTTGCGTTGGGCTTGTTTTCTTCTGAATATCTCAAGAAATTGCAGAAAATGTAATATTGGTATGGCACAAATATCTTGATTTGCGCTGGTTGAATACTCAATAATAGGGATTTTAAGAGAAAGAGAAGAAAATCTTTGGGTTTCCTTCTCTTTTCTCGTTTTATTATCGTATCTTTGCACTCGAAATCAAATTCAAACAGGAATGATCAAGTCAAAGACGATAAATATAGGCTATCAGGCCAAGAAAGATAACGCTGGTGGGAATGGACTCATCGGTAACATCAACGTACAGACACCTTGCGGATAAGGTGTATAAAAACCCGGGCACAAACGTGTTCGGGCTTTTTTATCCCCCCTATATATAATAAGGTGGGATTTGTCTATATATAATAAGGTGGAAATTACCTATATATAATAAGGTGGAAATTGACTGGTTTAGAAGAATGACAGTGTGTACAATTATATATATTTATTAACTTATAAAATAAAGGATAAACGAAAATGATGAAAACAGAATGGAGAGGTTTCAAGGGAAACCAGTGGCAGAGTGAAGTGAATCTTCGTGACTTCGTTCAGAACAACTACACTAGCTACGACGGCGATGAGTCGTTCCTTGCAGAACCTACTCAGGCTACCAACACCCTCTGGGGTATGTTGAAGGAACTCCAGAAGGAGGAGCGTGCCAAGGGTGGTGTGCTTGATATGGAAACAGAAATCGTTTCAGGATTGACAGCTTATGGTGCTGCCTATATTGGCGAGGGTACTAAGGAGTTGGAGAAGGTAGTTGGACTGCAGACCGACAAGCCTTTGAAGCGTGCCTTCATGCCTTACGGTGGTATCAAGATGGCAGAGCAGGCTTGTACTACATACGGCTACCAGCCATCAGAGAAGTTGCACGAGATTTTCCACAAGTATTGCAAAACTCATAATGACGGCGTGTTTGATGCTTATACCCCTGAGATGAAACTCGTGCGCCATAACCATATCCTCACTGGTCTGCCTGATACATACGGTCGTGGCCGTATCGTAGGTGACTACCGTCGTGTGGCTCTTTATGGTATCGATTTCCTCATCAAGGAGAAGCAGAACGACCTCGCTAACATGGGTGACCGTGAGATGATCGACGAGGTAATCCGTCTTCGTGAAGAGGTGTCTATGCAGATCAAGGCGCTCAAGGGATTGAAGGAGATGGCTCAGTTGTATGGCTACGATATCAGCCAGCCAGCTAAGAACGCTCGCGAGGCTGTACAGTGGTTGTACTTCGGTTACCTCGGAGCTGTGAAGACTCAGAATGGTGCTGCGATGTCTGTAGGTCGTATCTCTACATTCCTCGATATCTATATCCAGCGCGACTTGAACGAGGGTACTCTTACCGAGGATGAGGCTCAGGAGCTCATCGACCACTTGGTTATGAAGTTCCGTATGGTTAAGTTCGCCCGTATCCCTTCTTACAACGAGCTCTTCACTGGCGACCCAGTTTGGGCTACTCTCGAGGTAGGTGGTATGGGTCAGGATGGCCGCTCAATGGTTACCAAGAACGACTTCCGTTTCCTCCACACATTGGAGAACATGGGTCCTTCACCAGAGCCAAACTTGACTGTACTCTATAGCTCTCGCTTGCCTAAGGCATTCAAGCACTACGCTTCTCTGATCTCTGTAAAGACAAGCTCTATCCAGTATGAGAACGACGATGTAATGCGCCCAGTTTGGGGTGACGACTATAGCATCTGCTGCTGTGTATCTGCTACACAGACAGGTAAGGAGATGCAGTTCTTCGGTGCACGTGCCAACTTGGCTAAGTGCTTGACCTACGCTGTTTCTGGCGGTGTTGATTCAAAGACACGCGAGCAGTGCGGTCCTAAGTATCGCGCCGTTGAGGGTGATGTATTGACATACGATGAGTTCATGCCACGTTTCATGGATATGATGGACTGGTTGGCTGGCGTTTATGTGAAGACATTGAACCTCATCCACTACATGCACGATAAGTACTTCTACGAGGCAGCAGAGTTGGCGCTCATCGACACAGATGTTCGTCGTACTTTCGCTACAGGTATCGCTGGTTTCAGCCACGTGGTTGACTCTATCTCAGCTATCAAGTATGCCAAGGTAAACATCGTCCGTGATGAGACCGGTTTCCCTCTCAGCTTCAAGACCGAGGGTGACTTCCCACGTTACGGTAACGATGATGAGCGTGCTGATGAGATTGCAGTATGGTTGCTCAAGACCTTCATGAACATGATCAAGAAGCATCATACATACCGCAATTCTGAGCCAACTACATCTATCCTGACTATCACATCAAATGTAGTATATGGTAAGTTCACCAGCAACATGCCTGATGGTCGTCCAGCCGGTGCTCCTTTGGCTCCAGGTGCTAACCCATCTTACGGTGCAGAGAAGAACGGTCTTTTGGCTTCATTGAACTCTGTAGCTAAGTTGCCATACGAGTATGCCCTCGATGGTATCTCTAATACTCAGACCATCAGTCCAGGTGCTCTCGGTCACAACGATGAGGAGCGTGCCCAGACATTGGTAGGTGTATTGGATGGTTACTTCAACCAGGGTTCTCACCACCTGAACGTGAACGTATTCGGTATCGACAAGCTCAAGGATGCGATGGAGCACCCAGAGAAGGAAGAGTACCAGAACTTCACCATCCGTGTAAGTGGTTACGCTGTTAAGTTCATCGACTTGACACGCGAGCAGCAGCTCGACGTAATCGCTCGTCAGGCTCACGAGAGACTCTAAGGAAGTGAAGAACGAAGAGGGAAGAATTCTCTTGTCTCTTTGTAATATATAGATTGCCCGCTAGATTTTCTTTTCGAGGATATTTAGCGGGCAATTTAGCTTATTTAACTGCAAAATAGAACAAGATATTGATTATTTTACTAATTTTGCAGTATGAAATTGAATATAGAACAAAAAACAACTCTTTGGAGTGAAGGAGGAAAGTTTTGCCTGGATTTAGCCAAACTAATATTTGGTGGTATCATCTTGGCAAGTATCATGAAAAAGGATATAGATACAGGGAAACTTTTAGTTTTTGGTGCTCTCATAACAATGTTTCTTGCTGTATTTGGATTCTTTTTAATATTAATGTCTAAAGATAAAAAAAAGAAAGGAAAATAAATATGGAACTATTAATGTTTATGGGATTTTTTGCTCTGCTTGCTGGTGCTTTTACCCTATGGGCTTATAATGATTATCGTAAAATGTAGGCTTAAATAGGCTTCTTGTTTTTAATCATTTCTAAAAAGATAAAATAATTATGGGTGTATTTCTTTTTTTAGGTGTTATAGCCTTATTTATGAGTCTTTTTGCATTGTGGGGAGTATATGATCTTCGAAAGAATGCATAAAGGTTTTGTTCACAGTATAGAGAGCTTTGGTTCGGTAGATGGACCAGGCATCCGTTTTCTGATTTTTCTGCAGGGGTGTCCGATGCGCTGTCAGTTCTGCCACAATCCGGATTCGTGGAAGACGGGGATAGGAGAAGAGTGGAGTGCCGATGACCTGCTGGATAAGGCAGAGCGATTCAAGAGTTATTGGGGAGATAAGGGCGGTATTACCGTGAGCGGTGGAGAAGCCCTGATGCAGATAGATTTTCTCATCGAACTTTTCGAGAAAGCACATCAGCGTGGCATCAACACCTGTCTTGATACATCAGCCCAGCCTTTCAGAAGAGATGGAAAGATTTTCGAGAAATTCGAGCGTCTGATGGCCGTTACCGATACGGTCCTTCTGGATATCAAGCATATCAATGATGAAGAGCATCGCAAGTTGACGCTTCATAGCAATAAGAACATACTCGATTGTGCCCGCTATCTCAGTGAGATCCACAAGCCGGTATGGATACGTCACGTCCTTATTCCAGGTATTACCGACAAGGATGAATACCTGAAAGAATTGCGCGATTTCCTCTCTACGCTCAGCAATATCCAGCGCATAGATGTATTGCCTTATCATACGATGGGCATCTACAAATATGAGAAGCTGGGAATCCCTTATCCGCTAGATGGCATAGAACCTCCTGGCAGAGAACGTGTGGCTCATGCCGAATCTATATTGCATAAAGCATTATAGACCCGGCAGAGCGTATTTCTTATGATATGCAGTAGGGGCAATTACATTCTGAAGATTGCCTTATCATCATTATTCTTATTATGCAATGCTACCATAGTTGGGCTTGCCTTGGGGGTAGGCTCAACTATTTTTTCTTTATGGGTTTCTACAGAGCTGACCAGCTGTGCCTTGATGATAGGCTTGCAGATGTAGTCGTTCACCCCCATCTCATAGCAGTCGTCGATGTTGTCCTTGTTGTTGAGCAGGGAAACCACAATGATTGCCATCTCCGATTTGTCGTAAGAAGCTCTGACGTGCTTGATGACGTCCCAGCCGTTTACCTGGGGCATCATCAGGTCGAGCAGGATAATGTTGGGCTGGAAGCTATCTACCAGTTCGATAGCTTTAGCTCCACCATCCGCTTTCTGAATCTCAACGTCTAAGCCTTTCAGCATATCAGCAACTAATTCAATATTCTCGTGAATATCATCTACTACTAATACTTTACATTTACTGTTCATTTCTCGCAATTCGTTGCGACAATCCTAAGCCTTTACCTTATGGATTCCGTAGATATCACACACGAAACCCTTATCGGTGAGAATCTTATTCATGTCTAGGTTATTAAATATCTTATGATTGGTACCGATGACTACGATTTCATACTTTTGATCGAGCACGGAAGGGTTGTCGGTAATCTTGATTTCATATTCTTCTTTTACTTCTTCTGTATCCACCAGTGGGTCGTAGAGGGTGGTTCTGTATCCTGTACCCAGAAGATTGATATACAGGTCGGCTACTTTGGTGTTACGGATGTCATCACTGTCTGGCTTGAACGAGAAGCCCAGGATGAGAACGTTGGTCTCTGCCGGAACGAAGTTTCTTACCTCGCTGGCACTCTTGATCTTTCCTGCCATCCATATTGCCATCTGCTCATTCACCTCGCGAGCCGTAGAGAGGAGGGATGGAACCACATCCACCTCCTGTGCCTTGTTGATGAGGTAGTAAGGATCTACAGCGATGCAGTGACCGCCCACCAGTCCTGGGGTAGCAGGCACGAAGTTCCATTTGGTACTTGCGGCAGCCGTAACGTCCTGGATGCTGATGCCCATCTTGTCGTATATCTTCTCCATTTCGTTGAAGAAGGCTATCTGTACGTCGCGCTGGCAGTTTTCCATCAGTTTGCAAGCCTCTGCCACCTTGATGCTCTTTGCCTTGAAGGTACCATGGGTCAGTACGGAAGCGTAGAGCGAATCGATGATCTCGGCTGCTTCGGGGGTAGAACCGCTGGTCACCTTCACGATGTTCTCGATGGTATGTACGGTATCGCCCGGATTGATTCGTTCCGGAGAGAAGCCTACATAGAAATCCTGGTTGAGCTTCAAGCCGGATGTTGCCTCCAGCAGTGGAGCGCATACTTCCTCGGTGAGCCCGGGATATACAGTCGATTCATATACCACGATATCGCCCTCTTTCAGGATGGCACCTACGGAGCGGGTGGCACATCTTACGCAACTGATGTCTGGCTTGTTCGACTTGTTGACAGGTGTAGGAACCGCAATGATATACACATTGCACTTCCTGAGCATTTCTATGTCGCTAGTCAGTTTTAGTCCCTGAGCCAAGGCCTTCGATAGCATTTTGTTCTGATTCATCTGCGTTTGGACAAGTCTGTTTACCTTTTTCGCATTGTTATCATAACCCCATGTATCGTATTTCTTTGAGAATAAGCATGCTAGGGGGGTACCTACGTAGCCCAGTCCTATCACTCCAACCTTAAACTCGTAAGGTTTGTTTGTCATATATCTATATTGTTTTAATTATTATTATTACTACTATTTTCTGGTTTACTTTTTACCTTAGATTCCTTCCAGCTGTGCGTAGCGCGATGTCTTCTTCGGGTTCCACTCATCCTTGTAAGAGGTGCGGAAGAACAGTTCCTGAAGATGCGCCTCCAGTCGGGCAAAGCGCAGGAAGTAGCCTGTGTATGGCGACATGAGTGGCATAAACCGATAGAGGAACCAGGCGGTTTTCTTTCTTTCCGTTACCAGCAGCACCAGGATGAATGCCAGCTGCGACAGGCATACACGGATGAAGTAGCCCAAGAGCAGCACATCCACGATGTGGGTGTTGAAGGTGATGGCAAGCTGAATCATATATCCCAGCCACAGGAAGTTGAATACGCAGTCGAACACCACGCTTTCCATATTCGACAACCAGTTGAGGATGCTCCAGTTCTTGGAAGGCAGCAGGATGTCGAGGTGCTTGCGCAGGCGGAATCTCACGAGTGATCTCGACCATCTGATGCGCTGACGGTACAGTTTGTACCATTTGGTTGGCACATTGGTCATGCAGATGGCATCTTCGGCAAATTTCACCTTGTAGCCTGCCTTGCGGATCTTCTGCGTGATATCACCGTCGAGTCCCGGACCGATGTCCCAGTATCCCACTTCCTTCAGTGTCTTGCGCTCGAAAGCGCCGAAGGCACCCGAGATGATGTGGTAGATACCTAGAGCACTGGTTACGGAGCGCCCCACCTGTATTCGCTTCAGGTATTCAAATGCCTGGAGCGATGAACAGATCGTCTCCTTGTAGTTTCTCACCTCGATGCAACCTCCCACGGCTTTCACCTCGTTGTCGAGGTAGAAGGGCAGGAGCACATTTTCCAGTGCGTCACGGTCGAGCGATGAGTCGGCGTCGAGGCTTACGATGTATTTTCCCCGTGCCATGTTCGCTCCGTAGTTGGTGGCAGCAGCCTTGCCGCCACGTGTTTCCAATCTCAGATAGTGCGTGATGAGTCCCGCACGGTAGAGGTCGGTGCATATCAGTTTGGTGTCGTCGTCGCTACCGTCATCCACCACGATGATTTCGTAGTGCCGGTAAGTCTGTTCATTCAGCGACTTCACCATCTTATAGATATTCTTGCCTTCGTTCTTACCCGGCACCAGGATGCTGATGAGTGGGTTTTCTCTATAGAGATAGAACCGGGCAAGCTCCTTTTCCTTGTATCTCTTGTTTCGGGTCATCAACCGGTTGAAGATCACCAGATACTCCAGCAGGTAGTATCTTGGAACCTCGATGAAGAAGAGGAACCAATAGATGTTGGCAATGCTCGAAAACGAGAGTGTGCCAATCCAGTCCCAGAAGCGGTTGATCGTATCTACTATACTAAACATTTCTTCAGTTTCCTTTCTTCTCTTATCTCAGTACGGTGAGTGCCATGATGGCGATGAGGACGAGAATACCGGCGATAGCGACGAGTATTCCTACCAGTTCCTTGTAGAGTTTCACTCTCTTCAGAGCCTTGTCGGTTTCGTCTTCTTCCGGAGCTATGTCGAGTCGCTCTTCCTGCTGCTTCACGGTATCTTCATCTGTTATCGGATTCTCCGAATATCCGCAGTAGTCGTCTGGAGTCAGCTCTATGAGATTCATTTTGTCGAAGAAGTCATCATATTGTCCGCTCATTCCCTTATGTTTGGTATTGAGTACGCAGCAGATCAGCTCATCGGGTTCTATCATGTTGCTTACCTTTCGGATAGCCTTCGACATGTCCTTGCTCAGGTGCTGCTGCGCTTCATTCTCAGACTTCTCGTCATATCCCGTATAGGTAACGTAGAAGATATTGTTATTGTACGATACCTTGTGACTGTGGAAGATGCGGCAGAACTTTGCCTGCATTGATTCCTTGATCTTGACGGTCTCCTGTTGCGGGCTGAGAATCCAGATCTTACCTACGATTACTGATACCTGTTCTTCGCGGTAGGTTTCCAGAAGCTGGCGGCGCAGACGGTTCTGCAGCAGACTATACTCCATATAGTTATCGTAAGTATTGGTCATGTTGCTGAAGAGCATTCCGCTCTGGGTCAACGTACGGATACCTTCTTCTGTAATCTCGTAGTCCTCCACATCACGGGGAACCAGTGCATTGACAGGGAAGGTATTCTCGCAATAGCAGCAGGTTGCTTTGGTGATCGGAGTGGTAAACGAGTTCTCACAGTCGTTGCAGGAATAGATCACTGCTGGTCGGTCGTAGTCCACACCGATGTGTCTCAGTCTCTTGTGGCACTTCGGACAGATGAGCATTCCTCCCACATTGTATGCACTTTCCGGAGCCACGTTGGCACAGGAAAAGTGGTGGATAATGTTCTGGATCTTCAGATTCGATCTTCCGCACTTCGGGCAGCACTCCGTGTATAGCAGGTGACTGTGGTTGCACTTTGGGCAGAGATGCTCCTTGATGAGGTATTTGTGCTTGCGCAGTGCGCCATATTCCTCTAGCGTATCCATGTAGGCGAACATCTCGGCAAGATGAAACTGGCCCATGCTGTGGTAGTGCTCGAAGATAGGATTGATGTATCCCAATGACGATTTCTCCAGAAGCAGGTGAGACAGAATTCTCTGGTCTCTGGAGAGATGAAACCTCAGAATGTTGGTGAAGAGCTCGTTGGGCTGAGTTGGGCGTGCCACCTCCTGCTTGATGCCATATTTCTCCTTGGCAGCCTTGATCTTGTCAATGATCTCATATACTTTCTCATTGCTCAAATCGCTGACAAAGGCATCGATGAGGAACTCTGTAATCTGCCCCTTGCCCGATATCGCCGTGTTGACGAATATCGGCTTGTAGCTGCATTTGTACGATAGGATAGGGCTCGCTCCAAACAGGATGGCATGGAACGCTCGCTCACTCTTCGTATTGATATATATGCAATCGAAGTAGTCGGACTGGATATCTGGTGTTGAGTCTATATCAACATAGCTGTCGATGGTGAGCACCATGTCTCCACGTTTGTTTCTTTTTAGTCCAATCATTTCTTCTGGTTCTTTATTTTGGTTTGTCGGTCGAAATCAGCTTCGAACTTCTTACGACATTTTGATTCTTATCCACTGGGATGGTGTACATCGGCAGTGGTTTCGGATCGAGCATAGCGCTGATCTTGTTGATTCTCACTCTCACTGGCAGCTTGTTGCTCATCACCCATGCCGGAACTCTCTGGTTAGGGTTCAGTGTGAACACGGCAACCACTGCATTGGCATCATGCGAGAAGTTACTCTGCAGATGCTTCGGAATTTCCTCTACTCTCAGACCCACCATCTGCAGCTTGGCTTTCAGCTCCAGATTCTTGTTGATGATGATGTCTGCATCGTCAGGACTCTCCATATACTTCACCTTGTCGTTGGGTACGTAGGTGAGACTTCCTGGCTCTTGAATACCAGCGTCCTGTCGCTTACATTGATCTTGGTGATATAGGCATCGGCTGGAGCGCAGCAGTAGTGTATCAGTCCCTGGCTGTAGATGCTCGTGTTGCTGGAGTAGGGCATATCCGCATTGTTGGTGGCTGCACCTCTTCTAGCCATGAAGTTGTAGGTGGTGTTCTTTGCCCTGGCGTAGATTTCCACCTTGTTTGCCTGCTTTCTGAGTTCTTCTTCCACTTCGGCAATCTCTGCATCCAGGGCATTGCGCTTGGTGTTGTCGGTGAGTCCGTAATAGATATCCGAACTCTCTGAAGCCTTCTGCTTTTTCAGTTCTGCCAGACGGGTACGGAGCACCGGAATTTCTTCCTTTGCCAGCTGTGCCTGTACCTCCATATCGTGCGTTTCCTTTACAGCCGAAGGCAGGATGTTGGGGTCATACTGGTTCACGATGTTTCCCAGCAGCACGTAGGAGTAGAGGGTGTCACCCTTGTGTACCACCTCGCCTATTTCCTTGTTCACCTTCAGAATGTAGATGTCGTCAACTGCCGAAATCGGGTTCTCATCGATTGTGATGTATCCGTCGTAGATCGCCCATATCATTCTTGTGACGATATAGTATGCCGCCAGTACGATGACGAGCAGGAAGATCAGCGCGAAGATAATCTGCTGTCTTGCCAGTCGGTGGCTCTGCGACTTGAGCATGTCTGACATTGCCTGTTCCTGCGGCGTGCTATTAAATTGAAACTCATTCATAGTTCTATTTCCCTGAAAATAGTATTGTTGTCGTAGATGCTGACTGCCTTCTCGATATTGATGATGGCAAGTCCGCGGTTTAACATCAGCTTATACATTCTCTCCATGCTTTCGAGGAATCCCGTATATTCGTCCATTCGCATCAGGTAGTTGTACCCCTGCTTCTGGTTCTTGTAGGCAAATCTTCTCATATCGATGTATTTGCCGGTCTGTTCTATATGGAACGCCTCTGTGGCGATGGCGTGGTTCAGATTCTCTATTCTCTTCAGCAGGATGCCTACCGACTGCTTGATTTCCTTGACATCGGTGCTTCTGCTGCTTCTGATGATTTCCTTTTCTGTTTCGAGAGCCTTGCGCTTGCGTGGATTCTCGTTGTAGATCGGGATGGTGAATCGCACTCCGATATCACCGTTGTTGCTTATCTTGTTGTTGCTTTGCCAGTAGGATGACCATCTGGCGAAAGGCGTGATTCTTGTTGTCGATAAGTAATTCGCCAACTTGCTGTCGTTGTCGGCAATCTGTTCCTTTATCATCACGATTCTTGCATCGATGCTTTCCTCGTCGATGTGGCGCCAGAGAGCCGTTGTATCTACCACTATCCGGGTTGGTCTGATGCGGTAGATGGGCTTGTTGGAGATGTCTCGGTCGGAGCAGAGGATGGAGATATCGTATTCTGCTGCCAGTTTTTCGTTCATCACCTTCAGCATTTTGTCGTTGCTGATTCGGTCTTTCTCCAGCATGTATTGGTATGCCTCGTTCATGATGTCGAGGTTGTCCAGTCGGTGAGCGATGATGGTACCGATGTAGAAGTTATATTGTTCGGTCAGCTCTTCAGCTGCCTTCTCATAGATGTCTGCTGTCAGTCTCTTCTTGCTTTGCAGCCTGGAGAGTTCGTTAGCCAAAGCTACTTTGGCTTTCTTTTCCTTGCCCTGGTAGAACTTGCTGTTGATGATGTTCCATCCCAGTTCTGCCTGGGTCTTTACCTTGTATTTGGATACCTGGTCTTCGTTGTCGTTGTCGGCATCGAAGTAGGCATCGGGTCTGGCATATACCTGTCCGGTTACTTCCAGTCCGTTGTGTCTTGCTATTGCCAGTTGCTCGTGGGCAGTCTTAGACCAGTAGAGCGAGTCTGTGTTTCTGATGTCAGCCGTGTGCTGACTGTTGAGTCCCAGGTTGATGACCGGGGATTTTACCCAGATAGGGTGGTTGAGTAGGGTATCGAGTTGTGCGAAGCGATTCTTGAAGTGGTTGAGTACATTCTCATTCTTCAGATTTTCATATACGAGCATCTTAGGGCTAAAGCTCTTTTTGTTCAGCTTTTGCTGCTTTTGAGCCTGAGCCATAGTGCTTTGTCCACCGATATATATCAGTAGGGTAGTCATCGTATATATAATCAGATTATGCTTCATTTCTTTTTGATTTAAACACTATGAATGCAGCCGCAAGCTGTTGCAGCTGCATTCATCTAGCGTCTTTTGAATTTATTGCTCAATGATAATTATTATCTATTTCTTATGAATTGAACATATATCAGATTCCTTATTTAGTAAGAAACCTCAGGGGCGGCATTCTTGAGTTGGAATACCTGCATTCTGCTCTGTCCGTAGGCTACGTAGATATAGCCCTTGTATTCTATTACGTAGTTGGCAGAGTGGGCAAGGTTGCGGTGTGCAACCACCTTGTGAGTTTCCTTGTCGAGAACTACAAGTCCAAATCCGCCGTATGCGATATATACATACTTCTTTCCTACGTAGCAGCCATTGGCATGGCCTTTATACTTTCCGGCATTCTCACCCTCACTGATGGTAGGACTAGGCATCTGGTAGTGCCAGAGTTCATTGCCTTCCATATCGTAAACATACATACCGGCAGCACCGCGGCAAACGTAAATCTTGTTATCATCCACACGAACCACGTTCTTACCGTTGTTTGGTTCAATGGTGCTGATAGCGAAGCTCTTGATCGGGTTGCTGAGGTCTTCTGCCTTCTGGTCGAAGATTTCTACGGTAGCAGGGATAGCCTCTGTCTCGTTGGTTGCAGCTCTGTCCAGATAAACTGTAACGATCTTGCCATTACCGATAGCTATGTGCTTTACCTTTCCTGGCTTGTTAATCTTGTCAAGCTCATTATAGGTATCTGCATTGTAAACCAGATAGCCCTTGGTGGTTGCAACGATCAGATGGTTGGTTTCGTCGTTATAGACCACGCAGTTCTCATCATAACCCTTTTTCGCAAATTCTGCTGTTGCAGGATTCATCTGGATAAACTGCAATGGCTTCTCGTAGATCACGGTGTCCTTGCCATTGATGGTTGTTGTGATAGACTTTGATTGGTCTGCCAGCAGATGATTGTCCTGGATAGGGAGGTATGCGAGCATAGCACCCTTCTTGTTGGAACTTCCTGGTAAGTAAACCATGCGCTTGCCAGACTTGAGCTTGACAGCCAGCAGATGGTTGAAGTCGAGGTCTTTCTGGTCATCGCAGAGATACTGCTCCAGTGTTATCTTGTTGTTTTCTACAGGACTGAATACCTCAATACAGCCACCGTGCTTCTTGTCACGGGTATGGTAAGACATATACAATCTGCCATTGTGTACCTGTACGCAAGTTGCAGAGATGTCATGGTCGTGATTATAGTCGATACTTGAAATCAAGTCGAGTGTAGGCTCCTTTTCTGGCTCTTTGTCTGCATTGTAACCGTTAGGATTGCACTCAGTTTTCTTGATGGGGTAGTTTTTGGCTTCTGGATCATCCTTGAAGAGGATATTGGCATTATTGTTCCATACAATAGTTGTATTGTCATCAGTAATCGGAGTGGTAGCCCCTTCACTTCCATATATGGCATTTGCATCCAAGATGATATGGGCATTAACTCCTGACGTGGAGAAAACTGAGCAATCTACCGTCTTGGCTCCACCTTGATTCCCATCACTCTGTTTTCCTGGCGCATTGTAGTAGAAGGCATCTGCCTTGATTACAGCTACACCGTCCTTGTCTTGTAAGTCTGCATAACCTTGTTTTTGGTTCAGATTCACGTATTTGCCTTCGATGTCAACCATACTCTGGTCTTTCAGTTGAAGTTTTGCATAAGAATCTTGCCTGTAGTTCTTTGCCTTCAGATACAAGACGGAGAGTTCTGTGCCATTGGTGGCGTTAACATCTCCTTCTACCTTGAGGGAACAACCGCTATAGAGCTTGGTCGTATTTTGAATCTTCACGCTGGTGGTTGTCATGACGTTGTTTACACTGGCCTCTGACTGGTTTGACATTTCGAACTTTCCTGTCAAAGTAGCATTGTCTGTTACATACAGTTGGGCATCTCCGCTCATGGTAACATTATCAGCAATGAGGGAGTTTTTGACAAACAACAAAGAGGTTTTTCCGCCTTGTATGTTCAAATCGTGTCCTTTTACGTTTAAATCCCCGGCATTCTGATAGAATGTATTCTTGATGAGATATTCATTCTTGTTTGCTGGAAATTCGACTTTGCCCCAGTTGGATACCTTAGTGTCTAAAAATACTTCATTGCTATTTCTCGCAATCAGTTTACCTCCGCTCAATACATTGATTGAGGCACCTGATCCCCAGGC
>ERZ791912.245-NODE-245-length-37962-cov-31.787084_pt1 | contig 37962 bp, 36 predicted proteins | sample MGYA00510141_ERZ791912 | MGnify/ENA primary metagenome ERZ791912 (study PRJEB30046, sample SAMN00792082) | human gut metagenome | study: EMG produced TPA metagenomics assembly of the A metagenome-wide association study of gut microbiota in type 2... | reverse complement strand
AGTCAGACGATTAAGAAAAGAACGCAATGGTATATGCAGTCATTGATACGAACATTATCGTGTCCTCGTTTGTAACCAAGAACCCTTCTTCTGCAACAAGAAGGGTCATTAATAGTATGCTCAGTGGTAAAATTAAGCCATTGTATAATGAAGAAATCTTGGATGAGTACTTTGATGTACTAAATAGGTCAAAATTTCATCTAAGTGAAATCAGAATCCATGAGTTATTGAACTTTTTTAAGCAATACGGCATTGATTCTTCTCGTTTTCCTTATGATGGCACCATGCCAGATGAGGACGACCGGGTTTTCTATGAAGTCTGCCTGAGCAAGGAAGACTCCTTCTTAGTAACAGGTAATCTCAAACACTTTCCAAAAGAACCGCAAGTGATTACAGCTGCAGAAATGATGGAAATCCTAGACAACGAACTATAAGATATCATTACAGCAGGTATCGCCAACTCTCGTGGTAGGCGACACCTGTAACCACGCTAACGAAGTGGTACCATTTGATTGATGCAAGCGGTACTGTTAGAGCGCTATGATCATCTCATTGATTCTGTTTCATTATTGTTGTAGTTGATAATTTACAGGAGTGATTTCTCCATGTCGTTTGGCTCACGAGTCACAGCCATTGGTTCACCCTCAAATGGTGTCTCTGGCATCAAGTCCATCAACTTCTTCTTCATGCCCCGATGATTGGGGTATTGTCCGGCCGTCTCTTTGATATAGCGGCATACCTCCTGGCGTTTCTCCTCGTGATTCCATATCTTGACATCTCCCTGAACTCAGGTGTATTCATCACTTCTGCCTTCAGATGCTTCTTGATGACTTTTGTCAGATACCGTCGCCATGCCTCCTTGTTCTCTTCGGTAACGAATGGCGGACATTGCTCACCATAAAAGGTGTGCCAGGTGAATGGCTCGAAGTCGAGGTGCCAGAGGAATGATTTGTGTTGGGTGTTGTTTGGTTCCATAGGCTAAAATATATGCAGAGACTATAACTAAAATGCCTTATTCAAGTCTATGCTGAAGCCCACAGCTTTCATGTCATTTGCTACAGCTACTTTCCAATAGCCGTTGTCATCAACATTCACATATACGATACCATCTATATCTCCAGGTTTTTCAACATTATCCACAACAAGAGCACACACTCTGTCTCTACCTAACTTTCCAATTAGATAGCCATGTTCAAATACGACATTCTGTCTTGCTCTTGATGATAGTTCAGAGTTTCCTTTCACGCGTCCTTCATCATCTGGAGTATACAGAACTATTCCAAAGCCTACATCTGTATATTTTTCAATCTTTTCAATGATGGTCTTACCCATGTTAGCTTGTTTATGTAATATAATAGGCTCCAAACCTAATTTCGTCAAGAATAGCTCTACTTCTGTTTTCAAGCTATCGTGTCCATGTACGATAAACACCTTGTTATTAGAAGTCTTGCTCATTTTAATATCATTTTTACCAGTTGACATGTCATTTAATTTTTCAATATAGATTTTGTAAATTGGATAAGCTTCTTGATAGGAGTCTTCTAATGAATATCCGTTACCTGTTACATCTATCTTGCAAAACTTGTCAATATATTCGTCTGATTTTCCGAAATACTTGACAAAGACGGCACATGCTTCTCCATACCATTCTTGGAAAGCATCAATGGCTTCATAAGAATTAACCTGTTGTTTCTTTTTATATATGTAATCTTGGAGCAACTGGTCGAGTTTTTCCAATCTGCTTTTTATTGTCTCATTCATATCTATACTCATTTTAATTTTCACGTTTTTATTATCTGTTTTCAATTTTCCTAAAAATATATCTATGGCATTGCCTTTTGTTAACATCAAGGGCTTGTAATTTTCTGCCACATTTTTGATATTACAAGAATACGTATATGTATAAATACCCCTTAAGGTAGGCGCATTAGTCTTCGTTATAGCTATTCTCTTGATAGGATTATTACCCATCCAAATATCTTTTAGAAATGGATATACACCTTCTAAAGCAACAATACTCAACTCATTGTTGTTGATAGTCAAGCGTTCGAGTTTTCTGAATCCTCCAATATTTAACCTCGACAATCTATTGTTGGATAACAATAATTGTTTTATGCCGACTTCTTTAATGCCGTTTGGAAGACACACAATTTGATTATAACAAAGATTCAGTATCTTCAATTTTGGTAACTTCAGAACTTGATATCCAATGGCAGATAGCTCATTGTTCGACAAATCTAATACCATCAACTTGCTCAAAGTCTTAATTTGAGGTGGTATTTTACTTATATGATTGTTATGCAATATCAACTTTCTCAGATTAGTCATTTTGAAGACATAATCAGGAAATGATGTCAAATTTTAATTTGACAAGTCTAATTTTGTTATTTTCTTATAATTATTTTGTGTTTTTGGGGTTGTTGCCATTATTTTTTATTATTTTTGCAAGCAAGTCGGCTATGGGAGGTAGCGACTATAAACAAAGTACTCCATCCAACTCGGGTAAACGTCACCAAGGGCTGAGGAACAGAACTTATCGCAGGGGGAAGAACCAACTGCATCGACGGTTAACCTAGTGGGAAAGTATTGGGCTTTTGCCAAACTCCTCTTGGCTCGTCATGCAATATCAAATTGTGTGGCGAGTAACTTTTTTTATTCACCAAAATTAATGTCTTCAAGATTCTTACTTTTTAGCCATTCTACAATGGCTTTTCGCAATCGCAAATTTGTCTTTACAAATGTCTGAGTGTCAATAAAAGCGGAATTATTTAGTGTGTAATAATCATGATGAGCATAATAAATATGCTCTCTTGCTACGATAAAATCAGAACTTAGAGCCCCTAACTCATTTCCCATACCTACATATATTTGATGTTTCATTATATCAAAGTTACATGGTTCGTATTCTCCTTCATATTCTTTCAGCACATGTGCTATTGGTAAAGGTATCAAAGGATTAAAGCGGAATTTGGTTAGGGAGAAACGCCAATCTTTATTGCGCATTACAATTGGATTTCTATTGCCTTGATATTTTACTGTGTCTGACAATTCAAACAAACTTTTACTTTCAATTTTTGTTATATACCCAGAACGAGTTTTAGCACATAACACATAATTAATTGGACTGTGATTTATTGAATCGACTAATTCCATAACAGCATCTATTTGTTGCTGTTCAACATGTTTTTTTGAATATGTGTATTCTACATGTGTGGATAGTGCCAAAGACAATGCAGCAATTATAATGGATGCAATTGATATATGCAATTGGATATTACTTCTTTTGTTCATATAACTTCCTTAATCTATTATAGATTTTCTTCTTGTTGAGAAAGACATTTTCAATTCCCATATGTAAATTGTAATCAGCTGTCCCCAGACGGTTCCAATTTTAGTAAGCTATAGTAAGGCGGTCCCATCCCGCGCAAAATATGGCGAGACCTTTGATGGTCCGCCAACCTTAGAGCGTAGCGGTTCTGAGCACCGGAGGGCGGTTACATCCTCTCGTCCCTGAGGGTTTCTGTCCCCCAGAACTGGGGGAACCGAAGGGGGCGTAAAGACTATTGAAGAGAGGCTTGGTGAGAAAGGTGGAGCCTTCCTTAAGGGTAAGGAAGGACGGGTAGGTTTTCGAAAAAATTACCTCAATATTTTTAGGAAAGCCCCTTTCTTTTAGTATTCAAAAGGACTTTCAAAGTCCTTCAGCACCTCATGTTTCGTATCCTTCTCGGAAAGATTAGCGTGTTCCGTAGGAATGCGCCAATCGATACCAAGCGATTCATCCAATATCGAGATACCCCCATCAGCCTCTGGGTGATAGAAGTTATCACACTTATACTGAAATACTGCAGTTTCAGACAATACAGCAAAGCCATGAGCAAAACCCTTAGGAATAAAGAACTGACGATGATTATCCTCTGTCAGTTCCACCGCCACATGCTTACCGTATGTTGGCGAACCCTTGCGGATATCCACGGCAACATCCAGCACTCTACCCTTCACGCATCTCACCAGCTTGCTCTGGGTAAACGGAGGTCTCTGGAAATGCAAACCACGCATTACACCATAACTGCTCATGCTCTCGTTGTCCTGGCAGAACTCCACCTTGTAGCCCACCAATGGCTCCACCTTCTCTTTAAACTCTCGCTCGCTGAAGCTCTCGAAGAAATAGCCACGAGCATCTCTAAACAGGCGAGGCTCAATGATGAGCACGCCATCAATATCAGTCTTTATTACTTCCATTTTATCAATTTGAATCGATTTGTATAAAAACAGGCTACTAAGCTCCATCACCGAAAAGTAGTTCAAAAAAATGGGGAGAGGGAGCCGTTCGCCCGTAAATCTGTTATTTTATTCCATGTATCTTCTTCCATAAAGCAAACCAAGTTCTGAACAAAGGTTCGCTCAATGCCTCAGTAGGATAATGCTTCACGAAGCGTAAGTTGCGCAAACTCATTCTGAGATAGCGATGAAGTTTGCCTTCATTCTCCTTGCTTCCAAGTCTAGTGTCAAATTGACCAAAATTGCCTCCTTGCATGATTTCAGCCAACAAAAAACGACCTTCATTCACATCAATAGGTGCAATCATTTTCGCCTCAGGTAACCCCAAAGCTTCATGCAGCACATACATCACAGCCCCAGCAAACTTCCATAAACCAAGATATTTCAGCTCACGCTGCAATGCCGTCAGATTCTTCACTCTTCGTTCTTCACTCTTCACTAAAACAAAGTAGTAGTCTATTAATTGCCGTAAACCAATACCCTCAGTGAACACATGGCGATAGAACCATTTCTGCATCCTGCTATTATGAATAGGGAAAAACATATATGAAGGAGTAAAATGCACCTCTATTGCCGTTTTCGTATCTGTTCCGCCATCACCATCCATTGCATCAGCAGCTTCTGCTCTGGTGCCAACTCCTTTGGCAACCGCTGGATACCATGAAACAGAACACCAAGCAAAGCCTGCTTCTGGGCGATACGATATAGCTCCTTCCAATCCACCTCCTTCAAAGAACCAGGTATTTCGTTGGCAGAGCCAATGCAGAATCGCAAGAAATCAAAGAAAATCTTTTGTTGTTTCAACATAAAGCTGTACTTTTGCACGCATGAAAGATAAATTACAAAGAGCCCTCGGTCATATTATACCGACGCTCCTACTCATTATATTACTTCCTATATCGGTAGTCTTCACTCCCATTCACTGGCTGTACAAGACTATCCGAAGATTTTTTCTGCGATAAACCTTGCAGGAAACAGCAAGCCTGCCATCACATAACGCTTACGGGTATGCGGCTCCTTCCACATTCGATAAACAAAGCGAAGATTCGTCTTATCCACCCATGCCGGATAATAATCTATCTCATTCTTGGAAGTCTGATGGATAAATCCACCACAGGTAAACCCGATACCCTGATAGCCGGCATCCTTCACTTTTAGCAGGAACTTCTCCTGCATCAAGGCTCCCATACCAACTATCAAGAAATCAGAATTCTGTTTAACGATATGCTTAGCCTCTTCATCCATTTCTTGTTCTGAAGCAAAGTAACCATTACGATAACCTGCGAACTTCACCTTTGGATACCGCTCACGGAATATCTCCACGGCCTTCTCTACCTGCTCCTGCTTAGAAGCCACAATATAGATGGTCTTGCCATTTTCCTCTGCATAAGAGAATAACTCCGGTGCCATCGAAGTCATGTCAAAACTTCTTCGGGTCACCTGCTTGCCATAAACCAATTTGATGGCTTTCACCAACAAGCCACCATCGGCAAATATACCATCCATCTTACCAAACAGCTCCTTATGTTCCAGAGCAGTGAGATAAGATACAGGATTGAGGTAAGTATAAACCTTACCCTTTGTCCCAAATATCTGATTGACAGAATAGTTTTCCGTTGATAATATTTTATCTACCAATATGCTCATTTTCATCAATGTTTTAGAACCCTTACTGAAATCTCTTTTCCCATCGGAACCACCCTTCCTAAATACTTGACTGAATGCAAAGCATCTACCAGCTCCTTATATCCGTCAACATTAGGAACTTTCACATTATCACCAACCCTCTTGAATTTTTCAAAAGAATCTCCCATTGCCGTCAGGCAATGAGGAATTTCCTTGAAGTGCAACATTCTTTTCTCAATACACTTAGCAGATGCCATCGCCTTCAACACCTTATCCCCAGATTCTCCCAACGATTTGATAAACAAGCCATAATCAAACTCAGAATCATCTTCCATATAATAATGCAAAAAGCGATTAGCTACCTTCGAATTCATATAATCAAATGAAACATATTTTTTCCTTAACACATAGAACAACTGTTCTTCATTCAAGAGAGAAACCTGCTTTTTCCAGATTTCTTCCAAGAAAGGATTGTCAAAGATTGCATAAGAGAAGTCTTTATCTAGACATGCTTCCGTGATAATGGCTGGTAAAAGTATGTCATAACCAGTTTCTATTGCCGTTTTACTCTTAATATCATCTGCCATCTCAGCCCGATGCCTATTCATGAAGTCTACGAGCTCTTTCGAAAACTTATTATCTTCCGAAGTATAACAAACCATTACATTGTCAAGGTTGGCTAAAATTTTGTCTGTATCAATTAAAAATGCCAATAAATCAGGATCCATTTCTTTACCATCCTTTACCAAGAAGTCCTTGTGGTATATTAAATCTATTTTTGTTCCATATTTTACACGTTTATTTTTCAACAATCCTATGACTTCTTCTTTTGATACAAAGTTTTCATATTTCTCCTTAACCACGTTCTCGGCAAACTCATTTATATCGTCTTGAACATACTCTTTCAAAATTTGAAGATTACCATTCAAAATGCTAGAGTATACTGAAACTTCCTGGCCTCCAAAATCTAAGCCATTCTTTTCTGCAACAAACCTTATGTTGTTCAAGTTTAACTGGAACATTCTTGATTCACAAACATGCTCCAGCAACCGTGTGCAAAGAGACGAATTTCCATCCTTCAACGTCTTTACTTTCAAACAAATTGTATCTAATATGCCCAAAGCCTTATTTTCGTCACACAAAGCAAAAGTTTCCCAATATTCATCAATGTCATTCAGATGTTTCCCGATAGGATGGTATTCATTTATCCTCCTAATGTCATCAATCTCAGCATGAGCAAATACCAAAGCCATCATCTTAAGTTTATCTTGTAGGGAATGTGTTTTATCCGCAAACAGTTCATCCACAAACCCTATATGAAAGCGCACTAATCTTCTCACAAAAACAGAAACGCTTCCGTAAAGCCGAACATAATCATATATAGCGTCCAAACCTTCTGTTTGCAACAATGTAGCGAAGAACATATAACATTGATTGGCGTATGCCTCCTCCTTCTCCAGTAAGAATTGGAGCAAACAGAAATTTACGATGGCAGGTTTGTTATAATCCGTATTTTTCAAGTTTGTTACAATTGCTTCTACTTCCGTCAACTTGTAACCATATCCCTTCGGTTTATCAAATTTTACAGACATTAAGAATTCATGGTCTTGTGGGGTCATTCTACCCTCTTGGAATATCGAGATATAGTAGAAATAGTCTTCATCAATATATCCTTCTTTCAAAAGATAGCCAAGAATATCATATTCCGATTTTCTTACATCATCCAGCTGCTGATATGCCTCAACATAAGCAAACACACCTTGTACATTGTCCACTAAATCATGCAATTGTAAATTCTCTAGATAAGTCAATTTATTATCCAAACGGTTACGCTCATTGTACAATTTATCCAATTCGCCATCGTTTCTTTTCTCAATCACCTCTTTGCGCTTTTCATAATCGAAATTCTCACCCAAAGCTTGCATCATCTGATCCCTACTTATTGGCTTACATCTTCCATTAAAGGAAGGATACCCCATTTTTCCTTGTAGAATCAAGGATACATAATCGTCAGAAAAAAGTTGCTCTACAGAGACATCACAACCATTAAAATCTTTTGGATATTTATTTCCAGGGATTTGTCTGAGAAAATTCGCAATCACCAATGCATTCAATTCATTTATACTCACAAGAATTTCATCATTTATTTTCTTCACGTCATCATTTACTTTCCTCATACGTGTCTGTATAAGGTTTCTCTTTTCTTTCTTTAGCAAAGGCACAGAAGCAAACACATCATACAACATGCCCTTACCTTGATGCAGCAAGCAAAAGTCTTTCGGATATAGGTTTTTATAAAGGATGATAGCCAACAAATGCTGCAAGTCGAGCTTTGCATCAAGCACTTGATGGTAAAGCGTGAACTCATTGACGATATTTTTCAAAACCCTCGTATCATTGACAAAATGCGAAATGTCTGTTAAAAATTCGGTAGAGAGACTATCCTTTGGTAATTTCAATGCCATAAAGCTTCTCTTAAACAAATCGCCAGAGTTTGAGACATTCACATAGGGTATCACTGGAATGATATAGTCAAAGAACTTCGTTCTGTCCTCAGGGCAGCCAAACACATCATCGCATAATGCATAAACAAAAACCACCCTTCTATTGATTTCCTCCGATTGATTGAGAAGTTGGTTGAGTTCTCTCAGCTTCGTAAAAATGCGAATATCCCCAAATCGGTCGAGGTCTTCGAAGAATACCACCTCATATTTCTTCCTTTGGAAGAGATACAGGATTTCATCCAAATAACGATTCATTGCCGTTACATTCTTCTTATCCTCTACCTCCAAACTGGCAGAACTTACATTTACACCCAAATTCTTTAGCCCTAATCTTTTCAGAAAATGTACCAATTTGAATACCAAGAAAGCCAGCCCCAACACAAGTACTGCTAAGGATATGACATAAATGTACTCTTGTTTAAAGACAGAACTTACTTTAGGAAGCAATTTTTGCAACCATTCTGCCTTAAACAGGCATACATAACTTGCTGCCATCAAGCAAAGCAGCAATGTCCACAATATTTTGTCCCCAAGGCTCGTACGCTCAATTCTTCCAAAGCGAGACTCAGAGATGTCTGACATCTTAACCTGGTAAAATAGCTGTTGTAGGATTCTATACTCCAAACAATTCTCGTCCTTGTCTTCATTACCCTCTTCTTCACCAAACGAAGCAAGCGACACATATACAGTTTTATAGTCTGTAAAACAAGCCTTGAACGTTTTCAGGATGGAACTTTTACCAGCCCCATAAGCGCCCGATAGGGCTATATTGTGAACATCTGGATTATCAATGGCAGTCTTTAATCGCCAGATATACACCTTGTGAGCCTCTGCATCCGCTTTTGGTGATAGCAAAAGCAAAGAAGGCATAGTATCGCTTAGCTCCCACTTTTGTATTTTCCTTGCCAAATAGTTCGAAGCCTTGGTAACTAAGGTACGAAAGGAAGTCACAACCCTTCCTCTCATCCATAGGCAACAATACACAAACTTAGCATACATGTCTCTCACCCATCGCCCACATAGCAACAAGCAGGTAGTAAATAACAATAAGAATAGATAGAACTTATCCCAACTTTGCCATATACCAATAAGAGCCAAGGTTATACTAAACAGTACTAAAAGTCTATATATTAGATTAAAACACACCATATGAAACATCACTCATTGAAAAAGAGGATAACTTACAATAAAGACATAATCGAAAAATTATTTAATACGCATACCGCAGCCATCCGAATAACAGCTTCGGAAGATTGTACCGCTACGCCTGGTACCGATACACCGCTATCGTCATTTAAACGGATCCTTGTATATCCCGAAGAGCTGCTTACCGAAGTAATAGAAGAACTGCATGTCATCCACGAAATAACGCTTGAAGAGGCGCTTTGGTTCCTTCATGCAACGATACAGCCACTCCATACCGATTTTCTGCCAAATCTTAGGCGCACGTTTCAATGTTCCAGCTTCGAAGTCAATGGTAGCACCCAGAGCCATGAATACCTTTACTCCAGGCATCTTATCACGATACTTCATAATCCACTTCTCCTGTTTTGGAGCACCCACACCAACAAGCAGCACATTTGCACCACTCTCGTTCACAATGCGAACCAGCTCCTCACATTCATCCTCATGCTTCTCGAAGCCAAAGGAAGGAGAATGAGCACCAACCACCATCTGACGCCCTACCTTCTCATTAATGCGCTCCATTGCCTTAACAGCAATACCCTCCTTGGCACCAAGCAAGAAGATCTTGCAGTCAGCATCATCCTTATGATACATATAATAAGAGGTGAAGAAGCTGGAACCCGGAATCGCTTCCTTGATTGGGGTCTTCAACAACTTGCCGAATAGGTAGAGAATCTTACTGTCACATACTACCCATTCCGACTTCTGATACACATCATAAAACTCCTTGTCCTTCTGTAGCTTAATCAGATGGTCAAGATTAGGAGTCACAAGAACTCCCTCCTTCAGGTTCTCCAAGAGTTCCTGACGAGTAATGTTCTGAATATCTATATTTAATACTTTTACTGTTTCCATAGACGTAATTTTTGAATAAAAATATATTATCTTCTTCTATGATAATATCTATATGTTCTATACCATCTAGAATTCTTTATTGTTTTGTTTGTTAATATTCGGTAAGAAGCTTTCGAAACAAATGTGTTTATTAACCCCTCGGACATTATTACATCTTGAGAATGCATGCCCTTATAGGCGTCAATCTTCTCAGAAGACATGAACATCATGGCCTTAAATAGCTCTTCACCATTTTCATTAACTATTTTAACAATGTCACCAACTTGAAATGTTCCCTCTACTTTAATTATTCCAACCAAATATATTTTTGAGTTTCGTAATGCAGGCCGTATGGTACCATTATCTATGTATACTTTGCAATTATCATATCTTGTATCATACATTTTCATTATCAATTTTCGATAACTTAATTTGTAAGCTTTATCATTTGCCATTACATTTTCTTCTATATTTTGGAAAAGAGAAGAACAACTTAAACCAGACAATTTCTTTAGAACTTTTTTCCTTGATTTAGAATTATGTGTGATATATTTTCTACCATAGACATAAGAATCTTTTATTATGATTTTATCTACTATTTCTGGAACTATACCAATCAAGAAGATAATGAACTGAAATAAAGGTTCAGGATTAACACTATCAATTCTATCTCGCAATAGAATTTTTTCGAAACACAAATTCTTGAAATCTATATTTCCATCCGTAATTCTTTTCCTCAAGATAAGAAACAAATCGAGAATAAGATTATATGGCAAAGAACTATCATACAAATCTTTTGTAAATTGTTTCTTAGTATATATACTATTAGCAAATTCTACAAAGAAAACATCTTTATTCTTAGAACAATGCAAGAATAGCTTCATCCTATCAATTTTTGTAACTTTAATTTTAAGAAAATCAATATTCTGACATATTTGTTTAGCAATTTCTGGCGTTTTTTTTATCATTTGTGTCAAAAGTACATAAGCAGGAACAACAGATGTCACCAATGATTTAAAGCATATCATAAAGACATTTAAACTACTTATATCTTTTTGGATTAATTCACCTATAGCCTCTTCATACATCGGATGAACGAAACGAAGTGCTTGTTTTTTTGTACCAATCTTTTCAATACGACTTTTTTGCAATGAGAGTTCAGATGAAAGCAACGACATAAAAGGTAACCCGAGTTCATCTTTTACAAGGTGTTGGGCTCTATTATACTGTTCGTTTATTGCCGATAGTTTTACCAAATATCTACCATGTAAAAACATAATAAAAAGAAGAATACGCGAAGGGATTGACAACATTTTCAGTTCATTCATTACCACCATAAGAAGATTATTACTCTTGAGTAAAGAGATTCTATCCCAAAACTGTTTATTCGTAGTTATAGTTTGCAAATTGCCGACCAATTGACTAACCATGATAGGCGTAATTAACTTGTTTCTATCGATAGCTAGATATATTGCATTTCTCCACTTTTCGTATTGCTCTTTGTTTACTTGAACACTACATAATTTTTCAAAGATTTGCTTTAATTTATCCTTAGAATAAGAGGGCTTTTGAATATTAAGTGTTTCAACATATTCATTCATCAATTCAGAATGTGGAACTTCATTCTTAAATGATTGAAAAACAGAACTTCTTGAAGTCACAACCAACTTAGAATGACTATGTTTTATTCTCTCTAATAAAGGAAGAAAAATTTGAAGCACATCATCTCTTCTTTCAAATTGAGTCCGACCAAAAGGATCCTCAAAGTACACTATTTCCCGATCATTGGGTTCATAATTCATAATTTTAGTACTTTGTAATTCTCTATCCTCTTTGCTCATTCCCATAACCCATATAGGTTTATACCCCTTTTTATAATATTCATTAAGAAGTTTTACTGCGGTATAAGTTTTGCCGATACCTGCGTCACCTACGATAAGCACAATATTTTTTTCATCAAGAGACGTTCTAATTTGTAAATATTCATTTGGCTCAACAAATAAATTGTCTATAAGTTTATAACCAATATTATTATTACCAATTGATTGTAAAAAATCATAAGAGGATCTACTAGATATAATGTCATCTTCTATGAACATAACATTGGGCTTAGTATACAAATTTCTTGGTAGCTGAGGCTTTTTATGTTTTAAATCAATTTCAAAAATTGCATATTCAGATTCATTTTTCATTTGGTAAATTTTATACCTTGGTGATAAATCTGTATATTCTCTTTCTTTCCATTGCTCTAAATACAACTTATCACAGCAAGCAAACAGAGCACTCTTACCTTCAGCCAACAGCCTCTGCTGAATAAAATTCGAATATAAAATATAAAGTCCATTTGAAGAATTTTCAACGGCATTTTGCATCCGTGTATAATACATCTCAGAATGGTTCATAAAGGCTGGCAAAAATAGTACATCTATATTATCTATATCAATAGCTTTTTTTATTTCTTCAGAAAGGAAGTCTGCACAAACAGTCACTGCGAAATTACCAATTTTACTTTCTTCAAAGATCAAAATAGCTTTACCATCAACAAGACCTTCACCAGGAAAACTGGATATTTCTGCAGGTGCAGGATGTATCTTGTCAGTGAAATATACTCCATTTGGAAGGACAACGGGACAAACACTTTTATAGCCATTTGCAACATTTTTATAATGTGTTCCTGCTATAATATAAATATCATTTTCCTTAGAAAACTCAAATAGAGAAGGTAAAAAAGACTCAGGAATAGCAAGTTCTGGAAAAAGAATAACATCAACATTATTTTTCTGAGCAATATTTAATAAAGAATTAATTGAGTCTCTTAAACAAGAGCTATTCTTTACAAAAAACAATTCATGTTTCTTCTCACATTGAATATTGTCCCAATTAAGTTGACATAGCATTACTAATGCTTTATTTTTCTTTTCTGTACCAATATGTATTTTATGAACCTCCATAATTATGAGTTTTTATTAATTGTTGTATGCTAAATCAATTTATAGTCGCATATATGTATGAATACTGTTACTTTCCAAACTCCTCTATCCTCTGTTCATCCTTCAAAGAGCAAAAAAAACAGCTGTCCGTGCTTCTCGGCTACGATATTGCCATTCAAGCCTTGAACTACCACCATTCTTACATCAGCAAGCAATTGAGACTCCCTGCCCCAGGCGGTCCCAGCCCGCACAATCTGGCGTAGACCTTTGATGGTCCGCCATCCTTAGAACGTAGCGGTTCCGAGCACCGAGTAGGGCGGTTTCCCTCTTCTTCCCTGAGGGGAGAAGACCGAGATGAGAGGTGGAGCCTTCTTTAATGGTAAAGAAGGACGGGATGATTTTAGAACCAAGATAACAACCCATCCGGGAGAAGAGTCAGTGTATTGGATGAAAGAGCAATACAATGGTACCGATTGAGTGATACAATGGTACCGATTGCACCACTATTGCCATTTATTTCCCAAACTCTTTAATTCTCTGTTCCTCTTTCAAAGAGCAAACAAGCAGTTGTCCGTGTTTCTCGGCTACGATATAGCCATCCAATCCTTGAATCACCACCTTGCTTTCATCGGCTGCATGAACCACGCAGTTCTTGCATTCATACAAGCGGATGTCCTTGCCTACCTTGGCATTGCCAGCCTTATCCTGAGGAAGTAAGGTACGGAGACTACCCCAGCTGCCTAAGTCGCTCCAGCCGAACTCAGCTGGCAAGGTATAGATATTCTTCGACTTCTCCATTACAGCATAGTCGATGCTTATCTTCTCGCAGGTAGGGAAGAGTCTGCCGACTACCTCTTTCTCCTTTTCGGTATAGAAAGAAGGAGCCATCTCGTCCATGATGCTGGCAAGGTTTGGCTGGAAGGTGCGGATTGCCTTGCTGATGGTATCGATGTTCCATACGAAGATTCCGGCATTCCAATAGTAATTGCCAGCGGCAAGGTATTGCTCGGCTGTCTCCAGGTTTGGCTTTTCTTTGAATGCCTCAACCTTGTAGATTTCATCTACGTATGTTGGCTCTGCTGCGGCGATATAGCCATAGCCTGTTTCCGGGCGACTTGGCTTGATACCGATGGTAACGATGGCGTTCTTATCGTATGTATAGCTCAATGCCTTGCTGAGCACTCGCTGATACTCCGAGGTATTGATGACCAAAGCATCAGATGGTGTCACCACGATGTTGGCATTAGGATGCTTCTTCTGGATCTTCCAGCAGGCATAAGCGACACATGGAGCGGTATTGCGAGCCTCCGGCTCTGCTAATATGTTATCGACTGGCATGTCAGGGATTTGCTCCTTGACTATGCGAATGTATTTCTCGTTTGTCACTACCCACATGTTCTCGACAGGACAGATTGGCTTCAATCTATCTACTGTCAATTGAATGAGGGAACGCCCCACACCCATCACATCAATTAATTGTTTTGGGTAATCGGGGGTTGACATAGGCCAGAAGCGGCTACCTACGCCACCAGCCATAATTATGATTTGAGTATTATTAAACATTATTTTACTTATTTTATCCCTAAGATTTTCATCCACTCTTCATATATTCTTTCCACCGAATAATCCTTGCTTTTCTCTACAGCAGCTAAAGCCATTTGCTCACGTTTCACTTCATTCCCCATTATTTGGGCAACCATTCCAGCAGCTTCTTCAGCTTGATACCCATTTTTGTGATAAGGTATCACAACACCATCCTTATCACTTTCTATTATATCGCCAATCGCAGAATAGCTATTGTAAACAGCAGGAATGACACCGAAGCTCATACATTCAGCAAGAACTAAAGGGAAGCCCTCAAAATCTGAAGTAAGAAGGAGAATAGAGGCACGTTTGTAATAATCAATTGGCTTTTGGAAGCCCTCAAAAGAAACACGTTTCAAACCAAAACATCTCACATGATTCTCCAAGTTTTCTCTATCTTCCCCATCTCCAACAATGGTCAATCGCCAATCAGGGAAACGTTCTTCCAGATAGTTCCATGTATCTATCACACGATATACTCGTTTCTGCACGAAATCCAAGCGTCCCACGTAGATTATTTCCTTAATTTTAAATGTATAAGAGAGAGCATTTTTTTCTAGAATTGCCCCCCCACATTCATTTTATCGAGGTTGTCTTTCCATTGAGAATAGACATTCTCTAATGAAAACAAGTTACTCTTCGAGATGGCATTTTTAGATAATTGCAACCATCTTTCTGGGCATTTCATTACATCAGCCATTTTCCCAGCCATCTTTGCTGCATCATAACCTTTTTCTGTTATTGGTAAAATAAAACCATTTATATTATTGTCAATAATGTCATATACAGCAGGATAACTACCATAAACAAATGGTACAACACCAAAAGACATACCTTCAATTATAACCAAGCCAAAACCTTCAAAATCAGAAGTAAGAAGTAACATAGAAGCACGTTTATAATAATTCAAAGGATTTTGGAATCCCTCAAAAGAAACGTGTTTCAAACCTAAACAACTTACATGATCCTCCAAGTTTTCTCTATCTTCACCATCTCCAACAATGGTCAATCGCCAATCAGGAAAACGTTCTTCCAGATAGTTCCAAGTATCTATCACTCTATATACTCGTTTCTGTACAAAGTCTAAACGCCCCACATAGATAATTTCCTTTTCCTTCTTATCTACGTTCGTGATCTTCTCAGATTGAACACTTCCATCAATTGTGATTGGATTTGTTTGAGCCACGAGCTTTGCTGGATTCTTAATCCCGGTAAATTTCTTGAATAATTCAATAAAACTTGGAGACAAGACTTCATACACATCACTATGTTTATATACATAGCGCATGGAATAACTTGTTATAGACTTAACCAAAAACCTTTTTACCTCTAATACTGAACGTAAAAGTGGATTCTGGCAACGCTCAATAGCTTGATCACACGCTTTCAGCTTTCCATTAGTATCAACCTGATTGTGGTATACCGAAATAACCTTCACCTTTAACCCTTTACGAGCTTGATTGATTACCCGAATAGGAAGAAAAGGCAAACCCCATTGGTTTATAACCACCTCTATCTTTTTATCAACAAGGAGTTGACGCAGCATAGAAATATTCTCCCGGCTGTTCTTATAGCCATGAGCTATATATAAAGGTATATCCTTTGGCAATTGCTTTTCTAGAATATCATCAGCTCGATAGAAAGAGAAGATGCCTACTTGATGACCATGCTTAGCAAAAGTCTTAGCCAACGTCATAGTTACAACTTCAACGCCACCTATTCCAAAAGACTTAGTTAAAAAAAGGATGTTCATATGATTAAAATAATTTCTTATTAAAATGCTTGCCAGTCATCCCAAAACAAATTAGGATTTCCATCATCACTATTCCACCATCTTTGTGGATACACAACAGTCTTTTTCTTCTTACCAAGGAATGCCCCCCAATAGCTAAAAGAACTATTAGCAATAATGGCATTATCACATTGCGACATTAAATACATATCTAGAGGAGAATTCTTTCCTGTATTCCAATCCACAAATGTTGCATTGTCTCCCAAAGGTAAGTTTTGTTTCATCCATTGCAAATCATCAGAGAAGCATATAAACTTGATATCTGTATACTTATCTTGCAAAAACTTAAGTGCCTTCTTGTAATATTCCAGCGTACAACAGCCTTCGAATATTGACTTATAGTTTGAAGCCAGATAGTCACCACGTCTCACATGCACAAAACAAGTATGATTATTTCTTATCTGTTCTAGAACTTTTTTATTTTTCTCAGACAATTTACTTTCATCTACCTTCCATTTCAACCAATCATTTCCTTTAGGAAAATAACGCTTATTAAATTTGAAGGGGAACAAGACTTTTGCATCTTGATGTTTCCATTCTCTTTGATTCAAGTCTAGCCATTTAGAGTGTGGTACCATTTGTTTATAAAAGTAAAACAAGCCAACAACTGGTAATGTCCAAAACTTTTCAGGTGGCAATTCTACATCAAACCATCTGTCCAATTCCAAACCATAATGTTCAGTTAGCTTCTTTCCATAATGCCCATAGAATCTCTCATTTGGGAAACAAGATTTTAAATGTAGGTAAAAGGCATACTCAAACATTTGGTTGCCCAGTCCTCCAGTAAAAACTAATATTCTCATATCTTTAATTTTTTCTTTATTATTTGTTCTTTAAATTTTAAATATTTATGATAAGCAAAGCAAAAATATTTTTCGATACCACTTGGATAATCACCCAATTCAAATGAAGCTGTATCTAAATCAAAGCTCATATAATTCAATTTTCTATCACTTATGAAACGACCAGCTATGTACCCAGCTTTTCTGAAAGTATTAAGTACTTGAGTAGCATACATGTTTGGATAATGATTCAGACAAAAATTGCCATAGGTTTCAAATTCAGAAAAAGAATTGACATTTGTAGAATCTGTTGCATTAATTATTTTCTCATACCAAGAATCACCATAAATTGGTGATTTTTCAATATCACCAAGCATTTCCGTCATAACGTTTTTATTAAACATCATATGCTCTGCAATATATGAAAAATCCGCATATTCTCCCAATTCTAATATTTTACTTAATGTATCAAAATATGCTTGATTGTGTTCCTTCTTTTTTGTAAATATAGGCTTACCATCTGAAGTAAAGAATTCTATATTGCGCAAGGGCAAAGTATCTGCATCCCAACTCAAGTAATAATCTGTATCACAATATTCTGATAGAGCAAAACCCAATTTGATAAATTGCTGCAAGAACCAGCCTGTACGCTTAGCTGGAAGACCATGCTTAACAAGTAATTTCTTGACACCTTCAAAAGAAATACTGTCAACAAGTTTGTTTTCATCCAATATTTCGACCAAAGTATTATTTACAATTACCTTAGGCATATATGAAATGAGGCGTGTATCAATAATCACATAGATCTTTTGAGGTTGAATATTCTTTGCTACATAACTAATCGTTTTCTGCAAAAATGCAAAATCCTTATATGCTGCAGGTATAATAACATTAAATTTTTCTTCCATAATAAGTTTATTGATATAATCTCAATTTTAATAATAGTCTCTTAATCCCTTGTCGCAACTGAGTCGGAACTTTGGGAAACAAAGCAAATTGCAATAAAGTTATATTTTCCTTAAAAGAAAAATGAGAAAAATGCAAGAGAAGCGTTCTTGCCTCCTTCTTGATTAAAAGTTTATTAACCTGATAAAAGGAATCAAATTCACTGGTAAAGATTTCATTGCGTGAAAATAGAACTGAGGCTGTCAAGCATTCATAAATTTTTTCACGATATGGCCAATAATCCTCATTACCCTTTACATATTTTTCCGCAAATTCTCTTAACACAAAGAAGATTTTCACCAAGTCATCATTCATCTTCATTTTTCTTGAAGACATAATGCTTCCACTTGTTCTTATACGGTAATTATATACAGGTTGAGGGATAATCATCAGCTTATCTGCCAAGTACAGCATACGATTAGAGAATTCACCATCTTCATGGTAAACTCCAGGCATAAACCTCAAGTCGTACTTTTCAAGAAAAGCCTTCTTGAAAACATATCGCTGACAAGCACCTCTGTTGGCATTGTTATTGCGAAACATATAATCGCGTCCGCTTTTAACTTTCGGATTTGGTACATATTCAACTTTTGCCTTATCGTTTTTTTCATATTGCATCATTAAGACAGTCGCAAATACATCTATCTGTGGATAATGCAGAATATTTTGCCACACAATTGATAGGCTTTTACTAGACAGCCAATCATCACTATCAACAAACCAGACATAGTCACCTTTTGCATATTGCATGCCAGTGTTTCTTGCAACGCTTAGCCCTTTGTTTTCTTGATTTATGATTTGTAAATTGCTATATTTTGCTGCAAAACGTTTTACTATATCCATAGAATGATCAGGAGTACCATCATTAATAGCAATCACCTCAAATCTTTCCAAGGGAAAATGCTGTGAGTAAATACTCTCTATACACTGAGCAATAAATTGCTCAACATTGTATATGGGAATTATAATTGATAATATCATAGTTAATATTTAAATTGTAATGGATATGCCTCCAGCAATAAACTGTTTTGATATAAAAACATATAAAAGATTTGATATACTACTACAATAACTAATAATATGTTAGAAGAAACATTATATAACTTCTTATTAAAATAAAGGGTAAGACCATATCCTATAACTGCGAAATTCGTAAGATATAATCTCATACGCATCAAAATCTCTTGATTCGTTAAAGGAGTTATAATAAAACAAATCGCCATGACTAAATAAAAATAACGCAATATTGCATTTATATTTAATACCCTATCCCCATACCATATAAGCACTACACTGCACAACATATTTACATATGTCATTTTACCTACATCATACTGGCTTTGAAGCATTTCTGTAGCCATATATCCACGATCATTCATTGCCATAAATGAATCAGAATAAGCTCCTATAACAGAAATGATATGCGACAACACTGTCATAGATGCAACTGTCGTCAACATCAAAGCACCAATTAAAATCCATTTGTTAACAATATGATTCCTTAAAAAGTAAACAGAAAACACACATAAGACCCCTACTAATGATGAACGATGGAAGAAATACGCTAATATTATGCAAATAGAAGCACCTAGTAGTTTCTTTTTTTTTACTTTCTGACTAAGTAGAATGTACAAAGCATAGAAAATCAGAGACATTGCTATATACTGCCTATACAAATTCATTGATAAATTAAACAGATATAATGCCCACCCCAAAACTATGTAAGGAGCCGCCTTTCCGAATTTAAGAGAAACACAAAGTAAAGACCCCATTCCCACAAATGCGCAAAACCCAAAAAAAACATAAGGATAAGAAAAATAGGAAGAAAGAAAATCTATCAAATACCTATATCCTATTTCTCTTCCTTCTCCCCACACATCAATAAGATGATGAGACCTCGTTACAAAATGATTATAATAAGCCAAATAGTCCGCTCCCGTATCGTAAACTATTGCTCGAATTACTACATATATTCCCAAAGCAATATATAGAATAAAAGGCCATTGACCTGTTACTAATTCTAGTTTATAATTCGACAAATTATTTTTAAAATCTTTCGTTGTATATTGGACAGAAGCAATTATAAACAAAAACAATATTATATATAAAAATAAGTCCATAATGTATTAAAAATTCTGTAATAATCTTCTAAAAGGAGTAACTAAACGTCTTTTAATCAATGCTCGGTATCTCAAACCAAAGAAAACAAATATTGCTTTTTCAATATTTTCATACCATGTTAACCAACTTGCATCATAATGATGAATAGATACAGAATTGAGTGTAATATTCAAGTTTCCTGTTGCATAATCCTTTGGACAAAAGTACTCCTTAGGATATATCAACACACCTGCTACCTCTTGAATATCACTTATATTTTTCAAGCCATTCTTGCAAAGCAAATCAGTTGTTATCGTAACAACAGTCTCTCGGCTATATGTTCCATCAGGAAGAATGTAATGCTTGTCCTTATAAATATCTAGGATTTCCCCATACAGACCTAGGCCTGGGTTTGCCCCAAGCCCTAAGCCTGGTGCGACGCCTAGCTGCGCAGGCGTCGCACCAGCCTTAGCCTCATTCTCACACCCCATAAACGGACCTTTGGCAATGATGTCATCCATATTCTTGATAACCTCTACATCGGTATCAAAATAAAGACCACCATATTTATAGAGAATCCAGAAACGGGCATAATCACTCACAAAGGCATACTTCTTAGATTTATATGCCTCAGCTGTATAAGGAATTACATTCACGTCAAAGTTACTCTCGTTCCACTCTTTTATCTCATAAACAGGGAGATATTTTTTCCATGACGCAATGCACTTCTGTGCGCTCTTTGGCAGAGGATTACCTCCAAACCAGCAATAATGAATTACTTTTGGTATCATAATTAATTTATTTTAAATTTTCAACTAATTTCTTTATTTAAATGAGCATACCTTATCCATCCCCAAACCCTGTTGCACACTAGGGATATGACGATAACCATCTCGTTGTAAATTATCTTTTAAACCATTTATTAGTGTGATAAAACTTTCTTTACCATCTACTCCAAACAAGATTTTTGCCTTTTCAAAATACCGGCTTGAAGCAAGCTTAGGAAGAATCGTAAAGCTTGAATTATAAATGCTTAATTCTGGATACCACATATCATATACTTCTTCAGTTTTCGTATAAACCAATGAAAGATAGTACAACAGGATATCTACTTCTACCATTTCCTCAAACAACTTACCATCCATCTTACTCTTCAACAAAGTGGCTGCCTCGCTGATGAGATTAGAATTCGTTAGATTCTTTTTAAATCTATCTAATGTATAGTTGTACTTCTGAAACTCTACATAGCTCAACGGCATCACCTCCCTTTCCATACGATTAGAGAGAATACAGAAATCAGCTGAAACGACATCACGGATAATATCAAAACGTTGATGCTTTAACATGATGGCAGCGAAAGATAGAAACAATTCGTAGTTAAAAAAGCGATAATTATCATTTACTAAATACGAAAGCGAGTTTGAAGTGGCAAGATTGATGTTATTATCTTCGTAATACTGTAATAGGTTCTCGAAGAAATCAACAAATTGCTCACCTTTGCATTCATCATTAGCAGATACCATCTCAAGAAAATTAATAAAGTCATTGTTTACCATTTGCATAGAGTCAATGCTCTTTTCTATCAAATCTACTAATTCTTTTGTATTTCCTCCTCTAAAAGAAATTCTAAACTGGTCCAAGGAAGCAATCAACTTTTCAAAATATCGTTCAATCCCATCTTTAAAAGAGGAACTTGCTTCGTTTTTTACTTTCAAAAATCTTTGTTCAACAGCTGTACTCAGAAATACAGGCTCATCAGTATCTAAATATGCTGGCATACTTCCCAAAGCAGGCTTCTTTATCAGCGGTTTATCAAAGATATCACGCAAGAGTTGGTCATAGCCCATCTCATAGCAATCATCCGAACTCATATCTATGTGAATTCGGGATTTCAAGAAATGAGGCTTATAAATCATTCCATCATTATCCTTTTCAAAAACAACAGGAAGAAACTTAGTCTGATCAGCCTTAGAATAGATTTCGTCAGACATAATTGTACTTTCTGTTCCAACTCCACCTTTTCGGCAGTCAGCTTTCTCAGCATAGTCTCTATTGCAGATAATCAGTACTTTATTAATATCAGAATCTGTAACCATCTTCTCCATAAAGACATACTTATCCTGTCCATCCTTCAGACTCCATACATCTAAAGTCACATCTACGCCATCGCTCATTAAGCGCCTAGCCAGTTGCTCCACCCTGATCTTATTCTCTTCTGGATGCCAACTGTACGAGATAAAAACTTTGGGATTCATACAATATACATTAACACAATAATCCACACTTTTTACTTTCTCCCAATCGTGTTTTTTATGATTTTCTTTAGAGGAAGTAAAACTGTAAGCTTAAATTTTTCCATTTTCAAAGATTGGTCTATAGCTACTTTCAAACCAACGTTTGGATAAAGATTTCGAAATAAACGATGAGACTTGTTTTTATCACTTGGTCGCTGAAGCTGCCCATTTCCACTTATTCCCTCAACGATATCCCGTTCCGTCAAAACAACCTGTTTCTTTATCTTGTCTAATAACACCTGACCTTTATTTGTATTTACGAAACAAAGCGAAACACCTTTTCCCTTTTCAAAATCCACATCATCCCCTAATCCCCAGAAATCAGCCACAGTTATATCAGAACAACGAGCCGAGGTAGCATATCTACATGTATAACAACTCTCACGGAAAGTAAGACATTGCAAGAAACCAAACATATAGCTATCATCATAAAACTTGCGGTTTATGCTTGTGTATGGTTGGTTTTGCAAAAACCAACCATACACAATTCTTGCAGAATTGTGTTTGGTTTTGCCTCCTTCATCTACATTTTTTTTACGGAATGAAACTTTTATTTTCTTGCCATCTTTTTCTTCAGTATAATAGCCAATATTCTCCGTCATCATTTTTTGAGAAGGCACACCATGACATACCAAATCTATAGTCGTCAAGTTGGAATAATCCTTTCTCAAGAAAGACTTCAAACCTGCGATTTGACAAGGTGTTCCTGTAAATAATACCATTTTTCCATCCTTCAGATCTTTAAGTACCTCTCTATATGATGTACCCATCTCTGATTGAACATACTTAGAACCTCTTAATCGTTGTATATCATTTAAGGAATCTACCCTTATATGGTGCACATGAAACACATCCTCACCAGTGCATCCATATACGATACCACCTTCAGAAACAACAGCTCTCATTAAAGCTGTTGCAGCTCCACCAGAAGCACTTTCCATCAAATCTTTCTCCTCTGCCAATGCTACAGCATAACAAGATTTGGGATAAAGCAATGTCTGTCTATTTATGACAGGACAGGACATCTGACATAGATGACAACCGACACATTTAACACTATCTATCTCTGGATGAAGATGGCCCATAGAATCCTCAACCATATTAATCGCCTGATGACGGCAGGCATTATAACAGGCAGAACAACCTGTACATTTATCAACAGGGCAAACTTCTTTTATTTTATTATTTGAGTGCATTATTTAAATATTCTTTTGATTCTTTTATAAATGGAGTTAAGTTCTTCCATACTTTTTCAAAGTCTATTTTTTCAAGACCATTAATTAGACTAACCTCATCTTCAGACAAGAGTCTTTCTTCTATCTTCATTATTTTCAATAGATTTTCAACTCTAGAATTTTGACTTGTAACAGACTTTTTAAATCTCTTGAATGTTATGAACTGAACATTAAATATGGATGCGAAAATACTACCATGAAAAGAATCCGTAAATAGATACTCCGCATTATGAATAGCCTCCAAAAATTCTATCGGACCAGCAGTTATTACTTCATCTGCTTCATTATAATAAGTTTTATCCGTATAAAACATCTTAAACTTATATCCATGGCTATGGGCATACTTTCTTGCAGCTTCAATATAAATAGGATTAGATGTTAAGAAATAGCCTAGAATATACTTATCCTTCACACCTCTTTGCTTGGGCAAAAGCATCTCCCATCTTGTTTTATCCAGAAGCAATGTAGGATCTGCAACATTAGCTACATTTTTACCCGAAAGTTCTTCCATTATCTGCTGTCCCTGAGGTTCTCTTGCAGACAAAAAAGAGAAATCTTTGATTAAGCTTTTAAAACGATCTCTATATTCATCAGGCATCTTTGAGATTCCTATACTAGGAGCATAAGCTATTTTCCTTTGCTTGGTAAATTCAGCATAGAAAAAAACTGTTTTTGGATCTTTCAAAAAAAGGGGATTCCAAATCTGATCGCTGCCACAGACAAAGCAATCATATTTTGCATCCAAGTTTTGAGAATTCTCGATGTTTTTATCTATGATAAGATGACTTTGCTTAAAACGATCATATAACTTTGCGGACTTCTTTTGACTAACGGCAAATCTACGATATATTACATTAAGTTTCCAAAGCCATATTTTTATTCTATATTTCCAGTTAATATGTAAATCTATGATAGGCGAATCATCTAGAATCATATCCTCATAGCCAAGAGAAATAATATATTGTTGCAAAGCATAAGCTTGCAAAAATGTGCCAAAATTATTATACGTAATCCAAGTAATATTAGCAATCTTTTTCATATCTTATTTTATTTTCGTTATTATCTTTGATATTGCCGCTAAAATATACAGTCTTTCATTAGCATTCATGCCTAGGGCATAAGTTGATACACCTACACTAACAAATGACACCAAGCAAACAATAATAAAGCTGATTATAGAATTGTCAAGCATAAAGTAAATGATCAGAGGTATAACAAGGGCAACAGCCGTAACTATTATAACCGGTAATAAGACATTTCGTATAAAACTACCATATGTCATTTGTATCATTCTATTAGTTAATCGGAGTCTCACAAATAGTAACATTGTATTAACACCTATATTAACAAACATAGACGACAAAGGAGAACACCCAAACTTAAGAACGATATAAGATAAAGGAAAATTTAGAAACAGAAATATTGACACTATTATTTGATAATTACGTATCTTACCATATGCCCTAGCCACTTGAGCCAGAAGATTAGAAAGCGTAGAAACCAATGAACTTACCAAAACAAGTTGACAGAAGCCTACTGTATAATCCGGAACCTCTTTTAACCATAGATGAAGTATAAAGTCCATCTTTAATATAATAGGTAAAGACAATGCCAAAAGAAGATAATATGAAAAGCGTGTACTTCTGAACAATAAAGTTTTCATCTCACCCAATTGGTCTGAAGCATAGTTTTTTATCAATTGTGGATTTACCGCAGTTTGAAAATTTGCCACAAATCTATTCACAGCCCCATTTACTTGTTCGGCCAATCCTCTGGCTGCATTAACCACAGGACCAAAGAAGGAATTCAATATGATATTTACGCCTTGCCCAGTAAACACCCAAGCGAGTTCCCCCAACATATTCCAGCTCGCAAAACCAACAATTTGCTTCAGAAGATTCCAATCCTTAATAAGCTTAAACTTAGCTTCCTTATACTTTCTTGTACAATAAAATCTATATATCATCACGATACCAATTGTAACAACCATAATGAGAACACTATATAGTTTTAGTTTGTCAAAATTCCCTATAGCCAACATATATACAACAAGCAGCTTTAATACCACTTCTAATATTGAAATATATGCATATATCCCCATCTGTTCTTTTGAAATGATAATAGCATTATAGGGCACCTGCACTATTGTAAACAAAGTTGTAAATATAGAGCACTGTAGTACCCAATTGGCAGCATCCATTCTTTCTGCAGGAATGTTCATGTGTGTATTCAAATACCATACACCAACTATTTCCATTACGATAAAAACAAAGACTGCTATTCCAGCATGTGCAAATAACGAAACATTAAAAATTCGATTGACACCAGCCTCGTTATTCTTGCCTATTTCAAAAGATAAATATCGCTGTACAGCATTTGACATGGAACTATTGAGAAATCCCAACATAGCAACAACACCACCAACGACATTGTATATACCATAATCAGTCACTCCTAATTTATCCAATACCTCTCGACTCGTGAACAATGTTACAAACATCATAAGTAGCATTCGAAAATAAAGAAGTAACGTATTCTTTGCTATTCTTTTATTATTATCTGTTGTTTGACTTGACATATATTATTTTCCAAATTCTTTAATTCTCTGTTCTTCTTTCAAAGAGCAAACCAGCAATTGTCCATTCTTCTCGGCTACGATATAGCCATCCAAGCCTTGAACTACCACCTTGCTCTCATCGGCCGCATGAACCACACAGTTCTTGCATTCATACAAACGGATGTCCTTGCCTACCTTGGCATTGCCAGCCTCATCCTGTGGAAGCAAGGTTCGGAGACTGCCCCAGCTGCCTAAGTCGCTCCAGCCGAACTCGGCTGGCAAGGTATAGATTTCCTTCGACTTCTCCATTACGGCATAGTCAATGCTTATCTTCTCGCAGGTTGGGAAGAGTTTGCCGACTACCTCTTTCTCCTGTTCGGTATAGAAAGAAGGAGCCATCTCGTCCATGATGTTGGCAAGATTTGGCTGGAAGGTGCGGATTGCCTTGCTGATGGTATCAATGTTCCATACGAAGATTCCGGCATTCCAATAGTAATTGCCACCGGCAAGGTATTGCTCAGCTGTCTCCAGTTTTGGCTTTTCCTTGAAAGCCTCAACCTTGTAGATTTCATCTACTGATGTTGGCTCTGCTGCAGCGATATAGCCATAGCCCGTCTCTGGACGGCTTGGCTTAATGCCGATGGTAACGATGGCGTTCTTATCAGATGTATAGCTCAATGCCTTGCTGAGCACTCGCTGATATTCTGAGGTATTGATGACTAGGGCATCGGATGGTGTCACCACGATGTTGGCATCAGGATGCTTCTTCTGGATTTTCCAGCAAGCATAAGCTATACATGGAGCGGTATTGCGAGCCTCCGGCTCTGCTAATATGTTATCTACTGGCATATCAGGGATTTGCTCCTTGACAATGCGAATGTATTTCTCGTTTGTCACTACCCACATGTTCTCGACAGGACAGATTGGCTTCAATCTATCTACTGTCAATTGAATGAGGGAACGACCGACTCCCATCACATCTATGAACTGCTTTGGGTAATCGGGAGTTGACATAGGCCAGAAACGGCTGCCTACGCCGCCAGCCAGGATTATAATATGTATCATTAATCTTGTTATTTATTTCGAAAACCACCCGTCCTTCCTTACCGTTAAGGAAGGCTCCACCTTTCTCACCAAGCCTCTCTTCCCTCAGGGACGAGAGGATGTAGCTGGCTGCGCTATAGCCTCCGCCAGAGTTTTGGTATCGCCAGCGGAGCCTGTGCCCTAAAGGGCTGCCGATAAGTGTCTACGCAACAGAGTTGCGATTGTTTGTCGGCTAGCGCATCATCAAGATTCTATCAATCTTCCGCTCTCACGCAAACGTTTTTTAAAACCTTGCATCACTGTATCTGCCCATTCATGAAGGTTTTCTTTCATTTCCTGCTTTTGCTTTTCATCAAAAGCAGAATAGGCTATCTGTTGCTCCATACAGGTTTGAGCCGTTTCCTTTGCTAAGTCCAGTGTATGTTCTGTCACTTTGCCATTGGTAAGTTTCTCGCCTAATTGGGCGTAGAAGTAGCCTTCACAAAAGGCTATACAATATTCTTTTGCTGTCATAACGCTTCCTCTTATTTAATTATAAAAACTTATCGCAAAATTACCACCACAATTTATTCTTTACTTCTTCCTTCTTATCTTCAACCTTTGCATCCAATTCCTTTAGACCTTCTGATAATTCTTTGTGGTTATCAGCAGGATCATATGTAATGAAATCAAGATGCATCGTTTCTTTATATACCTGCAATTCCAAATCGGAATATGTATTATTTGGAATCACAAAATAATGATTCTTGGAAACATGAAATGTTGTTGCATAATTTTCAAAAAGAAGTTTTATATCCGGATCATTCAAACCTGCCCCCAAAAAGATAAATGTATGAGTAAGAATAAGAGCTTCCATTAATTTATAGAAATCTGAATTTTCTATTCTAGCTCTTGCATAATCCGCTTGAGTAAAGATTATTTTATTGATTGTATCTATTGTGCCATGATTTTTAATAATTACAGAATCTGTGCCTCGCAAATACTTTACTACATCTTCATCATAGTAATGCTTCAATACTATGGTATTACGAGATTTGCTTTGGGCATAAGTATCATAAATCTTATCAAAATTTGGGGTAATAGTAATTCTTGAATCTAGTTTAAATATATACTCGTGTATCAATGCAGGCTCAAAGCCTGTTCCACGGAACATATTTTTCAACAATTCATCAAATTGATTATCTCCTAACTTTTTACGCAAAAGCTCACAGGCCATCAGATACTCATAACTATCAATACACTTCTTTATCACAACATTATCAGGAGCACCTACCTTACTATTACCTTCCTCTAAGAATTTTCTCCATGTAGGAGGATGTTTACCATCTTTATCTATAGCATTAGCAGAAATTCCAGAGCCTAAAAATAGTACGCATCTTTTTCTAGCCAACTCTAATATTAAATCGTCAGGCCAATCCATACTCTTCTAAATTTCGGTTAATGTTACTAACAATGCCCTTCATCACTTCTTGATACTCATCAACTTTAGCAAAATGAGCGCCCAAAACACCATCATGGCTACTCAGTTGAAAAACAGGCTTATGAGCCGATTGAGACATCGGTATCAAACTATTAAAATTGGGTATTTCCCCAATTTTCAAATGCCCTTTATCTATATTGAGAGGATAATACTTACTCATTTTTTCATTAACAAGTTTAGGCATCTGAGAAATTATCTCATCGTATGCCTTTACTGCTTGTCGTGTTCCGCCTCTAGTTCTTGAAGTATATTGCTGATTTACATATCCCAAGAACATCGGATTTACTTCTACATCTCTATTATCCAACTGATAATAATGCCCTTTATTGTCATCGTATTTCTTCTGTAGCTTTTTAAAAGTCTGAATCCATTGCTCAATTGCTTTTGAAATATTATCAACAGCTCGCAGACAAAAAATATCACTTGATGTTGGCATTATAAAACCATCAGTAAATAGCAAGACTAATCTATTTAATACTCCTAACGAAGGCCCTACATCAATAAACACAAAATCGTACTTATCTTTAAGACCTAGATACATATATTTAAGAAAACAAACTGTTTTTATGGAACGTTGTATTGCATTTGATGTATCTGACCATTCACCACTCAAAAAATCTTCCATTAGGGCAAGGCGAGTATCACCAAGAACTAAATCTACTCCAAACCCTACCGAACTTTGAATTGGCAAATCAATCAAGCCTTCGCTAGACTGATATGGCTCTATATAATCATACAATGTCTTTACTGTCTGATTAGAATATACTTCTTCTATTTTCTGATCATCCAACAAATATGTTGTTGCATTACATTGTGGGTCGGCATCAATTACTAACACTTTTTTATGTAGTACAAAGCTATAATAAGCAGCAATATTACACAATAAGGTTGTCTTACCAACTCCACCTTTATTATTAAATACAGCAATTGTATTCATTTGTTCTTCTAAATTTAACTATTTTTACAAATCTCCGTTAGAACGTAACTACTGATTTTCAGTAGTTAGCACATCCAACATTTTTCCAAAAAAACATATTATTAATTGGTATTGCCAAAGCTACCCATCAGGCAGCCTTGACATTCACCTTTTTGTTCGAGTTATAATTACATGGGATTAGGGACATGATAAGATTTTCGAAAACCTACCCGTCCTTCCTTACCGTTAAGGAAGGCTCCACCTTTCTCACCAAGCCTCTCTCCCCTCAGGGACGAGAGGATGTAACCGCCCTCCAGTGCTCAGAACCGCTACGCTCTAAGGTTGGCGGACCATCAAAGGTCTCGCCAGATTGTACGGGATGGGACCGCCTTGTTGCGATACTTTCTATTTCTAATTCTAAACCTTATTTACATGAATCAGCAAAAAGAAAAGACTAGTTATTCTTGTCTCCTCATTAACTTTGCAGCAAATTCTAAGAAATCTGCAACGGTCTTGAAATTATCAAACTGCTGGCAATACATACTGGCATAAGGTTCAGGGAACCTGGAACGTATATCTACCTTTATCATGCTTGCCAAAGCCTCCTTTGTGTAGGCTTTCAGCAATTCGTTATATTGTTCTTCGCTCATAATATTCTCTGTCATTTCAACATCCTTACAAACTACGATACAACCATCAAGAACAACATTCGAAAATACGAAGCAAAGTATTCTTCGCTATTCGGTTGTTATTATCTGATGTTTGAGATATTTTCAACTATCTAACTAATATATTTCTTTTAATAGTTTTGGAAGCTCATTATAATCTCTATACCATATCACTCTCAAACCTAGTTCCATGAAAATCTGCTTTTGGATTTTCATTGCTTCATTGTTTTTTGCTTCTGCATTTTTATCTGTACCAAATTCAGATATACGTGGCAAGAAAACAAAATGCCTTGGATCATTTTCACTATCCTGAATGGCAATATCAAGTAGGCGTCGAAGATTAGGATCCGTCATAGACAAACCGATAAAGATACAAGTCGTTCTACTCAAAGCATGAAGCTGCTCCACATTTGACCAGTTGTAAGAACTTGCATAAACTCTATGGTACTCTTCTTCACTCAAAACAGGAACGGACTTTATGTCATCTTTATTGGCATAAGGGATAAATCCATGAACATGATAAATAGGGAAAAAACGTTGCGGTTGATTCTGCCCAAAGACAGAATAGTTTTCTATACCTCTTTCTCTTAAGGCTCTTTCCATCACATCATCAAAATTATAAGTGATGATGCTCTGAGCTTGCAATTTCTTACTATCGACAAGATTACATATCTCATCAATAAGTGGAGAACGATATGCCGAAATACCACCATAAAGTGCATCATGAAGGCATTGATAATAATCCTCGTCATTAGACTTTTTCTCCATCATCATTCTGACGAATCTACCCATGACAATAGAAGAGTTATAACAAACCTTTGTTAGTTTCTCTATATCTCTATCTTTGAATTCTTTCTGCTTGCAAGTGTCTATCATATCTTTCAGAAGATTCCACCAAGAAGGAAGATTTGCGGACATACTAACACCAGCCCCTAAAAATAAGGTAAACCTTTCTTCTGTTAGACTTGTCTTTGCCATTTCTAAAGATTTGTATCGGTCTGTATACCAATCATAGGTGGTTCTATTCGGGATTGGAGACAATCTATTCCCAGATAATTTATCCCAAAACTCTTGTAATGAGTAAATCTGAAATTTGTTATTATATTGCTTTCTTATTCTGTCTTTTACTGAAACAGGTATTATTCCAAAGGCATACAAGAGTATAAAGTTACGAATTTCCTGCTTTAGACAGAGTTGCTGATATAGCATCTCATACCTTGATAAGGTATCAAACAATATTCGTCCCTTAATTTCAATAGCAGTAGCACCTTCAAGACCGAAATCAATTGTTTTTTGATCTATTTGCCTTTTCACATACCCCAATCCATCAGGAAGGAAAATATCATAATAAAGAGGACTATATTTTGATCTGATTTCTGTATCAAATCGAATATTATATTTTGAGAGCATCATTGTAATGGCATCAATTGCTTCGCTCTCACTTCTAAAGTATACTGCATTCATCTGTTTTTCTTTTATAAAGTATCATCTATTCAGTTTCCCATTCATCACAGATGGAATGGTAAAATTCCTTGTTCTTTCCCTCATTCAACCAATTCTCCACGAAATGTGGATTTTCACTTTTTGGTTTAGGACTAGCTGTGTTTATACGAGCCATCACAGGTGTCCTAACCGCATCTCCTAATATAATAGCATGTTGCTGTGGTAATATCGGCAATTGATTAAGAACTTCCGAACTGGCAGAAGAAACCAACTTTCTGATATATTGTTGGTCGTCTGGGTTTTGAAGGCGATGGATGATGAAACTGTTACACTGAGAAAGAACAGTCTTTGATAACTCTGATGGTCGCTGGCTTGAAATAACTAGTGACAATCCATATTTACGACCCTCACGAGCTATTCGCTCAAAAACTTTGCGAGATATAGAAGTTCTGTCTTTCTTGTTTATCTCTGGAATATAATTCTGAGCTTCTTCCAACACCATAACAATCGGCATTGTTCCTCTATCTTCTTCCTTGAACCTTGAAACAAATTCAAGGACGATTCTACCAACAAGTCCCGTAATCGTCTCTAACACCTCAGAAGGAAGGAGCGACATATCAAGGATTGTAATTTGGCTAGGAGACTCTTGCTCTACGTCAACATTCACATTCTTAATGTACTCGGTATAAATATCACTGTCTGTTGTATTATATACTTTGCAGTAATCACCCAAAAGAAAAGAAATGAACTTAACCAATACATTTTCTATATTTTCTACAGTTTCCATCATCAATGGACTGGAAATACGCATGTCATCCTTAAAAGATTGCATACGCATTTTCAAGGTTGATACGTATTCGGCCAAACGGTCAGACGAAGTTTCTTGTTCTCGGATTGCAACATCAAAATAGATTGACAACAAATCCGAAAAATTATAGAATATAGGCAAATCCAAGTTTCTGTTCTCTGATGTTGTTGCAACATTTTTGTCTGCAATGAATTTCTCTATTAGCTTTTGTAACTTTGGCAAAGCAGAATCAATGATACTGGTATTTGCTGATCCATTTATAAAGCCTCTTTCATTTTTACTCAAGGTTCCTTTACCCTTAGCCATTTCATCTAAGACACAAATTAATTCATCATATAGGTTTGATTTTGATCTTTCCTTTGCTGCCTTAAATAGCGCAAGAGTTGGTTCTAAATCTTCAAGAATACAAGTTTTCATCTTAAAAGATTCTCCTTGTAATGAGACCAACAAAGTATTTAGCTGGGATAACTCAAATTTGGATAGAGTCTGCATTGACTTTTGTGTATCAACAGAACTTTTTGCCAATCCAACAGCTCTCTTTAATATTGGTGCTTGACTGCCTGAAGTTGGTTCAAAAAGATAATCTAAGTCATCATAATTCATAAACCAATGAGGTATCCGCAGCCCTTCCTTAGTTATAGCTAAAGGATTCACAACATCATCTTCTGACAATTGGAAAGCATTCTTATATTCCCCATTAGTATCAAAAACAATGAAATGAGCACTCTTCAACCTTTTACCATTATAAGTAAAATGGAAAAGACTCTGTAATATGGAAGCTAACGTGCATGATTTACCCGAACCTGTATTACCTAAGATTGCCGCATGTTTGCCGAAGAATTTATCAGGATTAATTTTTATCTTGAAATCAGGAAAAGCAAGAGACATGCCTATTGGTAAATAGAAATCATGCTCATAATCAATCTCTTCATTTTCTTTCTTTTGATCAAAGATTTTCTCCAAATCTTCCCTTACAACATACCATACAGGATTATCAAGTATTGGATAATTGTAAACACCCATAACATAACTTTTGTTATTCTCTATAGTACCAATCATAGTGGCAGACAAATATCTCGAAGATTCCGTCAAGAATATAGAATGATTACTTTTACTCATATCTGTTTCTTCACGTGTCTGTACACGATTTACCATTGCTACTATTCTGTCAGCTCCAACTGGTATTATTATATAGGAATTTATTCTTGCTATTGGATAGATTTCATGAAAACCGCTCTTGTATAAGCTTTTCAGGTCATCATCCAATTTGATATAAACTGTCAGACTGTCAACTGATACAATTCGTCCAACTTGTCGTTCTTGTTCCATAGTTTATTCTTTTTTTAGCAAACTTTCCAACGTTTTAGTTACTTCTTCCGAAGAAGATGCATCAGCAAAGTTTGGCATTAATTCCGTTGAAAAAGTCAAAAAATCACCTAAGTCGTTTCCTTCCAATATGATAATTCGAGGGTCTTTCAAATCTCGCAGACGCTTGATTTCTGCTGATTTTTCTGACTTTTGGAAATTCACAATTATCAACGTAAAAGAAGGATTTGACAAGGCTTGATATATGATGTCATTAAAATGTTCATCACAAAAAGAATATCCTATAGCAAACAATACCGATTGTGGCTGTGAAATAGCGCAACTGAACTGACGTATAAGTTCAGAATATGGCAAATCCAAGGTATAGGATTTCTTAACCGCAGAAGGATAAATCATTAAATCGCCATAATTGAAAGCTGCATCATCTCCATTCGCTTTTATCAAGTCGATAGGTAATTCTTTTATGCCATAGACATTAGAAGCATTCAAGTCGTAATCTTTCACCCATGTTATTGACCCATGCAATTTGAAATAGCGAACGACTTTCTCGATACGCTGTACTTTTCCAGATGTCGTTGAGCCTGGATAAAAAATATCATAATCGAAAGTTTCTGGTTTAAAATACCTATGATGAAATCCAGAGAAACCATCTATATACTTAACTCCGATATTATCAAATGCATATTCAAAAGCCAAATCATAATTGCTTGTGAAAATATTCGCTCTTTTGAGATTCAAAGGACGTTGCAGTAAAGACTTCAAGAATTTCTCATGAAAGATGTACTTGTCCTTTTTGAATATATCTTCGTAGCCCTTGTTATTTATTCGTTTTAAATCAGAATCTTTAGTTGTTCTCAGATGAACATCACAAAGATTAAACATGGCCTTCTTTATAGCAGCAATCAATTTTTGGAGCCTCTTAACTTTTTCTTCGTCTTGTTCTGCCTCTGCAACATATAGATTAGCAATCAGATAATTCAAAAGTGTCTCCAATGGCACATCTATTTCGCCGTATTCATCGACAACCTTTTGTTTCTTGCCATCAACATCTTTCTCTTTTACATCGCAATTACGATAATAATCTCCATCGAAGGCATAAGTCCAGCCATTAGCATCTGTAACTATATCCCCTTTATTCATACATGCAATTTTATTTGCCTGCAGTTTTTGGACATAAATTTTAAAATCATTTGATATGTCAGCATCTTTGTTTTCAACGATTTCATCCTCAACAGAAATTGGGATGTTCTGTATAGAAGCCGCACCAAGATGGATGGAAGAACCTGTACCAAACAGAAATGAAACATTATCCAACTCCAAATAATCTCTAAACATTTTTTGTATTCGCTCAATCACTGTAGAACGAATTTCTTTTAGTTTATCTTCTGACAAATCAGACTTGTCAGTTGGAACCTTTCCCCACTCAAGAAGAACATTTGTTCTTCCTATATAAATATTATTATCTGTTGTAAACATATCAAATATATTACTTAATATAAGTTGGTGTTTATATCGAACGGACTATCGAAGTCCTTAAACAACACATGCTTCGTATCTTTCTCTGAGAGATTAGCATGCTCTGTTGGGATTTTCCAATCGATACCAAGGCTATCATCAAGGATAGAGATACCTCCATCTGCTTCTGGATGATAGAAGTTATCACACTTGTATTGGAAGACGGCTGTTTCTGAAAGGACTGCGAAACCATGAGCAAAGCCCTTTGAAATGAAGAACTGGCGATGATTGTCTTCTGTCAGCTCTACAGCCACATGCTTGCCATAAGTTGGCGAACCTTTACGAATATCCACAGCGACATCGAGGACTCTGCCTTTTACGCAACGTACCAACTTACTCTGAGTATAAGGTGGGCGTTGGAAATGCAAGCCTCGCATTACGCCATAACTGCTCATAGACTCGTTATCTTGGCAAAAGTGAACACTGTGTCCCAGGATTGGGGCAACCTTTTCTTCAAACTCTCGCTCGCTGAAACTCTCGAAGAAGTAGCCGCGAGAGTCGCGGAAGAGGCGTGGCTCAATTATGAGCACGCCTTCTATATCGGTTTTGATTATATTCATTGGTTTAACTTATGTTCTTTAATAAGAATTTCTAAAATCATCCCGTCCTTCTTTACCATTAAAGAAGGCTCCACCTTTCTCGCCAAGCCTCTCTTCCCTCAGGGACGAGAGGATGTAACCGCCCTCTGGTGCTCAGAACCGCTACGCTATAAGGTTGGCGGGGCATCAAAGCCCTCGCCAGGTTGTGCGGGATGGGACCGCCTGGCTAACGAAAAGGGTTCTAGTGCATCAATCGCTGTACAATACCGGCTAACTTATCAGCATACGAAGCGGTATCTTCTACATATTCCTTATTTACAAGAATATAAAGTGATAAATCATTTCTTCTAAAATGCTCGAACTTGTCACCAGAAACCGTTGAAAGCACAAAACGACGATAAAGACGGAAACGACGGGATACCATTCCATCCTGATCTTTTTCGTCTTCTGCTCCAATAAAAAAGAAAGAAGCTTTTTCATCTCGCTTCAATACATCTAACATTATATGAAACATTGTATAGAGTATCGTTCTAACCTCGAAAGTATTGGAACGAAGACTAAACTTATTTTTACTGTTGATGTTTGCCTTATCGAAGAACTTCACACAATAAGCGTGTTTCTTATAACATTCAACTCTTACGATATAGGCATGATGGGATTTGTCTGACTTAAACCGATATTGCAAGGTCTGAATCAGATACTCATCACTCTCACTTTTATCTATCATTTGAAAGATAAAAGGATAACCATCAGACATCAACCGTTCCATTAGATTAACTTTTTGTAAACAGGTATTGCAACCTTATCCATTTCTTCTTTCGAAACCTTAACAACTCCGGGAGTTGCATCGAAATAATCTACAGGATAACGATACTTGCCATTTGGCATCAAAACCTTAGTTACACGGCGAAAGAGAGAGATTCCCTCTTCTGTAACTATCTTTGTTATCGTCTTATCTATAATTTTTCCCATAATTTTTATTTTTTATTTCACTATCGACTGCAAATATAAGGTTTTTATATGAAACTACCAAATTTTTGGGGGAGTTTTTGCTTCGTGTCATAATCGCACGCAGATTTCGCTGATGCCGCAGATTGTCTTCGCTGCTTTTCTTTTTCCCACAGATTTCACAGATAACACAGATTTTAGACCTGATCGATCTGAGGTGATAGTCACGCTGATTTCACAGATGACGCAGATATTTGACCTATTCGGTCTTAGATTTCGCAGATTCTGTTTTTGGGAAAAAGTTATATTTTGTTCCTCATTGCAGTATCGCTCTGCGCTTGTCGCCACTCGAATGAGGAATATTGTTTTATTAACCATATGCTTGGCTTATGGCTAAACATTACAACACACAAAATGTTTCTGCTTCCTTACCGGTTCTGCGGCGATAGTCATCACGCATACGCTTTTCCATTTGTGCTATGTATTCAGCCTTTCGCTCCCTAGAAGCCTTGAAGCGACGCATAAAATCTGCCTTTTTTTCTTCTATGTTCATAACGTAATCTTTATTGTATTTTTTCGACTCCCCTGTCCCCCTCTTGCGAAGAGGGGGTCCTTACCCTATACCCAAG
>ERZ791912.244-NODE-244-length-37984-cov-40.657333_pt1 | contig 37984 bp, 32 predicted proteins | sample MGYA00510141_ERZ791912 | MGnify/ENA primary metagenome ERZ791912 (study PRJEB30046, sample SAMN00792082) | human gut metagenome | study: EMG produced TPA metagenomics assembly of the A metagenome-wide association study of gut microbiota in type 2... | reverse complement strand
AAAGAACGAATGAATGTTAAACTTTTAAACGAAACCACTTTTTAAAGTGGACTCACTTTTTTATTTTCAAATTTTCTTGCGATAATTTGAGTAACTACAGCTTGAGCATTTTGATGAGAACCAGAAAAATGCTGTAAAGCTTCACCTAGCTGGTTATTATGCAAAAGATTAAGGAATGACAATTGTTCTTCATTTTGTAAAACTATCCAATTCGCAGTTTCTGGTGAAACCACTAATATCTTATTAGCATACCTGATATTTACCATTTTTGAAGGTAAAGCAAATATTTTGTCAAGAGGGATACTTTTTCTTACAACAGTTTTAACTTCTTGCTCCATAAGAATATAAGTTTTAAGATAGACGAGACAAGCTCGCCTATCTTTGTTTTTTTACAACTACTACATTTTTAAGCAGCAGCACTACCTTTTGAAATTGTTGCCCAATTGAAATAGCATCTAGCAAAACAACCCCATGCAACAATTTTCTGTTCTTTAGCCTGAGAGGTTTCTACATAATATTCAATATCCATAATTATAAAATTTAAAGATTATTTTTTCTACCTTTTAAAGCACTTGCAGCACCTGCAACAGCAACTATTGCGCCAGCTACAGCACCTACGAAATGTAGGTGCCCTCTTTGATGCCATTACAAACTTTTGTTTTTGTTTCCTTTCCCATTTTAAATTCTATTTTAAGTTATACATTTATTTTTCCTCATGCAATTTCTTTAACTCCTCAACCTGCTCACTAATACGTTCTTGCAAAGCAAGCCATTCATCCTTACTATCCTCATGCTCACAATACTTAATTGCATTTGCGATACAACTCTTGGCAGCATAGGAGTAATGAGAGAGCTGAGACTCGGAAAGACTTTCCAACTCATTCTTATGGATGGTCAAAGCATAGAAGAAAGCATTGTAGATGCTTGCAGCTTTTTCAAAATAAGCATCATCTATGTCCCTTTCATTTCTCTTATAGAAATCATCCCAAAGAGCCAAAGCTTTCTTTGCATCATTCACCTTCGAGTCGGTAATAATCTTCTCTGGTGTACGTAACTCTTGTATCTTCTCATCCACTTCATTGAAATCATGTACAAATGCGAATTTTGCTTTCAGTTGTTCAAGTTCATCCTTGTAAGTTTCAAGTAAAGAGGAAAGATAATCAGCATCAACATCCTCTTCATTCTCTATCAGGGAAATGAGCTCGGTTATCTCAGCTTGCACTGCGTTTGCATCAATCGAACTTAACTCCCCAATACTATTCATCGCATTCAAGCCTTTCAATATAAGACTTGCCTTTAATGAATTGTATTGAAAGCCTTTCACGACCTCATACTGCGTATAGAATTTGTCCAACACACTAAGAGCTTCATCTAATCCTTCATTATCAAGAGTCTCAAATGTCTTTTCCTGCAATATCGCAACTGCCGCAGAATAGAGACATCCCTCTTCTGTTTCCTCGTTTTCCTGTTCGAGTTCAGCTTGCGACTCCAACAGAGTTTCTTGCTTTTAATCTTTACTCATAGTCTATTTTATTATATGAAACCCAATTAGTTGTGAAAATCTTATCACAACTAATTGAGTTTTCAGAATTATGCTTTACATTTTATTTCTTCCAATTCTTTGGCGCGTTCCTCAGAGATTCCCAATGATTTTCTTTCACGCTCCAATAATCTACGGACATTATCAGGAATTACTCCATCTTCAATAACATCATCAAGAGCTTCCATGTACTCTTTTTCTTCATCGGTAAAAGATACCAAAGAAGCCTTTACCATGTCCTCAATCTCTTGCGCTCTCGTCTCTGACAATCCGAGTTTCTGACGTTTACGTTCCAAGAACTTACGAGAATGAGCATCTATTTCAGACGCATCTTCCAAACAGAACTCTACTTCTTCCTTATATGCCAACTCGTCCTCTGACAATTCAGATTTCTGTGTTTGAGCAATCTGAGCAACCGCCTGACCATTAGAGGCATTAACATTATCGTCCTCAAAATCCTGCAAAGGCTTGAACTGCATATCTATCTCCCATTCTATCTCTTCTGTCTTGCTAAATGTCTTATCCGTTTTTGCATCATAAGATCCACTTGCCTTAGCAAAAAGATATTCAAAAGAGCCTTTTAAAGACATCAATTGATTGGAAGAAACCGTTGTCGTTTCTATAGAAGAAACATGTTCAACGTAAGACAATATATTACCATTCAGTCTCTGCTTCACCAATGTCTGCCATGTAGGGTCTGAGTCATACCAAACCATTCCTTCTGGACAGAACGGCTTCTTTATTGGAGAATAACGCTGAACAAGCTCCACACCATCTTTAGAAGAATAGGTGTTGGTCTCAGAACCAGAAACTTCGTGACTACCCCCTACATTTAAGAATTTGCGTCCTACTTCTCCAGAACGTTCTACGCTTGAAGCCTCAGAGTTAGAAACGTCAAGGCCTTTAATTCTCTTGAACTTGATTTCTACAGCTCCCAAGCATTGAGCTAAATAACATAGCTCACGCACCTTTTCCATGAACAACTGCTCCGTTGCATTTTCAAAAGGAATATAAACTCCCGGCTTTAACGGATGTCCAATATATAGCGTATTTGGCTGCGGATGACCTATAGGGAAATTGATATAATCAGGAATCTGTCCAAGGGCAAAAATCCATTGCACATTATCTTCCTTGTCATAACAACCTGGTATCTGCTTGTCGTTGCTTACCGTGAACAGGAACTTACGTTTATTGTAGTCATCATTCAAGAACGAGTTTTTGTCTCTGCTAATTTCTCGTGTCAACAACTCATACGAATTCTTTGCGTTCTTTTTAAGATCAAAATCTTCAGAATCCATAGCAGCAATAAAGCAATTACGAGCTGAACGCACATCGTCGGCCATCTGCTCTATTTCTCCCTTTTGTTTGAATATAGTGTATCTGAAAGGATCTTCATCCTCACAAAGTTCCATAGCCTGATCGCATGCTTCTATTGCATCACGCATATAAGAGTTCATACCCTTATGTGAATCCTTTTCTCCCTTTTTAGACAAGGCATCAGAAAGGTACATATAAGCTATGCATTTATTATCATTGTCATTATCAACATTAGAGACAACTTCTTTTGCACAATCTATGACCTCATCGTAATTCTCCTCGCTCATCAAGTTGTTCATACGATCAAACACAGTCTCAGTCTCAACGTGTCCGACTGACTTTGCCATGTTTGTAAGAACATTAGCCAAAGTCTTAGCATCAGCTATGAGTTCATTTGACTCCGTTGTATCCTTGAAGAACAAGCCCAAACCTAATTGGTAATATTCATTCTGATAATTCCAAACAAACAGAGACATTTCACGATACTCAACATGTTGAATATCATTAAACTCAATATTAAGCCTATCATTCGGCTTATCATTATCAGGAATATAAACAATCTGCTTATCAGTAATCACAAGACCCTGATTTTTATTACTCCAAAATGATGTATCACGAACCCAAAGTATTTGCTCGTCTAATCCCAATCCGAAATTATTACGAACACTACCCTTGTCCGACTCAGAAATAGACAATATCAAGCAATCATTATTATTGCTGTGACGAAGTAATGGCGTCACACCTTTTCGGAAGATGACCGTGATATTTTCACCCTTCTTAGACTCCTCATTAGACACTTCTTCTCCAATGACTGTATGATTTTGTACAGCATCGATTATTTCTTTCGAACGCTTTAATGAAATATCAAGACTTTTACGAACTTTGCTCAAATGGTCCCATTCCTTTAATGGGATTTCGTTTCCATATTTAGCAAAAGACTTGGAGAATTCATCAAAATATGTTTTTTCTAAACTTGTTAATTTCATATCTATCGTTTTTAGTCCAACTTCACAAACTCAAAATCATTCTGGTTGCAGCATGCCTTCTTGTAGTCGAAGGCATAGAGGCGCATGTATGTCTCCTGCAGTTCCTTCGCACCATTGTAGAAGGGGTTGGTGGTGTGCTGCTGTGTTGTCACTGTCACAACCATTTCTGGTGTGAGGACGGTGCCGTTTGTACGTTTGATGCGTTTAGGCTTTACTTGAAATACCTTACTCATAGTAATTTGTTTATAGGTTCTTATTTTTCATGTCATGCCGACTGGCGGCATTTCCTGTCAAAGGGCAAAGGTAGAGGAAAGTAGTGAGCTGTACAAGTCCATAATGGTTCATAAGCGAAAAAAGAATGGCGTGAATTCCTTCTCCCAACACTTTCTTGTAAGTAAGGCTCTGGTAAAACCCGTAGAAAAGAAAATATGAAAGAGGAATCCACACCATATGATGGTGCGGACTCGCTCAAACAAATTGTGTTCTTTCTACGTTTCAATTTACCAGATTTCAACTTACAGAACTATTTGCTTGTCCGTGTCCACAAGAATATCTTGCTTCTGCTTTACAACGACTTCAAGCGAGGACTTTCACCTGCTCTGTCGCATAGCGACTACAAAAGTGGGAAAAATCCGGTTAACTGCCAAACTTTTCGGAAGAAATCTTGCGGACAGCTCTCACTTTTTACCGTTCCTTGACAGAAAGACATGTTGTTTTGACAGGAAGACAAGAAGACAGGTTGTTGGACTGGAAGACATGAAGACAGGTTATTGGACATGTACTTCATGTCTACTTCATGTCTTCTTGTCCTCCATGCAAATATTGTCTAAACGGTAAAAAGCTGTTACAAAATAAAAATCAATTATAGAGAATCGAAAAGCTGTTTTTATGGTATTCTGCTGAGCAAACAGCACCAATGCTTAACGATTTGCCACTTTTACAGTCCAATATTGCCACTATTAGAGTGTAAAAGTGGCGCTATTGTATGATAATAGTGGAACTATTGGAGTGTAAAAGTGGCGCTATTGCAGCAAAAAGAGGCTCATTTGATAGCCGGATTTCATAGCGCTTCGTCAGAAAACTGTATAACACACTGTGTATTAATAATATAGCTCCAAGCGCTCAAAACTCAAGAATTTCGCACCAAAGATTTTGTTGTGCGCTGGACTCGTAGTATTGAGCATCAGAAATGCAAATATCGTCTTCAGCGGACCCGCCGAAGAATTAGGAATCTTGATTTTTGAATTCTTGCTTAGGCAAGCGGCAAAGCCGAGCGAGGAGTTGTTCTCGGCTTCGCCTGCGATTTTGAATTATTCAGTTGTGAATTGTTAGGGTAAACTGTTAATTTCATTCAACATCGGTTCGTGCGAAAAAATGTAGATATAAGACCAGGAATGGATGGAGAACAGACCTTTGTATGCTGTTGGCGATTGGGATGTAGATTAAGAATCCTAACGAAAAGTTTGGAGGTTTTCGATTTTAAGCGTATCTTCGCAGATAGAAGGTATAAATAAGACAAAAGGAGAACGAGATATATGGCAGACATCAACACAAGAAGATTACCAGTAGGCATTCAGTCGTTCAAGGTGATCAGGGAAGAAAACTATCTGTACGTTGACAAGAGCGACATTGTGTGGAATCTGGTCAACTTAGGACAGAAGTATAATTATCTGAGTCGTCCCCGACGATTCGGCAAGTCTGTGCTGGTCGATACGTTAGAGGCGTACCTTCAAGGAAGGAAGGACCTGTTCGAGGGACTGAAGATAATGGAGATGGAGAAAGAATGGAAGCAATATCCCGTCGTCCGTCTTGACATGAGTCTGGCAGGCTCCACAGCAAAAGCCATCCAATCCTATCTTAGCGATGCGTTCTCGGAATATGAGTCGACATACGGCATCACCCCATTACCGACAGCTTCGCTTGCTGTAAGATTCAAAAACATTGTCACTACGGCATTTAAGAAGACTGGCAATAAAGTGGCAATTCTTATAGACGAGTATGATTCTCCACTTCAACACTCATGGATGACAGCCGAACATAATGATTGCACGGACGTTTATCGTAATGTATTCGCTGTACTGAAGGCTTGCGACGAATTCGAAAAATTTGTCTTTATCACGGGCATCACCAAGTTCACCCAAATTTCTCTCTTCTCTGTCCTCAACAATCTGTCGAACATCAGCTTCACACCTGAAAACGCAGCCATCTGCGGCATTACGGAGGAGGAGATGAAAGAAAACTTCATGCCTGAAATCAAGAAGATGAGCGAAGCGAACAACTGGTCTGTAGAAGAAACTCACGACCGACTAAAAGCATATTACGACGGATATCATTTCTGCGATGAGAATATGGTGGACATCTACAATCCATATAGTCTAATAAACGCTTTAAGCAAACACAGAATCAGTAATTTCTGGGCATCTTCCGGCGCAACATCGCTTCTCCCAAAGTTTGTTGACAATGCAGAATTGCGTATGAAGAACTTCGAAAATTGCCGAATAATGCGAAATACTCTCGAAATGTCTGACGTGTCTGGTGGCGGAGCCGAACTGTTCCTATATCAGTCGGGCTATCTCACAATAAAGGACAGCGATGAGTTTGGTTACATCTTAGGGTTCCCAAATGAAGAGGTAAAGCAAGCGCTCTACGAAATGGTGCTCCCTGCCCTGACCATGCGAGAAAGAAGTGACATCCAGTCCATACAAGCCAATCTGTATGCACAGTTAGGCACAGGTCAGATAGACGATGCAATGAAGTCGTTGAAAGCCCTTATCGCGGACGTTCCTTACAGCAACAAGAAGCTTGCGTCTATGGATATGGAGGAGCGTTACCGCCTCATCATCAGTACCATCCTCAATGCCATCGGCTTGAGTGTAGAGGTTGAAAAGATGATCTCAACAGGCAGAATTGATATGACGGTGAAGACCTCACGCTACATTTATGTCATCGAACTGAAACTGCGAAATAACGGCGGTAAGGAAGCTGCAACCGAGCAAATCCTCAACCGCCAATACATGGAACCTTTCAAGGCTGACAAGCGCAAAGTAATTGGATTGGGTATTGAACTTGACGAAGAAGGAAAAGGACTCTTGGATTGGAAGCGCACGGAATCTTTTAGTGAGTAGTGGGTAGTGAGTAGTGATTAATTGATTACGGATTCGTCTGATTTTACTGAGGCTGCGCCATTGAGGAAGAAAAAATCAGAATGATCAGATAAATCCGTAATCAAAAGAAAAAATTTAACTCATGCCGGGGAGTGTCAACCATCTTCGTTCACTATGCTCCTCTTTCCATTCCTCGAACTCCTTCTCCGAAGACTTTCCTTTGGCGGGATATGTCTTGTTGAGTTTTATCTCCATATCCGTCAGCTTCTCCTTGCGGTAATCCTTCAACGTATCGTTCTGTATCAGACGGTCAGTTTTATCCCAGAATATGAAAGCCTTGCTTTTTAATTCGTCCGCAGAATCCTGCATCCACTCCCTTCCATTGACAAGCGCCATGTGATACCAAAACCTTGTGAGTACCCAAGTGGATCTTGTCGGATGGGCTGTCCCATTGACAAACTCGCGATAGACCTTCAGAGGAATATTGCATATCCAGCAGACCAAGGCTGTATCGCCGTTAGCCAGAAGGGTCATGTCCGTCAGCATCTGCTGCTCCGTCATTTTCTCCGACATACGCCAAAGCATCCGCTTTTCCCCATATTCTATCTTGAAGGCTTCCTGCTTCTGTCGCCGATAACCATTCTCACCGAAGAAGAAATTATAGGCATACATCATAAACAGCAGTCCAAATAATCCCAACATCACTTCCCATGCTCTCCACCTGCGAGGCATCTCCGTGACATTCTTCTTGATATTCTGCTGATTTGATGTAACTACTTGAAACACAACACCATTTAAAGCAGTAAAACCCCAAAAGAAACAAATCAGAAACAATAACGTACCAAAACACAATTCTACTAGCAAGAGATAACAAAAATTAACGTAGATAGAATGGGAAGTAGTTGCTCAGACGTATGTTTCAGCGTTGCAGCACGGCATCAAGTTTTGACAGTTTTCTTACTATCTCCTCGTTGAGGTCGAATATACGGCGGTCGTACTGGCGCAGCTGTTGGATTGTCTCAGGAGGTACGAAGCTGCCGCGTATAAGCTCCTTCATCGTACACTCGGCAATCCACTGCGCATCCTTCACGTCACTCTTGCGATCAGGGAGCTGGGATTAGCAAGATTCAGCTTGAAGTGTGGAGACAGCACACGCCATACAGGTATCCAGTAGACGCTGGTGCTCTCCATAGAAACCTCAACAACATGGTGATGAAGCATCAAGTCACTTAAGAACTGTAATGTTAAATTTATTAATTATGGTTAATAAAACAAACAACAAACTGTTTATGTTCTTAAATTTGTAATATTTTATAGAAATCCTTAAATATTATGCGTATGAAGAAATTTATATTTTATTTTTGTTTGTGTTGGGGCGTTATTACAATCGTTGGTTGCAATAAGGATGATGATTTTGACAGTTCTGATAACTATACAGACGTAACGGCTATAGATGAAAGTCAAAATCAATCTTACGTTTTACTTCAAGAAGTGCCTTCCGACTGTCAGGAAGAAGCTAACGAGATAAACGCCAGTTTGCTTGCAAAAATTAAGGTTGCCACGAGATCTGTGGATGGTGAGGACAGCTATCCAGACTACTATGGTGGTTCTTTCATCGAAAAAGATGGATTTTTGACCATTTCAATAAAGGGGGATTCCGTTAGTGGTTTAACAGGATAAAATCCCTCGTAAATAGTTCTCTGTTGAAATTTAAACGATGTGTGTATTCATTGCAAGAGTTGAAAAATATAAAGTCACATCTGTATTCAAAATATGCTGAAATGAGCACAAGTTTGAAAAGTAACTTAACAGCCATCGGTATCAGTCAGAAAAACAACGCTGTTGTAGTTTATCTTGCCGATTGTTCTCAATCAAGAATAAAGGAGTTTAAAAATTTTTACGATAACCCTGCTGTAGTGTTCACAAACATGGGAAAAATCAATACAGATAATCCTTGCCTTTCCACACAGCTTGTTAATACGCGCTCTTACACAACATTGGCTACAATATCTAAATTTCCTATTGGCGCAGGTGATACGTGTCTTATTTCAATGTCAGATGATAAACCTATCTACGGCACATTCGCATTTCGCGCCCAAGAGACTTCTGGACAAAAACGTTGTGGATTAGTGACCGCAGGGCATGTGGTCAGCGTTGGGCAATACTGTTATGATAAAGATTTCAATCCTTTTGGCATTTGTTCTTCCCGAATTGTCTCAACAGGAAATGCCGAAGCTTCTTTTATTCCATGCGGCTATTTGGATGAATTCAACATCAACAATTATATTGGTGGCAGTTCAAGCAGTGTTCTATCGACGACGACAAACAAACCAGGAGAAGGGACATACGTGAACAAATATGGCGCAACAACGAAACGCACAGGTGGTTATATACAGGATATAGATTGTACTGTTCTGTCTGGAGACAAAACGGCGACATTCTCTGATATGACACTTGTGAAATGTACCGCAGATGGAGGAGATAGCGGTGGAATTGTATACACCTATATATCGAAGTATAATACACGCTTGACAGTCGGTGTCGTATATGGATACCCTGAGAAAATGGGAAAGAACTATCTCATCTACTCTAAGGCGGATAACGTTTTGAAAGCATTGAATCTTAAAAGGTATTGAACGTATGAGAAATCTGATATGTATATTAACATTGTCCATATGTAGCTCTTTTACAGGATGCTCCACACAAGCCACTGGCTCAAACGGCAACGATTCCGTTGCGGTGGCTCTGAGTGACAGTTTGCACAGCGATAGCGGTGACAGCATCATGATGGAATTGTCTGCAAATCGTTTCAAGGCACCCGTTGACACCATTGTGTCTGCCAAGATTGTCAACAACACTAAGTGTTCATCAATTTCGCTAAAAGGCAAAAGGGTCGTTGAGAAAAAGATTGGCGAAAATTGGATACCCTTTGAACACAGGGAAAGGAGCAAGGGCGGAGCGTTGTATTCAGTCACCCTGTTGGCGGTGAATATTGGCAACGGCGGAAGCTATGACATAAATATTCCTCTGCGAAGCGAGGACTACGAGAAAGATTTCTCTCCTGGCGAATACCGCTTGGGCAGGGAGATAGAAATAAATGGCAAGGAAAAACGCTACGTTTATTCAGTCTTTACGGTTTATTAAAGACAAGAGGTGAAAAGGCTTTTCACCTTTTGTCCGAATACAAGTGCTGAAGCAATCTCTGCAACTGTGTTGCAGAGATTATTGCCGTACCTTTGCAAACGAGAAAATGTGAAGATTGGCTACACTCTACATTGCTCAAGCAAGCTCGGCTTTGCTCTCGTTTGAACAATCATTGCGGCCGAAAATAGATACACAATATAACAATGAATACAAGAATATATCCATCAGGGTCTGTTTATGGACTTTGGCATCCGCTGTTATCAATTAACGGTGTGGCATTCTTTGCTACTTAACTGACAAGTTAGGGGTATTATGCTTCTCCCCACCTGCAAAGCTGGCATTCTGACTGGCGCAGCCAGCGTTTACTGAAGGAGAGCGGCGGCAGGGTATGCTACTTTAATGGATGCGTATCTCGAATGGTATCCAAAATAGGAACCGCCGTATGCGGAACCGCACGTACGGTGGTGTGTTATGCGAACTTTTATTTAATGCGAACTTTTTGCCGCCGATGCTAATGGTTATTAGCCAATCAGGCGATAAAAGTTCGCATTAAATTTTTATTTTTGCAGGCGTAATACTACTACGCCTATGAATATAAAAGATATAGCGGGCTCTGACATTAAGCCGTTGCTTAAGTATATTGAGGAGCAAACGAGTAAAGACAATGCCTATCTCTACCGAACAGAGTTCAAGCATATAGCAGAGATGGCATCAAGTCATCCATCCATCACCATAGATGAATACAAAAAGTTGTTAGCAGACTCTGCAAAGAGCGGAAGGCTTCAGACGCTAAGGCGTATGAGCTATGTCGATAAGATATACCCCAGTTCGGGATAACCGAGTGTTTTATACAATATAAATGCAGCGTGAATACGCCACCTCCCCATACCATTAAGAGTGGGTAATAACAGAAGGTTGAAAGAAGTTGTTTTGCCCTTAGAATAGTGACAGCTGTTTGGTGTCTTCGATGCAGTATCCTTGCAATGCCTTTGGCTTGTTGTCAAAGAAACAATATGCTCCCAATGCTGAAATAAGGTTCATGATAAAGTTGCTTACAGATCTATGGCGTGAGTGTACAATCTGTGCCGTGTTCTTCAGAATGTCGTTAATGGTTTCGATAATGTATCTCTTGCTCAGCATCATTCTTATCATTATGGCACGAAGAAGGTAATTAAATTGGTTGATTGGTTATCGAGATAATAATAGTAATTGCCTAATTTTAAGTGCAAACTTAATGTTAGGCAGTAACTCGTCTATCTCATATATAGTTCTGTGCAATTATCATTCCAACACCTCCTGCAACCACAAAGATACCAATTGTGAAGAAAAACCAAAAGAACCATTGGGCATAGTGACCGAGGTAGCAACCATCATATTCTTTGTAGCGTTCACGGACTTTTTTCCGTTCATCAGCAAACATGGAATTGACCTCACGGATATGTATCTGCATCTGTGAGGTCATCCATTGACGTTCTTTGGCAAACATTTCTTGAATTTTCTGCCAGTCAGCATCATTGACATTTACAGACACCTTTAATTGGTTCGGTGCATTCTCCAAGACCTTGTTTATGTGCTGATTGATGGTATCTACCTTTTTGCCGATTGTAGTCACAGCACCACCCAATTGAACTTCTGCACGCTGATACTGTTGAATGGCAGATTCCAGTTCAAGTGTGGCATTGATGAAGGTGTTTGTAGCCTTGTCAATGTCCTCACTCAACTGCTTCAACTCAGGAACACGGTTTACAAGTCCATCCTCAGCTTGCTGTTCCTCCACCTCGTTTTCGACATCATTCATCATGTTGTCAAAGTCGCATCTTTCTTCTGTGTCTATGTTTATCTTGCTTTTTCTGATTGCCATATTGTCATTGATTTATCGGTGGAAACTTCTGCTGCGTGGTTTAGGCTTGCACATTGAATGAGCCATCTGTGCGCAACGGTGGGCAAACTTCCAATCATCTTCATCGCCTTTCTTACCCCAACCAGAAGAAGGAGCAGAACCGCCACCGCCACATGACTCAGACATGGAAGTGGCTGCGTCAATATACCCTGCAAACAACAGTATCGCTACATGAGCGACATTATCTGTTGTCGCTATATCATTATCCTCTGGAATCTGAACCTCATTAGTAAAGACATCTTTGACAGAGTTCGGAATCCACACCTTTTTAACTTCATCGCCAATGTTGATTGTGAATGCCGTTTGTGCAATTTGAGGTTGCGCCTTTGGTTGTGATGCTGTTGGACTCTGAACGACATGACGAACTTGGCGAGGCGCAGGAGCAACGGATGGAGAAACAGGCTTTGTCTTGACTTGTGTTGTTTTTGGGTGCAGTTTCATCCATGTGTCTTCAATCTTTGATGCCATAAACTTTCTGCCAATCTCCGAAGCCTTGAACACGGAAGCATTCTTGCCGACTGTGTAGCCGACAAGTTTCCGTTGTTTGTCGTAGCGTGGTTTAACCTCATAGCCTTTCATATGCAACAGATTGAAATATCTGTCAATGCTGAACTGCTGCATATCTTTGAGGATATGTTCGCAATCCTCCGCAAGTTCTCCTTTTCTCATATCTCGAATTGCCTGAGGCTGTTTCCACCCACGCCTCATATTGATAATCTCCGCAGCCTTCATTGCTCTCTCGTGAATATCATGGACATCATTCGTCTTGCCGTCAATATCCACACGGCAACAGTCAATGTGTAGGTGCAGCGTTCCTGACTTGGAGTCGGAATGCAGTCCACCCACATTCATGGAATTGCGGAAATTGGTCTTCACCTCGTTTGTGAAGCCTTTGGGTTTAAGACCTACAGAATCCAAAACTTCCAAGGCATCGTCTTGAAGGTTCGCCCAATCTTCCATAGTGAAGTTGGCTTATTCCTCCTTTGATGGGGAAAGTACAAAAGTGGTCATGAACCTTTCCAACTTTCTGCCCACCGTCCTTTCCGCCTGATGATACTGGCAATGATGCTTCATCATGTACCAGATGGCGGTAGGGTCAAGACCATCGGGCATATTGTTCACCTTGACCGTTTTTGCATTCTCCTTTTCCAATGCGTACCTTACGGAATTGCCTCCGTATGATACGACCTTTGCGAGCATAATCATAATTGTTCCTTTGATTGGGTCTGTACGTTTGTTGCGATATTCTCTTCAATGCTATACCAATGTTGGATAAGTCCTGCAACGGCATCAATCCACCAACGCATGAACTTCTCATTCTTGAAGAACCGAGCCTTTTCCTCAGCCGTTTTCTTGGATAGCACGTTGCTGATTTTTATCAAATCCGTCCTTGCGATGGCGAGAGAGTTGAGAGCGTCCACCTCATCCTTGGTAAGCCTCATGCGTGGACGGTGCTTTAAGCCAGTCTCAACGACATAGCGACTCAGGCTTAACCCACACTCCTTGGCAAGCGTCTGGAGCTGCATCAACTCCTCTTTCGTGCATCGGTAGGTATGGACTTCCGTAGGCGGTTTTCTTATGATGTTTTTCTTTCTCATTTGTCCTTGTCTCTGATTAAAAAGGGATGATTACAAGCATCTTACAAAGGTGGTCACGACTGCGAGCTTGCGAGTAGTCCGAGAAACTTTTAGGAATACAGAAAGACGGACACGGCTTCTGTATTACAAAAGGATTTCTCGAAAAGTACCTATAAAATGACGGCACTTTTAACAGCGTCCGTCCCCAAGGCTGCTTAAACGTATAACAGTTCGGCGGTAGCCTATGGCTGTAAATCGTCCTTTGGGATGATTTATCGGTATGGTGGCTCATTAGCCTCTGTATGCCTATTGATTGCCGTTATGGTATTCGTTAGGCTTGTAGCCATTGGCATTAGAACCGTTAGACCGTTGTGTTTGACCTCCAAACTGATGCTGTGGATATGTGTTGTGCTCTCCCTCATTCTCTTTGGCATCTGCTTCTTGCTGGGAAGAAGGATTGCCAACAGACTGTCTGGAGTAGTTTTGCTGTGGGGAAATTCCACCAGTAATAGCATCGGAAAGATTGCCATTAGTTCCGATCTTACCCACGCTTCCATTATCATTAGATGAAGCCGAATTTAGGGAAGAAGAAATATCTGCCGTAGAAGAATTGCCCTTGTTGTCTGTATCGGATATTCCATTGGAAAAATGCCCATCTTCCTTGTCCGACTTTGTATCATCCTCCGTTGTCGTAACAAATACTCTTGCTTATGGAACTTCCGTATGGACGATTGCAGAGCCATCCGCATTGCGCTTCAATGAAAAGCCGTTCTTGACAAATCTTCCGTCCACATACCAACCAGAGAGTGAATGCAGGGTTATAATGCGGTTGTCTCCAACCTTTTGTGAAGAGGAAATGCCCACAGCCTCCATAGCTTGTAAAAGTTTTGGGACGGTCTTGCGGTCTTTATCCCAGAGTTTGGCAAGTTGGGTATTGTCAACCAGACATTGCCCACACAAGATTTCCACTTGTTGGGTTTTGCTGATAGAAACAAGTGTTGTTTCACGTTCAGCAAGAGAGGCAAGAGACATGAAGCATTCCATGCGGTCAATCTTGTACTTCTTGCAGCGAAGATACTCCATCTGTGCATCGGACAGCGTGAAGCAGTAATGTATCTTTTGTTTATCCATGTTCTGTGAATTTTGAATATTATAACCATAACTGGCAAGACTGTTTTTCTCAGTAAAGAGAAAATCATCTATGCCGTCCTCTCCTTGGGGAAATACCCTTTGCGATAACATAGAGTTCGCCTTGCAACCTGTCATTAGAATAACTGCTTAATCGTGAAATGCACTCAATGCAAACAGACTGGGCAAGAAGTTTTCTTCTGCCGACAGTTGCTTCATCATTGATGCCCTTGTTGGCTCCGCATTGCTCGGCAAGTCCGTTGAAAGCATCACGCATCCGAAAGTAGCCGTTGCCAGTATTGATGTAGCTCACGGCAAGGTCAGCGACATTCGCCAACTTGCTTCTGTACTCCTCATGGGAAATATCGTCCTTCATCATCGCCATGTCTATTTACAAAGTTCACTCATGTGCTTGGTCGCTGCAGCCTTGGTCTCTGCCTCGGACATACTGCGGTTCTGGCGCATCCAGTTCAAAAGCTCGGACTTTTCAAAGTATATAATCTTGCCGTTGGGACGGAAGAACGGAAGTTCATGCTTGTGTGTCATCTTGTAGAGACTGCTCTTTGATATGCCCATGAATAAGGATGCTTCCTCCAGTGTCAATACTTGCTTGGCATCACGGAGAAGGTTCTCCATTATCCCAATGCGGTGCTCATGTGACTCTACCTTCAAAAGAAGAGTCTCGGTGTCGATAGTTTTGTTCATTATCCTGTAATTTAATTGTTTGTGATTTGTTGTACTGCTTGTTTTGAAAGTGTAGTCCCCAAGGCAGAGAGAAATCCCTGCCCGAAATATGGAGACTACAAAAGTGAAAATAACTGGTTGTTATCCTGAAAAGTTCTGTTTACTTGTTATCCTGTAAAAAAGTTATTCTGCGTGGATGGGTGTTGGTGGCTGCTGTCCGCTTTGTCCTCGGTATTTGCTTGTTCTCTTCACGCTGTTTGCGACCTCGAAAGGCTTTCTTCATATTGTCAACAGCCTTGACCTTTTCATGCGTCAGCACATCTGCATAGATGGAGGTGGATTTGAGTGACTTGTGTCCCATCAGCTTCTTGGTAGTCTCAATGTTACCAGTAACCGCCTGCACCAAAATTCCGAATGTATGTCGGGCACAGTGAAAAGAGATATTCTTCTCAATGCCCACCTTTTTAGCTATCCTTTTAAGGGCTGCATCCACATTAGCCTTGGCAGGAAGGTGAAACACAAAATCATCATTGCCTTTGGGTGGCATCCATGACAAGGCGGTATTGCCGATTGGTACGGCATTGAGAGCCTTGGTTTTCTTTTGGATGATTACAAGCGTGTTTGTTTCCTCGTTCCTCTTGATGTCACTCCACCGCAGAGCCTTGATGTCGCTGATACGAAGTCCTGTTAGACAGGCAAAACCGAAAGCTCTCTGTGTCTCTGCAACTCCTGGACTTCTCTCATCTGAAGCCATGAACCTTTTCAGTTCATCTGGAGTGAGATACTGCTTATGTGATGCCTTTGGCTTGGGAAAGATGTCTGACTTCTCCAACTGGTAGAAAGGGTTAGCCTTCAACTTGCCGAACTTGACAGCCTTGTTGAACACCGTCACTATGCGCTGTTGAACATTGTGAAGGGAACCTTCACACAAAGGTTTGGCTTCAACTCGTACATACTTTTGGGGTACATAGTCGTTCTTCAACCAAAGAAAGAAAGCCTTTAACCATTCCTTGTCGAACTTCCTCAGAGTGATGTGAGGTCTGCGCTTGTTGGCAAGGAACTCGCTCATTAGGTGTTTCAGATACTTTGATTGGTCAACAATAGCCTTGGAATAGTCTGTGTTGTCGCTCATCCAGTCGATGTAAGTCTGGATCCAATCTAAGACTTCGGGAGACTCGTCATTGGGGATTTCCTTCACAATCATCAAATGACATACCTCTGGAATGGTCTCTGGATGAAGAATACGCTCTGCCCTTATCTGGTGAGCACGTTGCAATGTTTCTTCGTTCCTTGCTTTGGTCTCTGCATCAACCTCTGGCAACAAATAGAGGGAAAGAAATTCAAACTTGCGCTTGCCACCATCGTAGATGTCAAGATACAAGCTTATGTTGTCGTTGGCAAGTGCCTTTTGTCTGATAGTTATTGTCATGTCTCTATATGTTTTCGTTGTCAATGATTTATGTGAACATACCGTCAATGAGGTTGATGGCTTCCTCCTTCTTCTTGTCCACGATTTTAGCATAGATTTCCGTGGTCTGAATGTTGGAATGTCCCATCAGCTTGCTTGTGGTAAAAAGGTCTGCACCGAGCGTGAGCATCATCGTTCCGAATGTGTGCCGTGAGCAATGGAATGAGATATGCTTCTCAATCCCTGCCGCTTCCGCCCATTTGCGGAGAGCCCTGCCTATAACGGTCTGTGTGGTCGGAATGTCAAAGAAAGGAATATTATTTCCTCTTGGTTTCGGCAACCAACGCTTAGCCTCTTCCGAGAGAGGTATTATAACAGGCTTCTCCGTCTTTTGCATTTCCATGTCTATGTATTCGCCTTTTCCGTCAGCGGTCTTGAAGATGTGCATCGGCGCAAGACGGTACATGTCGCTTAATCGCAATCCTGTAAAACAAGCGAAGATGAAAGCCTCCTTGACCTCTGGGCGGTAACTATCCGTAGCTATGAGGGTGCGAAGTTCCTCTATAGTAAGGTATTCTTTCTTGCCTTCCTTGGGTTGGATGCGCTCACGTGCATCAAGTTCCTTCATCGGATTGTTTCGGATAATGCCTTGGCGCACAGCGTTATTGAGAGCAGTGGAGAACATTCCGAGGTATCGGCTTGCCGTATTCTCACTGATAGGTCTTGGCTCGCCATACTTGATATGGGAATTTGGGAAGTTACGCAAGAATTTTACATAACCACGGCAGAACTCCGCATTGACCTCTTCAAGGGCAATGAAGCCTTTGTTTGTCTCGTCAAGATACTTCTCCACGGTGTGCAGCATTTCCACACGGCAATGGAGTGTTGACTTCTTGATGCCGACACCACCTTCACAATACTTCTTTATCCAAGTAGTGAGAAGCATTGAACCTTGCTTGACGGTTTCCCAGTCCTGTATGCCATGACCATGCAGGGCTTTGATGCGCTCTGCCTTGATGCGTTCTGCAATCGCCATAGTCTGCTTGTTCTGTTCCTTACAGACGGGATTGATTTCGGGGACGAGATAGAGTTTGAGGTATTCATACTTTCTCACTCCCTTATAGTAGATGTCAAGATAGATACTCTTGTTGCCATCTGCGAGCGACTTCAACCGAATTTTAATCGGCTCTTTCAGCTTTACTTGTTTCTTTGGTCTTGCCATGATGTATAAAGTGTTATTTTGTTTTTGTATTCTGCTGCCTGGAGGGTCTTTCTCCCTCTTGTTGAAAGTTCATGTCAGATATGGTTTCCAATGCTGACATTTGCTTTTCTTTCTCTTCCCTTACTTCGGAAAACTGATGTAAAGATAAGAAAACAAACCGAGAAACGAGAAACAAAACGGAAACAAGAAACAGTCTTTTATGTCTTTTTAAGAGTGAGTTCCGCAAACATCGGAAAATTCAAATTATCGCTTAAAGCATTGATACTTAGTGCATTTGCTTTCATTTGCTTTCTTGTCTTTTCAAACGCATTTCGGAGGACTAAGATATTCTTGACATCCTGCGTTTCATTCTCTTCGGCTTGAGGTTGGTTTGGCGAACTTGCCAATATCGTAATCCGCATCTTCGTGGTATTCGGTATTTCATACAGTCCCCAATTCATCGAGTAATGCTCAGCATTGTTAGTCCATCTATTTATGTACGTGCTAAGTAGCCCAATCTCTTCACTGCTCATTTTTCCGTGACCGACGGGAGCATTTATTATCATACATTGCTTCGTGGAATTGACGATGCTCTCTTTCCGTAATGCTTTACAGAATGCCCTCTTCATGAAGTTCACCTCCGATTCTCCTTCTTTGGATTCCTCAGTGAACATGGAATGGTTGTCAACAAAGATTTCCTTTAAACATTCTTCCGGGATTGGAATTACTCCTGTACCTGCCAGTAAAACGGCGATTTTCTTTTCTGTTGCGTTCATGTAAGTTTGTTTTATTGTTAATGTTTTGCAAACTTACTGCGCATGTATGCCAAATTGTGACATACCATCAAAAAAAATATCGTAGCGGAGGCATAATACCTGCACTACGATATTTATCGTGTTATTGAACTTTCGATAGTTCAGTATGTTAGAATTCCAACACCATTGTCTGGCGTGGACGAAGCTTTACGTTATGGCTTATTATGACGTTTCTGCCCGTTGTGACATCCACGGCTTTCTCGGAGTTGCCGATTATCTCGGCATAACGCTTTACGTCGAGTTCGGCTGCGGCGTTCCTGCCGTTGATGACGGTCATGACGCTCTTGCCGTTATACTGACGCGCCACCACGTAAACGCCGTGTTGCGTGCAGAACTGGGTCTGGCTGCCTTTTGTTATCACTTCGTTGCCCTGACGCCAATGCAGCAGACGGCTTATCCAGCCGAACATATCGTTCTGAGCCTTGGTGCGTCCCTTTGCCGTAAAGGCATTGCGGGCGTCGCCAGCCCATCCGCCGGGGAAGTCCTTACGCACGTAGCCGTCTGTGATAGACTTCGTGCCGTTCATCAGAATCTCCGTGCCGTAATAGAGCTGCGGGATGCGGTTTACGGTCAGCAGCAGCGCCAATGCCTGCTTCAGCGCCAGCGTGTCCTTGCCCTCGCCTAAGAAGCGGTCGGTGTCATGGTTCTCAATGAACGCCATCACGCTCTTGGGGTTCGGATAAAGATAGTCATAGCAAAGGACATTGTATATGCGGTTCATGCCGTTCCACCAGTCGTCTGTCTCCTCATGCTTAGCCTGATTGATGCGGTCGAAGAAGGCGAAGTCCATGACGGTCTTCAGATAGCTGTTCTTCTCGGAGAGCTTGCTGTCCTTCTGCCAGGCGGCAGTATAGGCAGGCTCCGTCACCCACGTCTCGCCCACGGTGTTGAAGTTGGGATATTCCTTGTCGAGCGTCTTCATCCAGAGCGCCATGCCGTCGCGGTCAGCATAGGGATAAGTGTCCATGCGGATGCCGTCAATGCCGACAGTCTCAATCCACCACTCGCTGTTCTGAATCAGATACTTCATGACGTGCGGATTGCGCTGGTTGAGGTCGGGCATCGTCGGCACGAACCATCCGTCCACCGTCTCACGCAAGTCCACCTTGCTGGCATAGGGATCAAGCACCGGCGTGAGCTTATAGCTGGTCTGCAGATACTTGTCGTTCACCTTGGCGTTGCCGTCCATCGTGTCCATCTTCTTCTGATGCTCCTCGGTCTGATATTCGGGCAGGAGCCATTCAGAAGTGTTAAACCAGTCCTTCGACGGCATGTCTGCCACCCAAGGATGATCGAAACCGCAATGATTGAAAATCATGTCCATCACCACCTTCAGTCCCTTTGAGTGAGCCTCGTCCACGAGACGCTTATACTCGTCGTTGGTGCCGAAGCGCGGGTCCACGCGATAATAGTCTGTAGTGGCGTAGCCATGGTAAGACGAGTTGGTGCCATTGCTGGGGCTGTCGTTCTCCAGAACGGGCGTAAACCACAGCGCCGTCACGCCAAGGTCTGTGAAGTAGTCGAGGTGCTGGCGTATTCCCTCAAGATCGCCGCCATGACGCAGACTCGGAGCCGTGCGGTCGCAGGTCTTGTCGCGCATGGTCTTGAAGGCGTCGTTCTTGGGATTGCCGTTGGCGAAGCGGTCGGGCATGAGCATGTAAAGCACATCCTCATTGGTGAATCCCATGCGCTTGTCGCCCGCCATAGCGCGGTCTTTCAGCTCGTACTTCACCTTCTTAGTCTGCTTGCCCTGCTTGAAGCTGAGCGTCATCTCGCCCGCCTTCGCACCCTCAAGGTTGAGATAGAGGAAGAGATAGTTGGGCGAGTCGAGACGTGCGATAGAGTCGATGCACACACCGGGATAGTTGACCTCCACGTCCGCGTCACGCACGTCCTTGCCGTAAACCATCAGCTGGAGCGACGCGTCCTTCATGCCTACATACCAGTTGGTGGGTTCGATGCGGTCCACCTTTACTGCTGCGTTCAAGCTCATAGCGCCCATAAGCATTATTAATGATACCAGTTTTTTCTTCATTATCTTTTTTTATATTATGGTTCTTACTTTCTGTAGAGTATCAGCGCCGACTGCTCGTCTGCCAGCACCTCCTTGCCTTCGAACGGCATTCCGATGCCTTCCTCATTGATGACGCCGTTGCAGCAAGCCACCGTGTATTCGCCTTCGGGTACGTTGACCAGCTTGGCTTCCTTGTTGGCATTGAGAATGACGATGATGTCCTTCCATGAGTCGATGCCCTCAAGGTTCTTCAGACGGAACGCCACAAGGCAGTCGTCGGTGGCTATAAATTCCAGATGATTCCGTACAGCGTCGGCATTGGCGAGGCGGAAAGCGGGATGATTCTTGCGAAGACTTATCAAGCCTCGATAATACTCGAACACCTGGGGATACTGCTTGAGGTTGTCCCAGTGGAACTCGTTGATGCTGTCGGGCGACGAAAAGCTGTTATGCACACCCTTCTTGTCGCGGAGCATCTCCTCGCCAGCAAGCATAAATGGCACTCCCTGCGACGTGAAGATGGCTGTCTGAGCCAGCAGATCGAGGCGAATAAGCTCTGCCATACGGTCAGCTTCTGACCTCGACGCGTCCTTCAGACCGGGAATGCTCGCCTTGAGACGGTCCACAAGGCACATGTCGTCGTGACAGCTAACGTAGCTGATCTGCTGTGTAGGATTGTTGGTCCACGGCTTACGGTCGTAGTTGACGCGTGTCATATCCACCTGATTGTGGGCGATGCCACCCACGATGCCGAACTTCAGGCTCTCCTCCTCGCCCTTTATTCCGGCAAGAAAAGCGCCCTTCGTGTCGTCAGAGAACGGTCCGCGAAGCGCGTCACGCATGTCATCGCTGAAAGCTCCGATGCCGTTCAGACGGGGTGTGTTGGCTTTTATGGCAAGCTGGTCCTTCGGATAGGCACACGTTCCTGCGCTCCAACCCTCACCATATATATATATCGAGGGGTCTATCTCGTCCACGGCGGCACGTATCTGGTTCATCGTCTCTATGTCATGGATGCCCATAAGGTCGAAACGGAATCCGTCAATGTGGAATTCGTTTATCCAGTACTTGACGCTCTCTATCATAAACTCGCGCATCAGCGGACGTTCTGAAGCCGTCTCGTTGCCGCAACCCGAACCGTCGGAATAACGTCCGTCGGCTGTCTTGCGATAGTAATAGTCGGGATAAGTGCGCTGGAAGTTGCTTCCGTCAATGTCGAACGTATGGTTATATACGGCGTCGAAGATGACACGGATGCCAGCCTTGTGGAGCGCCTGTACCATTTCCTTGAACTCACGGATGCGCACTTCAGGACGATAAGGGTCGGTGGAATAGCTTCCCTCAGGCACATTATAGTTCTTAGGATCATAGCCCCAATTGAATTGCGGGCGCTGGAGCTGAGTCTCGTCCACCGAAGCAAAGTCGAACAGCGGCTGGAAATGGATGGCGTTGACGCCGAGACGCTTCAGATAGTCGATGGCGCGAGGCTCTGTCAGAGCCAGATACTTGCCACGATGCTGCATGCCCGAAGTGGGGCTGATGGAGAAGTCGCGCATGTGAAGCTCGTAAATCACGAGGTCGGCAGGCGACGCAATAGCCGGACGGCGGTCTTCAGCCCATCCCACGGGGTCGGTGTCAGCCATGTTGATGATGGCGCCACGGTTGCCGTTGACGCCTACAGCCTTGGCAAACGTGCCGGGACACTCGCCCTTGCCTATATCGAAAGTATAGAACATGCCACTAAGGTCGCCCTTTACGGTAGCCTCCCAGCGGTTGTCGCCTATGGCACGCATCTTGACAGTCTTGACGGGTTTGCCACCCTGTCCTGCCTTATAGATACGCACTTTCGGGAGGGAAGCCGCGTTGAGGCGGAATACGGTCTTTGTCTTACCGTATTCCATCTCGTCGAAGCGCCCCTGAGCATTTACGTTTAACGTAATCATTGCGGCAAGAAATGCCGAGAACATATAATTCTTTTTCATGTCAGTAGCGTACGTATTGTTGTTATTTAGCAATAAGCGACACAGCAAAACCACCGCCACGTGCCTCCTTTATCTTCAGCACATCGCCCTTCTTGACAGTCTTGTGCAGAATCTGGTAAGCCTTCGGATTGTGCTCATAGTCGGCGTCCTTGGCGTCCTGATAGATGGCGCAGTCATACTTGCGACCCTTGTCGAGGAAGTTGAGGCGTACCACAGCCGTGCGAGCCTCTTCGCCTGTCTTGCCACCCACGAACCAGTTGTCTGTTCCCTTGGCCTTGCGTGCCACGGTGATGTATTTGGCTGGCTCTGCCTCCAGATACTTCGAGTCGTCCCAGTCACAAGCCACGTCGCGGATGAACTGGAAAGCATCGTCATACTTCTCATAGTGTTCGGGCAGGTCTGCAGCCATCTGCAACGGGCTGTACATAACCAGATAAAGCGAGAGCTGTCCGCAGAGTGTGGTGTGGACGAAGCTCTTATTCTGGCTCCAGTCAGAGAGGCGTGTCTCGAAGATGCCGGGCGTATAGTCCATCGGACCACCCTGCAGACGGGTGAACGGCAGCATCACGGTATGGTAAGCCACGTTACCGCCGAATGCCTCATACTCCGTTCCGCGTGCACTCTCATTGCCAACAAGGTTAGGCCATGTGCGGCAGATGCCGGTAGGACGTGTTGCCTCGTGCGCATTCACCATGATGTGGTGCTTGGCAGCTGTCTCAACGACGCGCTGATAGTGATTGTTCATAAGCTGGCTGTAGTGGTATTCGCCTCGCGGAATGATGTCGCCCACGTAGCCGGTCTTCACGGCGTCATAGCCATACTTGTTCATCAGACGGAAAGCATCCTCCAAGTGGCGTTCGTAATTGAGAGCTGCGGAGGAGGTCTCGTGGTGCATCATCAGCTTCACGCCCTTAGAGTGGGCATAGTCGTTGAGCATCTTAATGTCAAAGTCGGGGTAAGGAGTGACGAAGTCGAAGACGTCAAGCTTCTGATGACCGAACCAGTCTTCCCATCCTTCGTTCCATCCTTCCACCAGCACTTCCTGCAAACCGTTCTTTGCAGCGAAGTCGATGTAGCGCTTCACCTCCTCGTTAGTTGCGCCGTGCGTGCCGTTGGGCTTGCACTTAGCGTAATCGGTAACGCCGAGACGAACCGACGGCAGGTCGTTGGTGTAGCTCCATGTCTTTGTTCCGACAATCATGTTCCACCACACGCCGCAGTACTTTGTGGGATGAATCCATGAGGTGTCCTCTATCTTGCATGGCTCGTTAAGGTTAAGAGTGAGCTTGCAAGAGAGCATGTCGCGCGCGTCGTCGCTCACCATTACGGTTCGCCACGGAGTGTTGAAAGGAGTCTGGATGAATCCCTTTCTGCCCACGGCATCGGGTGTCAGCCATGACTCGAACACGAGGTTCTTGTCATCGAGATTGAGGTGCATCGTGGGATAATCCAAGCAGGCAGCCTCATGTATATTAATGTAGAGTCCGTCCTTGGTCTTGAGTTGCAGCGAAGTCTGAACGCCTGTGTCGGAGAATACGGTAGTTGACGAGTTGCTCTTATATGCCTCGCGGTTCTTTGCAATGACCTCACGGATGCCGGTAAGCGGAGTGACGTTATATTCATACTCCTGCGTGTCGTAGTCGCCGGGAATCCAGTAAGCAGTATGGTCGCCGGTCATAGCAAACTGCGTATGCTCTTCCTTTATCACGAAATAGTTGAGCTCTTGCTGCTGCGGAAACTCATATCGCAATCCCATACCGTAATCATACACACGGAAACGTATGGTGATGTCGCGGTCCGAGGAGGGCTGGTGAAGGTTGACAGCCATCTCGTTGTAGTTGTTTCGGATGGTTGATGTCTCGCCCCACACGGGTCGCCAAGTCTCGTCGAAGGTGGATGTCTGCGTGTCCTTTATCTTGAAACCGTCCATGAGATTGGTCTCCTCCATGCCCTTCGAGGCGTGCTTGTCCTTGGCAAGCTCCAGTCCGAGGTGAGAGGGGCTTACCACCTGCTTACCCTTATAGGTCATTTCGTACGTGGGCTGTCCCTTGTCTGTGAGCGAGAAGGTGAGCGACACGTTGCCGTTGGGCGACTTTACGGTCTGGGCTGCTGCCATCATAGGGAGCAGCGCAGACAGTATCATGTATGTCTTCTTCATTCTGACGTTTGTCTTATATGTGTTTTATTGCTTTCTGCTATACGGAGTTATCTGCCAGCCTGACTGATGAGCGTGCTAATCTCATCCGTGAACTTGTCGTCAGCCATGAGCTCCTCTATGCTGAGGTGCATGCGGTAACGCCAGTAATGCTTCGGGTTGGCAGGGATGTTGATGCGCTCTGCGTCAGCATCGGGCAGACGCAGACGCTCGCTCATGGCGAGCCAGTCCTGAACACTCAGCACGCAGAGCATCGATGGAGAGTCGAGATGACGGACAATGATGTCCTCTGCAAGCCATCCTGGCAGCGGATGCGGAGCCGGTCCCTCACGATGAAGCATCGAGTTATAGTAGTCCTGCGTACGTTCATAGTTCTCGTCCCACCACTGACGGAGCGTAGGCATGTCGTGGCTGGATATGGTGCAAACCGAACGGTATGGGTTCTGGCTGAGATGTCCGAAGCGCGTAGTGGGCGACTTTGGCATGCTCTGCAACTCAAGGCTGAATATCTTCAGCTCTTCCATCACCCATGGAACACAGTCGGGCACCATGCCGAGGTCCTCTGCACAAACGAGCATACGTGTGGCCTGTACCAGTTTGGGCAGCTTCTTCATCGCCTCACGATACCAGAACTGATTGTTGCGACGATAATAATAGTCGTTGTAAAGACGATTGAAAGCCTCCTTGTCTACATCGTAGAGCGACTCATAGATGAAGTCGAGCTGGGCTGAGATACGCGGATGGAACATATCGGCACGGTTGCGGTCGCGCACGAAGAGCACGTCGCTCACAAGCGAATATAGTCCGTCGCGCAGCCAAAGGTCTTCCTGTCGGGTCACGCCGGCAAAGTGTTCCTCTATCTTGCGCTGCGTGTTCACCTCAGGCTTCATGCGATAACGCTCGCCGTCGATGCGCTCCAAGTATTCGCTACGCACCTCGTCTGCACGCTCATGGAAGACGCGGTCGAGCACCCAATCGGTGATGTAAGGCTCGGTGAAGCGCTCCTCCTGGAAGTTCAGTCCGTACTGCATTATCTCCTCACGACTCATTGCCTGCGACGGAACGAACTGACCTGTCAGACCGTATACGCAGTCGATGGGTATCTCCCAGATGCGGAAGAATCCCAACACGTGGTCAATGCGGTAAGCATCGAAGAACTTCGACATGTTCTGGAAGCGGCGCACCCACCACTTACAGCCGTCCTTCAGCATTTCGTCCCAGTTGTATGTGGGGAATCCCCAGTTCTGTCCGTTGACTGAGAAATCGTCTGGCGGCGCTCCTGCCTGTCCGTTAAGATTGAAGTATTTGGGTTCCATCCACACGTCGCAACTATATCTGTTTACGCCGATGGGGATGTCTCCCTTCAGGATTACGCCCTTCTGCTTGGCATACTCATGAGCCGCCTTCATCTGCGAAGACAGTACGTACTGCACGAAATAGTAGAAAGCCACCTCCTGATACTCCTTTGTGCGAGAATCCGACAGCATCGCGCGGTCATCCTCGTTCCATGTATTATGGTCTTTCCATTGTGTGAAATCGGCTGTGCCATACTCGTCTCTCAGCCATGAATACTGAGCATAGGGCACCAGCCAGCTTTGTGTTTCCTGGAAGAACGCCTTAAACTCTGCGCTCTTCATAATCTTCTTACCTTCCTGTTGAAAAACTTTCCTTAAATATCCTGATTTGAAAGCGTTTACCTTCTCATAGTCAATCTGTGGCAGAGCGTTGAGTTGGCTGCGCTCTGCTTCCGCCTCACGACGTGCTTCCTCGTCCTCCAGCTCCGGCAATGCGCGAAGATCGGCATACTGTGGATGTATGGCGAAGATGCTGATACAGCTGTACGGATAAGAGTCGGTCCATGTATGGGTGATGGTGGTGTCGTTGATGGGAAGCAGCTGCAGCACGCGCTGTCCTGTCTTCGCCATCAGATCAATCATCATCTTCAGGTCGCCGAAGTCGCCTATGCCAGCGCTCTCCTTGGTACGGAGCGAGAATACTGGGACAAGTGTTCCAGCCAGCTTGCGGTTCCATATCTCGAAGAAAGCCTGGTCAAGGCTGTACATCACCGTCATGCCCTTCTTCATGTCGGGCAGAGTGATGCAGCGGTTATAGCCACACTCCCACATCATCACGTGTCCTGAGGCGTTTGTCACCACGAACTTCAGCTCTATGCTCTCGCCTTGTAGCTGCGAAGCGTCGATGTCGACAGCCCATTCGCAGTAGTTATGGAGCGTCATGGGCAGCGCTTTGTCCGGACACCATTCGCCTAAAGTCTTGGTGTCGCCCACCACAGCCAGACGTTCGTCTTCACGGAGCTGTGGTGCACGTACGATGAGACGCAGCGTACGGTCGTAGGACGTGGGCTTAAGAGGCTGCGGCTGCTGATGGTTGATGCAGTCCGTAAAGGCGCTACTGTAGAGATACGAGTCGTCCGGCATGTCGTTCCAGCGGTCGTAGACGTGATATTCTGTTGCAGCGGTACACGTGAAGTCGAGCACATGCTTCACCGTCTGCCATTCGCTTCGCTCGTAAGCGCCATCAGCCGTCACCTTATAATAATATGTAAGGCTATGGTCAGACTTGCGCTGCGAAAGGTCGCACCACCACTCCGCTCCGTTAACGGTGGTCATGCGATGTGTCTTCACCTCGTCATTCTCCACGATGCAGAGCGAGATTTCCTCACCGAATGCAGTACGGTATTCTATATGAAAATGTAATGTCATTATGTATTTGGGTTTAGGTTTGTTACCATGAAAACTGTTTCTTTCCTTTTACGCCTCTTTTCTGCTACGGATGGCAGCCACCGAGAAGGCACCGCAAATGAGCAATACGCCAGCCACAATCATCATGTTGCTCTGGTGTGAGCCTACAAGATGAAGCAGTTCGCCACCGCATAAGGCTGCCACAATCTGAGGTATGCAGATGGTGCCGTTGAAGAGTCCGAGGTAAGCTCCCTTATGGCTGTAGCCCTCAAGGGCATTGGTGACGAAGGCAAACGGCATGGCAAGCATGGCAGCCCAAGCACAACCTATAAGCAGGAAAGGAAGCACGAGCAGGTTCTTGTCGCCGACGAACGGAACAAGGGCGAAGCCTATGCCGCCTATTACAAGGCTAAGAGCATAAGCCATCTTCTCGTTCTTGAACTTCGGAAGAGCCATAGCCCACAGCACGGAGCCGATGGCTTGCCAGAAGAACAGCACACCTACCCAGTTGCCTGCCTCCTGATAGCCCTTGGAAGCCACGTCGGTGGTGTGCCATACGGTTTCGGCAATGGTGCCGTTGGTGTAGGTCCACATATACATAAAGGCTGCCCAGCAGAAGAATTGTACGAGTCCTACCTTCCAGAACATCGAGGGTGCATTCTTGAGAAGCGTTATCCAGCCTGCACTTTTCTCCTCGTTCTGAGGCTGAGCCTCGTTATACATAGCATATTCCTCTGGATTCCATTCCTTTACCTTTACAGTGGTGAAGATGACGCAAAGGATAAGTATGGCTGCTCCGACGTAGAACGAATAGATGACAGAGTCGGGTATTACGCCCTTCGGGGCTTCGTTGGCAATGCCGAGAGCCGTGAAGAAGAACGGGAATACGTAGCCTATAAGCGAACCAGAATTGCAGAGAAACGACTGGATGGAGTAAGCGAGCGACTTCTGCTTCTCGTTCACCATGTCGCCGACAAGCATCTTGAACGGCTGCATAGCCATGTTGATACTCGTGTCGAGGAACATCAGCGAGACAAGACCGAAGACCATTGCCGTGCTGACAGCCATTCCGAACGATCCTGCATTCGGCAACAGACACATCACGAGCACAGCCACCGTGGCTCCGACGAAAAGATATGGGATGCGGCGTCCGAAGCGACACCATGTCTTGTCGCTAAGCGTGCCGACTATGGGTTGCACGAGGATGCCCATCAGCGGGGGCAATATCCAGAAATAGCTAAGGTTGTGAGGGTCTGCTCCCAGTGTGGCAAAGATGCGCGATATGTTGGCGCTTTGCAAGGCGTAAGCTATCTGTACGCCAAAGAATCCGAAACTCAAATTCCAGAGTTTCCAGAATGAAAGATTAGGTTTTTGGGTCATTGTTATTTGGTTATTTTACTTTTTATAGCAATAAAGAATTTGGCTTTACTCCTTACAACTCCTTTGTTCAAAGTGTGGTGCCTCTCACTACGAGGCGTGTCCTTACCACTCGCATTGCCACCTCATTACGCGGCAGCGAGCCTTCCACCTGACTAATCAGTATGTTGGCTGCCTCCTCGCCAACTACCACACCACGCTGTTCCACGGTGGTGAGCATCGGATCGCAAGCCACGGAACGGCTGCCATTGGTGAATCCGCAGATGCTTATATCCTCAGGAACTTTAAAGCCCATGCGCTTGGCAGTATAGAGAATGCCGATGGCGGTGTCGTCGTTGATGGCGAAGAAAGCGTCGGGACGTTCGTCGTCCGGCAAAGAGAGTATTTCGGGAGTGATGGCCTCGGCCTGCGCGCGGTCGTCACATATTCGGACAAGGGCTTCGTTCAACTTCAGTCCGTTCTTGGTCAATGCGTCATGATAACCGTTATAGCGATTCTTTGAGATTTCCAGGTTCATCGGCGAACCATAGAAGGCAATGCGCTTACATCCTGTATCAATCATGTGTGTGACCGCTGCATATGCTCCATTATAATCGTCCACCACCACTCGCGAACCATTCACGCCGGTGCAGATGCGGTCGTAAAACACGAGTGGCACACCATTGTCCATCAGTTTCTGGAAGTGGTCGTACCGTCTGGTGTCCTTGGCTTGCGACACGATTATGCCGCACACCTTATTTTTAAAGAAGTCGTCGCATATAGCCACTTCCTTGTCATAGCGTTCGTTGCTCTGAGCCACCATAACACGGTAGCCACGTGCACGTGCTTCTTCCTCTATACCTGACAGTATGGACGCGAAGTAATAATGCACAAACTCCGGAACGATAACGCCTATTACCTTCATCGGAAGGCTACGGCTGTGACGCAACGCTCCTCCAATGACATTCGGGTAAAAGTTATGTTCTTTCGCGTATGCCTGAATGCGCTTTTTCTGGGACGCGCTGATGCGTGGGCTGTCGTTGAGCGCACGACTGACAGTCGCTATGGAGACGCCCAAATCACGGGCTATATCTCGCATTGTTATAGGTAAGTTATCTGCCATGGTTTTCAGTTATGCCGCAAAATTAGTCATTATTCCCGAATGCGTAACGCTTTTCTTCGGACAAAATATCAAAACGGAGTGCAAACGATTGCACTTAAAATACGACGGTTTTGCACAAAAAAAGAAACAACGTATGTTTATAAATTCTAATTTTGCAAACAGAATGAAATGAGCCCTTGAACTACTGAATTTCACTTATAACATATAATAATAACTAAAAACAGCAAAACATGAAGCAGTTAAAAATCAAATTGCCTCTGAGGACCATGGCACTTGCCGGTGGTCTTCTCCTTGCTACAAGTTCCTTCGCGCAGAACAACATCGTCGTTAAGGGACATGTAACAGATGCTTCTGGCGAGCCAGTCATGGGTGCTACCATTACAGTTAAGGGTAAGGCCCTCGGTGTTACCGACATTGATGGTAACTTCTCATTAGACGCAGCCCCTGGAACAGAGCTTACATTCACTTTCTTGGGTATGACTCCGCAGACCGTAAAGGCTTCGAGCAACATGAGCGTCACATTAAAGGACGACTCTCAGGCTCTTAACGAAGTGGTGGTCATCGGTTATGGTGTGGTTAAGAAGAACGACTTGACGGGTTCGGTGACTGCTATCAAGCCAGATGAGAAGAACCACGCCCTTGTTACCTCTGCCCAGGAGATGATGCAGGGTAAGATTGCAGGTGTTAATGTCACTACAAACAACGGTGGTCCTGGCGGTGGCGCCTCAATCCGTATTCGTGGCGGTTCTTCGCTCAATGCCTCTAACGATCCGTTGATTGTTATCGATGGTATGGCTATGGACAATCAGGGTGTTAAGGGTGCTCCTAATGCATTGGCAATGGTCAATCCTAACGATATTGAGTCGTTCACAGTATTGAAGGACGCTTCGGCTACAGCTATCTACGGTTCGCGTGGTTCTAACGGTGTCATCATCATCACTACAAAGAAGGGACGCGGCAACCAGAAACCACAGATCAGCTACTCAGGCAACGTGTCAATGTCGATGCTTGCCAAGAAATTTGATGTGCTCAATGCCGACCAATACCGCAACTTCGTCAAGTCATACTATGGCGAGGACAGCGCTGCAGCCAGTTTGTTGGGTACAGCCAACACCGATTGGCAGGACGAAATCTATCGCACAGCTATTTCTACCGACCACAACGTAACTGTTCAGGGTGGTTTGAAGAATATGCCTTACCGCGTGAGCCTTGGCTATACCGACCAGAATGGTATCCTCAAGGGTGGCAACTATCAGCGCTATACAGCCAGTGTCAATCTCTCGCCGTCGTTTTTCCAGGATCACTTGAAGGTGAACGCCAACGGTAAGTTCATGTATGCTAAGACTAAGTATGCCAACAACGATGCCGTTGGCAATGCTTTGCGCATGGACCCTACCCAGCCTGTATATTCTAACGCTGACGCATTCAAGAACTATGGTGGATACTTCTGCTGGACTCAGCCAGCTGGAGATCAGAGCAAACTGCCTGCAGCAGAATTCCCGACAATCGCCAATACCCAGGCTGCTAATAACCCAGTGGCTCTGCTGAATGAGAAAGATGACCGCGCCAATTCCTACGACTTCCTTGGCAATATTGAGGTAGACTATAAGGTACACGGTTTTGAGGACTTGCGTTTGCACATGAACGCCTCTGGCGACTGGGCTAACGGTAAGCAGGAGACCGACTACGCCACATGGGGTCCGTCTAACTTCGGATGGGGCAACTCTGGTCATACTAAGGAGAACAAGTACAACCTTCAGTACTCTGCCTACGCACAGTATTATAAGGACTTTGCCAAGACACAGCACTTCGACATCATGGGTGGCTACGAGTGGAGTCACGTGAAGTATTGGGGCAATGAGTTCTATCGTGACACACGCACAGAGGCTGGCAAAACAGCAAGCCAGATAGCATCGCTCACCGACAAGGACTACAACTCTTACAAGAAGAATGAGTGGAAGCAGGAATACTACATCGTTTCGTTCTTTGGACGTATGGGCTACACTGCCTTCGACCGCTATATGCTCACAGCTACAGTACGTCGCGACGGTTCGTCACGCTTCAAGGAGCACTGGGCTACATTCCCTGCCTTTGCCTTTGGATGGAAGATTAACGAAGAGAAGTTCCTCAAGAACGTAAGCTGGATGGACGAGTTGAAGCTTCGTCTTGGCTATGGTAAGACTGGTCAGCAGGATGGTATCGGCAACTACGTATATTTTGCTTCATACAACGAGAATATCAACTCTACAAACGGTCGCTATCCGTTGGTTGGCGTAAATGACAATGGTATCATGGCACGTCCTGATGCCTACAACCAGAACTTGAAGTGGGAGACTACTGATACATACAACGTAGGTCTTGACTTCTCATTCTTGCGCGACCGTGTTCGTGGTAGCGTAGACTACTACTATCGCAAAACCACCGACCTCATCAACACTGCATCTGTATCGGCAGGTTCTAACTTCCGCAACCAGGTGACATCAAACATCGGTTCGCTTGAGAACAAAGGTATTGAGGCATCGCTCACCGTTCGTCCTATCCAGACTAAGGACTGGCAGCTTGAGGTGACAGGCAACTTCACCTACAACAAGAACGAGATTACAGAGCTCACCGGTGAGTCGGCTATCGTGAAGACTGGTGGCATCGATGCAGGTACCGGCAACACTTGCCAGGTACACACTGTAGGCAAACCAGCCAGCTCATTCTATGTTTATCAGCAGGTTTATGGTGCCGATGGCAAGCCATTGGAAGGCGTAGTAGTCGACCGCAACGGCGACGGCATGATTTCAGAGGCCGACCGCTACTGCTACAAGAGCCCAGCTGCTCCTTACCTCGCAGGTTTGTCAGTGCGTGCTCAGTACAAGAATTGGGACTTCGGATTCAATCTCCGTGGCTCATTCGACAACTATGTGTTCAACGACCGTCAAGCAGGATATGTCAATATAGAGAAACGTTATGATGACTCGTTCAACTATCTGCAGAACACCACACCTACAGGCTTGTCTAACAAGTGGAAAACCTACAACTGGGTGCTCACCGACTACTTCGTTGAGAACGCATCGTTCGTGAAGCTCGACAACATCACTCTCGGCTACTCGTTCGACCAGCTCTTCAAGTCGGGTAGCTACAAGGGACTCTCAGGCCGTGTATACTTGACAGCTACCAACGTGGCAACCATCACCAAGTACTCAGGTCAGGATCCAGAGGTGTTCGGAGGTATCGACAACTCAATCTATCCGCGTCCATTCTCAATGACACTCGGTGTGAACATCAACTTCTAATTAAGCAAACAAACATTTTAAAGGTAAACGTATTATGAACTTCAGATATTTCAAAAATATACTTCCTGCGGCAGCCCTCATCCTTGCGACAGCTGGCATGAGCTCCTGCACAGGCGACCTTGATGTTACTCCTATCGACCCATCAACCAACATGAAAGTCAACGAGCCTGCACTCTTCACTAAGTGCTATGCCAACATGGCTCTTGCAGGTCAGACAGGTCCTGATGGTGACTGCGACATCGACGGTCTTGACGGTGGTACAACAGGTTTCATTCGCCAGCTCTTCAACACTCAGGAGCTTCCTACCGACGAGTCAATCTGCAACTGGGGCGACCCTGGTATCGACCAGTTTGACTATGGCACATGGGACTCATCACACCCGATGATTGCTGGTTTCTACTTCCGTCTGTATGCAGGCATCGACTACTGCAACCACTATCTTGAGGTGTGTGCAGGTGTCAACGAGCAGCGCGAGGCAGAGGTTCGCTTCCTCCGCGCACTCTACTACTACTATCTGCTCGACGCATTCGGCAATGTGCCTTTCGCAACAGCCATCTCGGCTGAGTCGCCAAAGCAAATAAAGCGTGCCGACCTCTATACATGGATAGAGACAGAGCTTAAGGAAATCAAGGACAAGCTCGCGGCTCCTGCTGCACGCAACAGCAGCCAGGAAGGCTACGGACGTGCCGATCAGGATGCAGCCAACCTGCTCCTCGCTCGTCTCTATCTCAACGCCGAGATTTACACTGGCACTGCTCACTGGGCAGAGGCCAAGGAGTATGCCGAGAAGGTAATCAACGGCCCGCACAAGCTCTTCACCGACAAGTCGGCAAGCTATGATGCCAGCTGTGGCTTCTCTCCTTATCAGATGCTCTTCATGGGCGACAACGGCGAGAGTGGCGCTTCAGCAGAGTCAATCCTCTCTGTAAAGCAGGACGGTGTAACATCAGCAGCTTATGGTTGCACACTGTTCATCATGGCTTCTACATGGAAGAGCGACATGGATGTAGACGGCAACTATGGCTCATCTGAGTTCTGGTCGGGCAACCGCGCACGCTCTCAGTTTGTCAAGAAGTTCTTCCCGAACTCCGACCCAACTCCTAACGACATCAAGGGTACTGTAGCCGAGGCTAAGGACGACCGTGCACTGCTCTACGGCAAGGACCGCGAACTTGTAGTGACAAAGCAGGGCGAATTTACATCAGGCTACTCAGTAGGCAAGTTCCGCAACACATATTCTAATGGTTCGCAGCCTCATCACGCTAAGTTCTGCGACACCGACTTCTTCTTGATGCGTGCTGGCGAGGCTTACCTCATCGCTGCCGAGTGTGACGCACGCCTTAATGGTGGTGTGACAACAGCCACAGGCACTGGTTATATCAACGCCCTCCGCGATCGTGCTCATGCTGCAAAACAGAGCCAGTGGTCGGTCAAGCAGATTCTCGACGAGCGTGCACGTGAGCTCTACTATGAGGGCTTCCGCCGCACCGACCTCATCCGCTACGGATTGTTCCACTCTAACGAGTATGTATGGGACTACAAGGGTGGTGTACAGAAGGGCGTAGGCTTCTCTAAGGACCGCTGCCTCTATCCGTTGCCAGCCGATGACGTGAATGCTAACCCCAACCTTAAGGGCAACCAGAACCCTGGATACTAATAACAATAGTATAATAACAATAAAAACGAATCAATTATTATGAAAAAGATATTTTCATACGCACTGATGATGATCGCCACTATGGTGGCGTTCACATCATGCGAAAGCGACCAGGACTCTAATCCGACTCTCGTCACTCCCACTGAGTTCACGGTCAACAATCCTTCGGTGGGCGACGCACTGGTTGACCTTGCTAAGTCGGAGTCGGTGCAGCTCTCATGGTCGCAGCCTAAGTTCACTACGATGAATGCTCCGTTGACTGTACAATATCAGGTGCAGCTCTCTACAACTGGCAACTTCACAAAGCAGTATTACGACGAGTCTGACGACAACGCTTCAGCCGACTTTATCGCCATCGACGAGACTTCGACATCATGCAAGGTTGACGTTCCAACAAAGGATATCGCCAAATGTTTGCAAAAGCTCACAAAATGGGCAGAGGATGCAGTTCCTGCAGAGCAGAAGGTGAGTGTTCGTATACGCGCTTTCGTTGCCAATGCCTCTATGGAGACACTCTCTGAAGTTTGCTCTAACGTTATTTCGTTCAACGCTGTGCCTTACTATGTAGAGCTGAAGGATGCTGTTCCAACAATGTGGTATCTTGTAGGCAACATGTTTGGTGGCAAGTGGGGCAGCGACATTGGCGTCGACGCTCTGCCTATGTTCTTGATTCCCGACTATGACTACGACAAGAAGACTGGTGCTGGCGAGATTGAATACACCAACTACTTCACAGCCGACGACTACAAGGCTGACAGCTACGACTGCGACGGCTCAGGCTTCAAGATTCAGCCTTCTACATTCAACTGGGATTACGGCATGACTGGCAACAAGGCTAAGAAGGGCGAAATCACCTATCGCAACGGTGGTGATGACGGTGGTCATATCGTGGCTCCTGAGGCAGGCTACTACACAATAGTGATGAACACTGCCAAGAACGAAGCTAAGTTTGTGAAGTATGAAGGTGAAGTGAAGGACTATGGCACAATCCAGATTACTGGTTCATTCAACGGTTGGGTAGACGCTCCAATGCTTCCTTACAACACTGAGGGCGTTGAGAACCACGCTTGGTACTACGTAATGGATGTTCCTGCGGGCGACCCAATCCAGTTCAAGTTCAAGATTGAAGGTTCTTGGGAAACAAACTGGGGCTATGGTGCAGCAGATGGAGATATCAACATGTACGGAAAGTGTGATGCAGGTGGCAAGAACATCGGCTTGGCAGAAGGCAAGTACGTCATCTCATTCAACGACATCACAGGTTCGTTCAGCATTGTTAAATTGTAAATCACTTTAAGCAAAGACAATTATGATTAAGAAAATATTATTGGGAATGACCCTGCTGATGTCTATGGTGTCTTGCACCGAGGACTTTACAGACTGGGCACATCCGCAGACCAATCCTCAGGAGAAAGCCGTGGCATTCGGCGACAACGGTAGCGTAACTCCCGTAGACTACGTCATCAAACTGGCTGACGTCAAGACAGAGACAGTGAAGGTGGCAAGCATCGTAGCTCCAACAACTTCCAACGCAGCCTACACACCGGTCTATAAGATCAACTTCGACGGTCAGTCGTTCGACATTGACGCCGAGGGCAACATGGCAACAGCAGACTTGGCTAACTACATCGTCGAGAAGTATGGCAAGCGCCCCACTGAGCGCGACATCAACGCCACACTTGACGCATGGATGAACAATGGAGCGACAGCCGTTAAGATGGCTACATCTGCTACATTCCAGATTAAGGCCGTTCCTGTGGCTCCGGTTATCGAAGATGGCTATTACCTCGTAGGCGACATGTTTAGTGTCGAAGCCGATGGTGATGCCAAAGGCGTTGACGGTTGGAATACTGTAAGTGCTAAGCAGGCATTCAAGCACAGCGACAAGGATGTATATGACGATCCTATCTTCACACTCACTTTCGAAACTAAAAAGGCTGACCAGTATTGGAAGATTATTCCTAAGAAGAACGGTGATGCCGGTAACATCTGGGCTGCCGGCGTTGTAGGACCTAAGGTTGACGGTGACGACAGTATGACAGGTTTGTTGACAAGCAATAATCCTAAGGCTGGTAAGATTGCCAAGGCTGGTAAGTATAAGCTCACCATCAACATGATGGACTATTCTTACACCATCGAGGAAGTCAACTACGATCCGTTCATCTACTTCATCGGCGCAACTGACGGTTGGAAGAGCTCTGACCAGAAGCTCGCTCTCGTGGACGAGGCAAAGGGCGTATACACTGGCTACGTTTATCTGGCTGATCCTAACGGCTCTGGCTTCCAGTTCAAGTTCCAGCGTAAAGCCGGAGACTGGAACAACGCCATCGGCGCTGGCGCCTTAAGCACATTCTCAGGTGCAGCAACCAACGAGGGTGACAACATCGGTGTGAATGCAGGAGAAGGCGTTTACTATATGGACGTAAATCTCTCTGAAGGCAAAATCACAGCCACTAAGGTGGAGAAAATGGGTATCATCGGTGGTTTCAATAATTGGGACGGCGACGCAGTCATGACATGGAACGCTAAGGAGTATTGCTTCGAGGCAACCAATGTTGGCGTTACAGCCGACGGTTGGAAGTTCCGCGTAAACGGAGGTTGGGATGTCAACCTCGGTGGAAGCATCAATGACCTGACAGCCGGTGGCGACAACCTCTCAGTAGCAGGCAACACCGTTAAGCTCTACCCGACCAGAAAGACCTCTGAAAAGATCTTCTGCACAGTAAAGTAAACACTTTTCATTCATAATAGACTTTTATATATTATGGGCGGTTCTCAGAGAATGAGACCCGCCCATTTTTTTGTTGCTGCATAGTTAGGCAGGGCTTTAACAATAACATGCAACAGTGCTAATCTTGGCTCACCCGATAAACCAGGGGGATTAAGCATATAGCTTTGTAAGTCTGAAAA
>ERZ791912.239-NODE-239-length-38209-cov-10.092887_pt1 | contig 38209 bp, 35 predicted proteins | sample MGYA00510141_ERZ791912 | MGnify/ENA primary metagenome ERZ791912 (study PRJEB30046, sample SAMN00792082) | human gut metagenome | study: EMG produced TPA metagenomics assembly of the A metagenome-wide association study of gut microbiota in type 2... | reverse complement strand
CATAGCTTAAATTTTTATTAAAAGCAACCTAAGCTATGACTATATTATACGAGGAATTAATCAGTATTTAATTACACTGATTAATTCCTTTTTCTGCATTTTTATACTTGTACTCTGCTGTAATACGTGATAATATATAGAAAATCAGTTACGTTCGATAAACTGATATGGGGAAACCAAATGAGGGGGTTTGAAAAATGATTATTTTTAGACCGGCAACTTTCAGCGATGTAGAACATATACACAAATTGCTGAATTATTATGCAAAGGAAGGCTTGATGCTGCCACGTGCGCGCAATGCGATTTACGAGAATCTGCGCGATTATATTTTAGCGGTGGAAAACAACCGTCTGTTGGGCTGCGGCGCGCTGCATTTTGTCTGGGACCGCTTTGCGGAAATCCGCTCGCTGGCGGTGGAACCGAGCCTGCAGAAAACAGGCATAGGCCGTCAGCTGGTGGAGCATTTGGAAAAGGAGGGCATTGAGCGCGGAGTGACGATGTTTTTCACTCTGACCTATCAGCCGGGATTTTTTGCCAAGTGTGATTATATTGAAACGGCGAAGGATAAGCTGCCGCAAAAGGTATGGAAGGAATGCGTTTATTGTCCGCAATATCCGTACTGCAATGAGATTGCTTTCATCAAGACAACGGTTGATTACGAGCCGTCGCAAATTAAATTTTAATTTTAAGAGTTGCCATGCGCATTTTGTCATCGGTGATGACGAGGCTGCGGCCGGCTCTTTTATTTTTGCGCCTTGAATGTTAAAATAAAAAGCAGAGTATAAATTTTACACGGTAATTTTACTGTTGTTATACCGGATAAATTAATGGAAAAGAGGTTGAATTTATGAAATTATATTCCTGGAATGTTAACGGTTTACGTGCCTGCATGACGAAGGGATTTGCCGAATTTTTACAGGAGGCAGCACCGGATATTATTTGTCTGCAGGAAACGAAGATGCAGCGCGAGCAGGCGGATTTTGTGTTCCCCGGCTATGAGGAGTATTGGAACAGTGCGGAGCGCAAGGGCTACAGCGGTACTGCTGTTTTTACGAGGGTTAAGCCTTTGGCTGTTACCTATGGTCTGGGACAGGAGGAGCACGATAAGGAAGGGCGTGTGATTACGCTGGAGTTTGAGAGCTTTTATCTGGTGACGGTGTATACGCCTAATTCCAAGGATGGCCTGGCGCGTCTTGATTACCGCATGGTGTGGGAGGATGTGTTCCGCGCTTATCTGCAGGAGCTGGATGCGAAGAAGCCTGTTGTTGTCTGCGGTGATCTGAATGTGGCGGCTGAGGAGATTGATTTGAAGAATCCTAAGACTAACCGCAAGAATGCAGGCTTTACGGATGAGGAGCGCGCTAAGTTCCGTGAGCTGAAGGCTGCGGGCTTTACGGACAGCTTCCGTTATCTGCATCCGGAGGAGGTTAAGTACAGCTGGTGGAGCTACCGCTTTAAGGCGCGTGAGAAGAATGCGGGTTGGCGTATTGATTATTTTGTGGTTTCAGACAGGATTGCGGCTAAGCTTCAGAGTGCAGAAATTCACAATGAGGTTTTCGGCAGCGATCATTGTCCGGTAAGTGTTGAGCTGGATGTGTAAGGGTTAGTTAGCGGCACGATTGTTATATCGTTTCAATCAGAGCAATTTCTTAACGCAAATTTCGTGTGGAACCAAGACGAAGTGCCGCAAAACTCGCGCGAAGCTGAAAGATTTTTCAACATGAGTTAAGCATAGCGCTCAAACAGTTGCGACACTTCTTTGATTCCAGACACTCATTTGCTAAAATTGCTATTCATTACACGATATAGCAATTGCTCGTTTTAGGTTAACCTTTTAAGTTTTTTGATTTTGCAGTTGGTGATTAGTATGGATTTTAAAATTCAGGCTCCGTTTGAGCCTGCCGGCGACCAACCGCAGGCGATTGCCAAGCTGGCGGAGGGCGTGGAGCAGGGCCTGCGCACGCAGGTGCTGCTGGGTGCAACGGGTACGGGTAAGACGTATACGATTGCGCAGGTAATCAATAAGGTGCGTAAGCCGACGCTGGTGATTGCGCATAATAAGACGCTGGCGGCACAGCTGGCGAGTGAGCTGAAGGCCTTCTTCCCGGAGAATGCGGTGGAATATTTTGTTTCGTATTACGACTATTATCAGCCGGAGGCCTATATTCCCCAGTCGGATACGTATATTGAGAAGGATGCTTCGATTAATGATGAGATTGATAAGCTGCGCCATAGTGCGACCAGCGCTTTATTTGAGCGCAGGGATGTAATTATCGTAGCCAGCGTTTCCTGCATTTACGGCTTAGGTGCGCCGCAGGAATATTATGATATGGTGCTGTCGCTGCGCCTGGGACAGATTATCGACCGCCAGAAGATTTTGCATAAGCTGGTGGAGATTCAATATAATCGTAATGATATTGATTTCAAGCGCGGCACCTTCCGTGTGCGCGGCGATGTGATTGAGGTTATTCCCGCAGCCTACGGTGAAAAGGCTGTGCGCATTGAAATGTTCGATGACGAGGTTGACCGCATTGTGGAGTTTGATGTGCTGACAGGTGAGATTCTGGCGCAGCGCAACCATGTGGCGATTTTCCCGGCAAGCCACTATGTAACTAGCCGTGAAAACCTAGAGCGTGCTATGACGGATATCCGCGAGGAGCTGGACGAGCGCCTTGATGAGCTGAATAAGCATGGCAGGCTGTTGGAGGCACAGCGTCTGGAGCAGCGCACGAATTACGATTTGGAGATGATGCAGGAGATGGGTTACTGCTCAGGCATCGAAAACTATTCGCGCCATCTGGCAGGACGCAAGGCCGGAGAGCCGCCGTTTACGCTGGTAAATTATTTTCCTAAGGATTTTCTGCTGGTGGTGGATGAGTCGCACGTAACGCTGCCGCAGATTCGCGCTATGTATGCCGGTGACCGCTCGCGTAAGGAGATGCTGGTGGAGCATGGCTTCCGTCTGCCGTCGGCCTATGACAACAGGCCGCTGACCTTTGATGAGTTTCAGGCGCAGATCAAGCAGGCGATTTATGTTTCTGCTACGCCGGCGAAGTATGAGCTGGAGCAGGCGGACAATGTTGTTGAGCAGATTATCCGCCCGACAGGACTGCTGGACCCGCAGATTGAAATCCGCCCGATTAAGGGACAGATTGATGATTTGTTGGGCGAAATCAATAAGGTTGCCGCCGCGGGCGAGCGTGTGCTGGTGACTACACTGACGAAGCGCATGGCAGAGGACCTGACAGAATATCTGAAGCAGGCAGGTGTGCGTGTGCGCTATCTGCATTCGGAAATCGCCACGATTGAAAGAGCGGAGATTATCGACAGCCTGCGTGCCGGTAAGTTTGATGTGCTGGTAGGCATCAACCTGCTGCGTGAAGGCCTTGATTTGCCGGAGGTATCGCTGATTGCGATTCTGGATGCGGACAAGGAAGGCTTTTTGCGCAGTGATACGGCGATGATTCAGACCATCGGACGTGCTGCGCGTAATGCGCATGGCCGCGTTATTATGTATGCTGACCGTATTACCGACAGCATGCAGCGGGCGATAGACGAAACCAACCGCCGCCGCGAAAAGCAGCAGGCGTACAACGAGGAGCACCACATTACGCCTAAGACGATTTACAAGGAGCAACGCCAGCTGATTAAGCTGACGAAGGTGGCAGACACGGAAGAAGCAGAAGCCTATGGCAGCAGCAAGAAGCTGAAGCAGAAATCAACTAAGGAGCTGAACACGCTGGCCCGCGAGCTGGAAAGGCGGATGCAGGAGGCGGCCAAGGCGCTGGACTTCGAGGCGGCGGCCGAGCTGCGTGACCAGCTGATTATTGTCAAAGGACAGCTGGGGCAGAAGCTGGTGCCGAAGAAAAAGAAAAAATAAACGCTGACACAGAAGTTTGACTTTTCCTGTTTGGCGTTATATAATATACAAGATATTTTTATTCAAATTCTGTGAAGCGGAGCAGTAGTCTGCAGTATCTTTCAGAAAGTCGGCGGTTGATGCGAGCCGGCAGTTAGGGCAGATGAACTCACCGTGAAGAAGCTGCAAGGAAATGTGCGGACGTGATGCTGCGTTAAGGCTAATTGAGTGGCGGCTGTAGCCGCAATCAGGGTGGTACCGCGAATTTTTCGTCCCTGACCTTTTTTAAGGTCGGGGATTTTTTATTTTCGACCAACAATAATACCTGGGAGGTAATGAAATGATTCAAGAAAAGTATGCTCCCCATGATATTGAAGCTAAATGGCAAAAATACTGGGAAGAAAACAAAACCTTTAAAGTAGAGATGGATAAGGATAAGCCTAAATCCTACGTTCTGGAAATGTTCCCCTATCCGTCCGGCAATTTGCATATGGGCCATGTGCGTAACTACTCCATCGGCGACGTAATCGCACGTTTCCGCACCATGAAGGGCTTCAACGTTCTGCATCCGATGGGCTGGGACTCCTTTGGTATGCCTGCTGAAAACGCTGCTATCAAACACAACATTCCGCCTAAAAAATGGACTTTGGAAAATATTGCCAACATGACTCGTCAGCTGAAGGCTCTCGGTCTGTCCTACGATTGGGACCGCGAGGTTACCACCTGTAAGGAAGATTATTACAAATGGACTCAATGGTTCTTTGAGCTGTTCTACAAACGCGGTCTGGCAGTTAAAAAGGAATCTGCCGTAAACTGGTGCGACACCTGTAACACCGTATTGGCTAACGAGCAGGTTATCGACGGCAAATGCTGGCGCTGCGACCATGAGGTTGTTAAAAAGGATCTGAGCCAATGGTTCTTCAAAATCACCGATTATGCTGATGAGCTGCTGAAGGATCTTGACCTGCTGCCGGGCTGGCCCGAGCGCGTAAAAACCATGCAGCACAACTGGATCGGCCGCAGCGAAGGCTTGGAATTCTCCTTTGAAATTCCTGCACTGAACGATACTGTTGCTGTTTACACCACCCGTCCGGATACTGCTTACGGCGTAACCTTTATGGCTCTGGCTGCTGAGCATCCGCTGATTAAAAAGATTTGCGAAAACAATCCGAAGGCTGACGAAATCAACGCTTTCTGCGAGCGTGTTCGTAATCAGTCCGAAATTGAACGTACCTCCAGCGAATCCGAAAAAGAGGGCGTATTCACCGGCGTATACTGCATTAACCCGTTCACCGGCCGCAAGGTAGAAATCTGGGTAACCAACTATGTACTGTATGATTACGGTACCGGCGCTGTTATGGGCGTTCCTACCGGTGACCAACGTGACTGGATGTTTGCCGACAAATACGGCATTGAAAAGATTGTTACCATCTGCCCGGTTGGCAAAGAGCTGAAGCTGGAAGAAATGACCTGCGCTTACGAAGAAAAAGAAGGCATGCTGGTTAACTCCGGCGAATTCACCGGCATGGAAATGCACAAGGCTATGAGCGCTATCATGGACAAGGCTGAAGCTGAAGGCTTTGGTAAACGCCGTGTAAACTATCGTTTACGCGATTGGCTGATCAGCCGTCAGCGTTATTGGGGCGCTCCGATTCCTATCGTTTACTGCTCGCACTGCGGCGAGGTTCTGGTTCCGGAAGACCAGCTGCCGGTTCGCCTGCCTGAGGACGTAAGCTTTACTGCCGGTGCTAAATCTCCGCTGGCAACCTCTGAAGAATTCCTTCACTGCAAATGCCCGAAATGCGGTGCTGACGCAATCCGTGAAACTGATACCATGGACACCTTCCTGTGCTCCTCCTGGTACTATCTGCGTTATACCGACGCACACAACGACAAGATGCCGTTTGACAAGGAGCTCAACAACTATTGGGGTCCTGTAGACCAATATATCGGCGGTATTGAGCATGCTATTCTGCATCTGCTGTATTCCCGCTTCTTTGTAAAGGTTCTGCGTGACGCAGGCCTGGTTGATTATGATGAACCGTTCAGCAACCTGCTGACTCAGGGCATGGTAATCAAAGACGGTGCTAAGATGAGTAAATCTCTGGGCAACGTTGTTTCTCCGGAAGAAATCCTTTCCAAATACGGTGCAGATACCGCGCGTCTGTTCATCCTCTTCGCTGCTCCGCCTGAAAGAGAGCTGGAGTGGAGCGACCAGGGCGTTGAAGGCTCCTTCCGCTTCCTGAACCGTATCTGGCGTATCGTACAAGCATTTGAAGCTGTTCTGGCACAAAAGGTTACCGAATACGATCACAGCAATCTGACTGAAGCAGATAAGGACCTGCGCCGTGTACTGCATAGCAGCATTAAGAAGGTTACCAACGATATCGAAACCCGCTTCAACTTCAACACTGCTATTTCCACTATGATGGAACTGGTTAACGCTCTCTATGCTTATAAAGAAGCTGCCAAAGAGCCGAATGCAGGTCTGATTTACGAAGCAATTTCCGACCTCATTAAGATGATGAGCCCGTTTGTTCCCCATATCACCGAAGAGCTGTGGCGCGGTGCTATTGATGCCAATAGCAGCGTACATGAACAAAGCTGGCCTGAGTGCGATGAAGAAGCCCTGAAGGTTGACAATGTAGAAATCGTTCTGCAGGTTAACGGCAAGGTTCGCGGCCGTCTGACTGTTCCGGCTGAAGCTACCAAAGAAGAGCTGGAGAAAATTGCTATGGCTGACGCTAACGTTCAGGCTCACATCGGCGATGCAACCGTACGCAAGGTTATCTGCGTACCCGGCCGTCTGGTAAACATCGTAGCGAAGTGACACCCGATTTGTAACGAGCGTAAGCGAAGTTAGAAATCGAGATGGTCGAACGAATCCCCGTTGCGAGTGAACATGGAGCAAGAAGAGGGGAGAAATAAAATTTGTCGCGAGTTTTAGTATTACTGGCCACTAACCACTAATAACTAACTGCGACCACCGCAGTTACAGCTGTCCTGCAGCAGGCAGTTTCCGCAGACTGTAGCGCGGACAAAAAAATAAGCAGTGCATGTCAGTAATGACATTATTTAGTAGTACTAAATAACGCTTACATTTTCAGAGTCTCTGAGAATAACGTAATTGTTATTCTTGGGGACTCTTTTTGTTTTTGGGGGGGAGTACCCTCTCCGCCTCACTGCGTTCGGCACCTCTCCCTTACAGGGAGAGCGAATTCGACGTGCAATTTTTACTTTATTTCTAGGAGGATTGTTATGGGATTTATTGAACAAAATCGAGATTTATTACCTTATGCCAAATATCTACGAAAGAATATGACTAAGCAGGAAAAGCATTTGTGGTATGATTTTTTATCTAAGCATAGGTTAAAGTGGTATAGGCAAAGGATTATAGGTAGCTATATAGTCGATTTTTATTGTAGTAAATTAAAACTGGTTATTGAAATAGATGGAGGACAGCACTTGCAAAAAAATAATTTGTATTGTGATAATGTTAGAACCTTGGCTTTGCAACAGGAAGGCATTTATGTTTTACGGTTTATGAACAGTGACGTTGATTATCATTTTGATTATGTATGCAACGAAATAGAAAAAAATATTAATGAAAGATTAGAGAAATGCATGGATAGTATTTCGAAAAAGTCTCCCCTGTAAGGGGAGATGTCGCCGAAGGCGACAGAGAGGTATAGTAAACAATTTTCAAAAATACGGAGGTATACCAATGCAAGCAAAAGCAAAAAAAATCATCTTTATCGCCGTCCTTATCGTTGGCTGTATCATCACCAGCCTTATAAGCACCAACGATAAGGAGAAAACGCTACCCGTCAGTAGCCTGCTTCAGTCCGCGCAAGGTGCTGTTACATCCAAAACAGCGCAGGTAAAAACAGTACGCGTGCAGGTGAGCGGCGCCGTGCTGGAGCCGGGAATTTACGATGTGCCTGCCAGCTGCAGAGTGGAAGAGGCCATTTCTGCTGCCGGCGGTCTGACGGAAAATGCCGACAGTGAACGAGTTAATCTGGTGCGTAAGGTGCGCGACGGTATGCAGATACGAGTACCTGTGAAGAAGGCTGGACGGACAAGCAGAACGCAGAGGAAAAGCGCTCAGGCAAAGTCCGGTTTAGGTGAAAGTGCGTCTAAAAAGTACGGCAGTGCTAAAGCAGGCTCAGGCAGAAACAACAGCATGATGCAGAACGTGCGCATCAACAGCGCGAGCGCAAGAGAGCTGCAGCAGCTGCCGGGCATAGGTCCTGCGTTAGCGCAGCGCATTGTGGACATAAGAAGCAGAGGGCGTTTTGCCAGCGTGGAGGATTTACTGCGTGTGCCGGGAATCGGCAAGGCTAAGCTGGCAAAGCTGCGTGATTATGTGGAGGTAGACTAGTGCAGCAAAAAACACGTTATTTACGCTTATTTTTACCATGCGTACTGCTTTCCGTGCTGTTCTTTCGTTTTTTTACCGTGCTACCATCTGCCGAGCAGCAGCTTGCTGCCTGCTTCGGGCGGCAGCTGGTTGTGCAGGGTGCGGTGGAACCTTTGAGCGTGCACCGGCAGGAAGGTTTTAGCAGTGCGATTCTACGTTGTCAAAAGGTTTATAGCGATACGGAGCTTGCTTACAGCGGTCGTTTGCGCGTGAGCGTGAAGGGCGAGCTGCCGCAGGCAGGCTGTGTGGTACTTAAGGGGACGCTGGAGCAGTTGGACAGTCTGCGTAACCCCGGAGGCTTTGACGCTGCCGGCTATAACAGAGTGCAGGAGCTTGGCGGACGTTTGCGCAAGGCGCAGCTGCTAAAGACAGAGCCGCAGGTTTTGTGGTGGCAGCATTTTGCTTTGTGGAACAAAAAGCTGAGCGAGCGTATGGAAGTTGCAGCCGGTGCCGAATACGGCACACTTTTGAGCGGCATGGTGCTTGGCGGTAGCAGCAGGCTGGATGAAGAAACACGCGAGCTGTTTACGGATAACGGGCTGGCACATCTTCTTTCTGTTTCGGGCACGCATATTGTGCTGCTCACAGGCCTGCTGCTTGCTTTGCTGCAGTGGGTACCGCTGCCCTGGCGTAAGGTTATTGTTATCATTTTGCTGGCTGCCTATGCTTTGCTCTGCGGCTTGCGTCCTCCGGTGCTGCGAGCACTGGCTATGAGCAGCGTTCTGCTGCTTGGCGGCAGCGGTGCGGAGCGCGGGCGCTTGCTGTGTCTGGTGGCGTCACTGCTGTTGTGCCTGCAGCCGTTATGGCTGGCCGATATCGGTTTTCAGTTATCGTTCGGGGCAGCGGCCGGACTTTTGTGGCTGCTGCCTGCATGCCAAAGGCTGCTGCCGCAGGCCTTGCCTGCGCCGATAGGCGAGGCGGCAGCAGTTTCACTGGCAGCACAGCTGGCTGTACTGCCGCTGGAGGTTTATTATTTTCACCAAATTTCGCTGATTGCCCTGGTAAGCAATATCGTGCTGGTGCCGGTGTTGGAAATTGCCGCGCAGATGGCACTCGTGGGCGCACTGTTGCCTGCCTGCGGTGATTATCTGTTGCAGCTTGCTGCCTGGCTTGCGGCGCAGGTGCTGACGCAGGCGCGTTTTTTTGCTGAATTGCCGTACAGCACTGTAGTTATCGGCAAGCTGCCTGCTTATTGCTTTGTAATCTATTATGCAGCGCTCTTTGTGTGGGCAGATTTCCCCTGGCTGCAATTTTGGAGTAATAGGGAGCGGCGCTGTATCCTGCTTTTGCATGTCTTGCTGCTTGCCGGGACGCTTGCTTATCAGCAGTATTGCACGCTGCCGCTGGCTTGCTATTTTCTGGATGTGGGACAGGGTGACTGTGCTGTTATCGTCACGCCGTCGCAGCGGGTGGCAATTATTGATACCGGCGGCTTAAAAAATCTTTCGACTGCAACGCGCGTGATAACACCATTTATGCGCTATCTTGGCAAGCGTGAGGCGGATATCCTGCTTTTAAGCCATTATGATTTTGACCATGTCGGTGCTGCGGCGGATTTATTGCGACAGCTGCGGGTAAAAAAGCTGCTCCTGCCCAATGAAGCACTTACAGAGGAAAGCCAAAGGGTGCAGCAGGAAATTTTGGCGCAGGCCGGCAGGACGCAGGTGCATGTGGTGCAGAGCGGTGAACGCTATACGTTGGATGATAATGCAAAGCTTGTTTTGGTTGATGTGCCGCAGCAGGCCGTGCCGGGAAACGATGCCAGCACGTTGGCGGCGCTGCACAGCGCGCAGGGCAGCGTACTGTTTACAGGCGACATGGGGGAAGAACGCGAGCGAGGGCTGCAGCTGCAGCAATACGCTGTGCTGAAGGCAGGACACCACGGTTCGCATTACAGCAGCAGTATGGAATTTCTTGAGCAGGTGCAGCCTAAGCTGACGGTGATTTCCTGCGGGCGCGGCAACCGCTACGGCCATCCGCATCAGGAAACGCTGGAGCGCTTGCAGATAATAGGCAGCAATGTTGTCAGAACAGATGAGCTGGGGTGCATTAAAGTTGTTTTTGACGCAGAGGGAATAAAATGCTATGGCTATGCTGATTTACAGTGAAGCTGTTGTCAAAATATAACTCATAAGTTATAATTAAAGGAGAGAAATTATGTACAAAATATATTTTTATCGTGATAAGCGTGGCAGACAGCCTGTATATGATTATTTAATGGGGCTTGCTTCGCGAAAAGATAAGAACAGCAGAATCAAATTGAATAAGCATAATGACTATATGCAGGCATTAGCTAGATTTTGTCTGCAATTAGGTGAGCCTTATATTAAGCATATACAGGATAACATTTGGGAGTTGCGGCCTTTGCGTGATAGAAGTTTATTTGCGGTATGGGAAAATAATAGTTTTGTAATGTTGCATTGCTTTATGAAAAAAACGCAGAAAACGCCTAAAACAGAAATTGCTCAGGCTTTGCGTGAATGGGAAGATTTCAAATTAAGGAGTGAGGAAAGTGAAGAATAGTGCAGTAGGCTATGAATGGCAGGATGTCAGAAAGAATATCTTTACACCGGAAGAAATTTCTGCAAGTGATTTGCGCGTTGCCTTAATAGGTGAACTGATTAAAGCACGTCAGGATAAGGGTATAACCCAAAAGCAATTGGAGCTTTTGAGCGGAGTAAAGCAGCCTGTAATTGCCAGAATGGAAAACGGTACATCTATTCCTAAAATCAGTACAATCTTAAAAATACTTGCACCTTTAGGCAAGACCTTAGCTATTGTACCGTTAGAAAAATAATAAGAGGGAATACAGATGGATATTAAACCGGAAAACCTGATTTCACTATTACAACAGCATAAGCCGCTGCCGCAGGCGCAGGTGCTGCTTTTGTGCGGCGAGGAGGATTACTACCGCAACAGCATTATTGCCGCGCTGCCGGAATATGTTTTTGGCGATACGCCGGAGGCTGACCGCGAAATAACGGTTTTTGACAAGGACACCAACCTGTCCGGATTGCAGGCAGCCGTCAACAGCTATCCCTTCTTCTGCGGCAAATCGCTGATTTTCCTGAAGGACGAAAAACTGTGGGCAGCAAAGCCTGCCAAAGCAAACAGTGCTGCAGATGCGCAGGATGAAACCGATTCCAAGAAAATGGAGCAGCTGGCGGCGATTGTCAGCGACGTACCGGATTATTGCCTGCTTGTAATCAGCAGTAAGAAAATGGATAAGCGGACCAAGCTGTATAAGCAGCTTAAAGCAAGTGCGCTGATTTGTCCGTGCGAGCGCATTAAGGAAAGAGAACTGGATGACTGGCTGTATGCGCAGGCAGCAGTATACGGCGCGCATTTTACCAGAGATGCGCTGGCGGCTATCAGCGAATATATCGAGCCGGTAAAGGAAGAAATTCCCTTGGATTTACTGCAGCAGGAAATCGGCAAGCTGGCGATTTATGCCGCAGGACGCAGAGAATGGACGGAAGAGGATGTGCTGAATGTTTTTGCACTGCTGCCCAATGCTTCCTCCTTTGCGCTGACCAATTATATTATGGCAGGCAAGCTGAAGCAATGTCTGGAGCTGTTGGCGAGCGAACGCAAGCACGGAACCTATATCCTGCCGCTCAGTGCAACCGTAGCTTTTAAACTGCGTCAGGTGCTGCGTTATCTGGAGCTGAAGCGCAGAGGCTACGACCAGAAGGGCATTATGGAAGAGCTGGGGATGCGCAGCCCATACGCCTACAGATTTTTGGAGCGCGACAGCAGGCGCTTTGATGAAAAACGTCTGACGGAAGCTTTGCTGGGACTATCGGATATGAATATCAAGCTGCGTCAGGGCGGACGCGGATATGAAAAGCTGGAGGAAATTCTTGTCCGCCTGCTTGCCTGACAGTTCATTATCAGAAATTAAAGCTGGACAAAAGCACTTAATATCTGCTATAATAGTGAGACAGTCAACGAGGACTTTTTTGAGTAAGGAAGTAGTGTGTCCATGCTTAAAAAGGTCCTTTTTCGTTTATCTTGCAGAAAATATGTAGGGAGCATTTTTCTGCAGCATGATAATTAGGGAGTATTGAGAAAGGAGGCAGCCTTATGGCTGCACTGATCATGAACAACAAAGATTTACTGTATGTAATTAAACCTGAAGAACAAAACGAAAGTACTCTGCGTGAGCTTCTGACTCTGCATCCGGAGATTCAGTTTGTATCTCTGATGGGTGTGGATTTTGCCGGTAATGATACCGACGAAAAAATCCCGATGAAGATTTTCCTTGAGGATATCGACGGCTTTTTGGCAGGCAGCGCAGCACAGACTGACGGCTCCTCCGTTGTACTGACCGGTATCGCTACTCTGAACGATGCCCGCGTTGATATGAAGGTTGATAAAACCGTTAACTGGTTTGTTGATTATAACTATGAGCATTTTGACGCAGAAAGCGGTCGCATGATCGGTACTCTGCGCATTCCCTGCTATCTGATTCACAACGGCAATCATGTTGATTCCCGTTCTATTTTGAATGATACTCTGGCTTATGTAGAAAAAGAAATCATGGATTTGTTTGCTAAGCACCCTGTAATTGCCGGCCTGGAACATGTAAATCCTGCTGAGATTGAAAAGCTGGTCTTCACCAGTGCTACCGAGCTGGAATTTTGGGTAAAAACTCCGCGTGAGGACGCACCGCTGGAGGCTCTGAGCTCTTCTCAGGTAATGCAGGAGCAATACTGGCAGCGTACCCGCGGCAACGTGCGTACTGCATTGGAGCAGACTATCCAGACTCTGGAGCTGTACGGTCTGGAGCCGGAAATGGGCCACAAAGAATGTGGCGGTGTAAAGGGTCAGATTGATGCCGCAGGTCATATGACTCACGTTATGGAGCAGTTGGAGGTTGACTGGAAATTCAGCAGCGGCGTACAGACTGCAGATAACGAGCTGCTGGCGCGTATCATCGTTAAAGAGATTTTCCGTATGAACGGTCTTGAGGTTTCCTTCCAGGCTAAACCGATTCCCGGTGTTGCAGGCAGCGGTGAGCATACACATGTAGGCATTGCCGCAAAAATGAAAAACGGCAAGATTGTCAACCTGTTCTCGCCGAAGGATATGCATGAGGACTTCCTGTCCGCTATCGGCTACGGCGCTCTCATGGGCCTTTTGAAAAACTACGAGGTAACCAATCCGTTTATCTCCTGCACCATTGACTCTCTGAACCGTCTGAAACCCGGCTTTGAGGCTCCTGTCTGCATTGTTACCAGCCTTGGCCTGAGCCCGGATAACCCGTCCCGTAACAGAACCATTCTGGCAGGCCTGATCCGCGATCTGGACAACGATAAAGCTACCCGTATCGAAATGCGTTCTCCTAACCCGTACACCAATACCTACATTGCTATTGCTGCCTTCTACCTGTCCTGCCTCGACGGTATCAAGGCTTGCGTAGAATCCGGCAAGGACCTGAAGGCTTTGGAAAAGGAGATTTCCAAGAAGGCCGGCGAAGAGGGCTTCTATCTGGATACCGACCGTCAATACCGTACTGAGGAAGATGTGTTTGAAGATTTCAGTGCTGAAGAACGCAGCAAGCTGTTCGGTGAACCGCCTGCTACCGTTTGGGAAAATCTCTGCGCTTTCGAAAAATATCCGGAAAAAGTTGCCGTGCTCACTCAAGGCAATATCCTGAAGAAGGAATATATCGACTCCTTCATGCAGGGTGCGCTGATTCGCTGGAAAACCGAGCTTTTGACTCGTCTGATTCCGGAAAATTATCAGGCTGTTATCGATATGAAGCGCTTGCACAACCAGGAAACCTGCACCGACTGCGACCTGGCAATGTGGCGTAAAATCCAGAACCTGCGTGCTAAACTGGCTAAGGATTCCTTCGAAGAGAAGAGCATCTTCACCGCTATCCGCAGAGCTGTTGCCGAAGGCGACTACGATACTGTTTCCAAGCTTAAAGTTGAGATGGGAGCAACTATGGAAGAGCTCAAGACTCTGTATCACGATTACAAGCAAAATATTATCGATTAATTTATCTGCTTCTTGCATGGCTGCTGTACTCAAAGTGCGGCAGCCATTTTGTTTCGCGCTTATACCAAAGTGCGATTATTGAAAAAATTATCCCTAAAACTTTCCTTTCAGCTTATTTTTTTGCATGAAACTGTTGAGTTAAGCGCTGTTTTGTGGTAAAATATCAAAGATATATTGACAGTAATATTTTCTGCTGTCCGAAGAAAGGCGATGATAGCTGTGGAGCAGGTCAAGGATGTTCCTGCCTATATTCGCCAGATGTACACGGATAATAATTTTATGACTAAATTCGGTGTGCATATTGGTGAGATAAAGTGTGGCAGTGCTGAAGTCAGCATTGACGTTGATCCGGCGAAGCATTTTAATCATCGTGACATTTGTCACGGCGGAGTGATGTTGGCCTTGGCAGACTCCGTTCTGGGTGTTACCGGTGCAAGCGTGGGCGCTGTAGTGGCAACTCTTAATTTCAGCATGAATTTTATCAAAGGTGTCCATGAGCCGACAACCTTAACGGTACGAAGCCATATTAAGCATTCCGGACATTCTACGATGGTTATCGAGGCTGAAATGACTGACAGCAAAAAGCATTTAATTGGGACGATTTTAACAACGATGTTTGTCGTCGACAGATTTAAAGAAATACCCGCCAAATGGTGAGCTTACCTGAGTTTATTTGGAAGGGAAATGACGCGGAAGACCGCTTGATATCAAGGAGGATATGATGGATTTTGCATTAAACGAGGAACAATTAGAATTACAGGAAATGGTAAGGGAGTTTGTTGAAAAAGAAATTACCCCTTACGCTGCTGAAATGGATGCAGAAAACCATATGCGTGACGGCCTGATTGACAAGGCTAACGAAATGGGCTTGCTGAACGTTATTGTTCCGGAAGAATTAGATGGCCCCGGCCTGGACAGCATTTCTGTTGCTACCATTTATGAAGAGCTGGGCAAAGGCTGCGCAGGTGTTGCAACCTCTTTGGCTGCCAACAGCCTGGCAACTGTACCTGTTCTGCTGGCAGGCACCGATGAACAAAAGAAAATGTATTGCGATATCCTGAACAACGGCGGTCTGGCTGCTTTCGCTCTGACCGAACCCGGTGCAGGCAGTGATGCAGGCGGTGTTTCTACCCGTGCTGTACACAACAAGGAAGAGGGTACCTACACTCTGAACGGTACCAAAATGTTCATCACCAACGGTGGCCTGGCAGAAATTTTCCTGGTATTCGCTAACACCCGTAAAACCGGCGGTATCCGTGGTTTGACTGCTTTCATCGTTCCGAAAGATACTCCGGGCTTCTCCGTTGGCAAAAAAGAAAACAAAATGGGCATCCGTCCTTCCAATACTACCGAGCTGGTTCTGCAAGACGTTGTTATTCCTGAGTCTTATCGCGTAGGCCGCGAAGGCGAAGGCTTCCGCATTGCTATGAACACCTTGGACAGCGCTCGTCCGTTCGTTGGCGCTGTTTCCGTAGGCATCGCTCAGGCTGCTCTGGACTGCGCTGTTAAATATGCTAAAGAGCGCCGTCAATTCGGTCAACCTATTGCTTCCTTCCAAATGGTTCAAGGCATGCTTGCTGACATGGCTATGAAGGTTGAAACCGCTCGCCTCATGGTTCAAAAGGCTTGCTGGATGCGTGACCAGGGCATGGAATTCTCTAAAGAGGCTGCTATGGCTAAATGCTATGCTGCCGATACCGCTATGCAGGTAACCACCGACGCTGTTCAGGTAATGGGCGGCTACGGCTACACTAAAGAGTATCCTGTAGAGAAGATGATGCGTGACGCTAAAATTATGCAAATCTACGAAGGCACCAACCAAATCCAACGTTTGGTTATTGCCAACAAGCTGTTATACTAATAGCTATCATAACGAAGATAAAATTATTGAGAGCTGCTGCACTTTTGTGCGGCAGCTCTTTGTTGTTTTTATTCGTGACAATGGTTTACACGTATGCTAAAATATAAAGATAAAGAGCTTTTAAAGCATAATAAAAAGCAGAATCTTTGCCACAAATCATTTTGCTGAGAATTGGGGGGCAAATAAATTGTTAGCTGATAATTTAAAGCAGGTTCAGGAGCAGATAGCGACTGCTTTGGACAAGCGTAAAAATAAAGACCTGCTCACAGGAGATAAGGTAACGTTGGTGGCGGTGACGAAAAATCATCCGCCCGAAATTATTACGGATATTGAAGCCTTGGGCATTGCCAACGTAGGCGAAAACCGCGTGCAGGAGGCTAAGCATAAGCAGGAGAACTTGGGCAAACACGGCTACTGGCATCTTATCGGCCATCTGCAGACGAATAAGGCGCGCCAGGCAGTTGCCTTGTTTGATCTTATCGAATCGGTTGACAGTGAGCATTTGCTGGCTGCGATTGACAAAGAGGCGGAACGCATCGGTAAGGTGCAGGATATCCTTTTGCAGCTGAATATTGCCCACGAGGAGCAGAAGTCCGGTTTAGATAAAGAGGATTATCTGGCGCTGCTGCCTAAGCTGCCGGAATATAAGCATGTACGTCTGCGCGGGCTGATGGTAATTGCCCAAAAATGCGAGGATATTGAGCAGACAAGACCTGTATTTGCGGCAGGCTACCGTGCGTTCGCCCGCTTAAAGCAGCAGTATCCGCAGGTGGATATCCTATCCATGGGTATGAGCAATGATTACACAGTTGCAATAGAAGAAGGTGCCAATATTGTGCGTGTAGGCACAGCCTTGTTCGGACAGCGTGATTATAGTCTGAAATTTTAAGACATAGATAAGGTTGGTGACGTAATGAATATTATTGATAAAATCATGAATGCATTAAGTCTTTATGACGAGGAAGAAATCATCGAGGAAGAAGTGGAGCAAAAGCCTGCCAAGACCGAGCAGGAGCCGGCTAAACCCAAGAAGCGTTTCTTCGGCAGCAAGGAGCCTGCCGCTGCAGCACCGGCAGAGGAGCCTAAGCGTGAACGCAAATCCATTTTGAACTTTAAGGGTTCGGCAGCAAAGCTGGAGCCGGTTAAAAATGAAAAAATGGGCAGCAAAACCATTAACCTGCCTATTGCCGATAAGCTTATGACAGTTGTACTGCTGGAGCCTGTAGATTTCAATGATTCTCCTAAGATTGCCGATTATCTGCGTGATAATCAGGCTGTAGTTGTTAATTACGATAAGACAGACAATGTTGTTGCCAAGCGTATGACCGATTTTATCAGCGGTACTGTTTATGCTATCGGCGGCAGCATGAAAAAGCTGGGCCGCAATATTGTTATCTGCGCCCCGAAAAACGTAGATATAGATGCGGGCGAAGAGCACGAGCTTGACGAGAGGGGAAATAATCCATGGGACAAATAGCAGTAAAGAAGATTGCATTTATCGGCGGCGGTGCTATGGCCAAAGCTATTATCAAGGGAATTATCGGCGGCGGTCTGATTGCGCCGGAAATGATTACCGTAGGCGAGCCGACGGAAGCACATGCGCGCAGTCTGCATGAAGCCTTTGGTGTAAATGTTACTACGGATAATAAAGAGGCAGTAAAGGATGCTGACCTGGTAATCTTTGCCGTTAAGCCTCAGGTAGCACCGGTGGCGCTGGTGCCTGAGCTGATAGCTGCGATGAAAAAAGATGCTTGGGTACTTTCTATCATGGGCAGTGTTACGCTTGCGCAGCTGCATGCCTATGCTCCGGGGTTCCCGGTAGTCCGCACGATGCCCAACACTCCGCTGGCAGCAGGTGCCGGCATGACTGCCATCTGCTGCGATGAGGCGGTAACCGAGCCGATGAAGCAGACTGCGGCAGCAATTTTCAGCAGCTGCGGCGAAATAGAATTTGTAGATGAAAAAGCATTGCAGGCGATTACCGCAATTTCCGGCTGCGGACCGGGATATTGCTTTGTGATTATTGATGCACTGGCTGACGCAGGCGTGCGTGCCGGTCTGCCGCGTGCACTGGCTATTAAGCTGGCGGCACAGACATTGGCAGGCAGCGGCAAGCTGTGCGTAGAAAGCGGCCTGCATCCGGCACAACTGCGCGACCAGGTAACAAGCCCCGGCGGCACGACTATTGCCGGCATCCATGCTTTGGAAAACCATGGCGTGCGCGGTGCTTTTTATGATGCGGTACAGGCAGTGCTGCAAAGAGATAAGGAATTACAGGGGAAATAATTTATGGCAGACAGAGAAAAAATTCTGCGTTACTTTAAAGCTGGCGGTGATGAACAGCTGGCGGCCAAGCTGCTGGACTTGGCCGAGGGTGCCAATAAATCACGCAAGTTCCGTGTGAGTGAGTTTCTTGATCCTCATGCCTATAATGTTGCGGAAATTATTGCGGCGAACTACGAAAATGTGCGTCTGGAAAGCGACGGCGGCTTTAGTAATGCTGAAAGGGTGAAGGCTGCCTTTGTTGCCGATGATTTTTACGGTCAGCCGGATTTCGGTATGGCCTATTTTCTGGCGGCCTGGGATAAGCGCTATTATGATTTGTCGCATCGCGATATCCTGGGTGCGTTTATGGGCACGGGCTGCAAGCGCGAGGCCTTGGGCGATATTGTTTTTGTGCCCGAGGGAGCGCAGTTCGTAGTAGAAAAATCGCTGGTAAATTATCTTACCGGTAATCTGACGCAAATCGGTTCTGCGCCGGTAACGCTTACGGAAATTCCCCGCGAGGAATTGTTGCAGAAGGAAGAAAAGGTTAAGCTGATTAACGCGACAGTCGCTGATTTGCGCCTTGATGCCGTGGCAGCGGCAGGCTATGGCGTAAGCCGCAGCCGTATGGCGGATGAAATCAAAAGCCTGAATGTCAAGGTAAACTGGAAAGAAGCCAAGAAGGCGGCACAGCCGGTGAACGAGGGCGATGTAATTTCCTTCCGCGGCCGTGGACGAGTAGAGATTGAGGAAATCCGCGGCACTACTAAAAAAGGACGCATCAGCGTAACGCTGAAGCGTTATATCTAGGAGGACAAACCATGCTTAATCCGGAGGATTTAAAGAAAAAAACTTTTACCAAGGGTTTTCGTGGCTATGAGGTAGAAGAGGTAGATAAGTTTCTTGCCAAGCTGATTAAGGAATATGAATACCTTTATCTGGATAACCTGGAGCAGAAGGAAACTATCGAACGCGTCAGCTCCAAGCTGGAATATTATCAGCAGATGGAGGCTACCATGCAGAGTACACTGGCTGTAGCGCAGGAAACTGCTGACGAGGTGAAGAACGCCAGCGAAAAGAAGGCGGCACTGCTGGAGAAGGAAACGGCAGTGAAGTGCGAGCAGCAGCTGAGCGAAGCGAAGGCTGCGGCGCAGAAGCTGCACGACGATACCATGGCGCATGCCGAGGATTTGTATAATCAGACTAAGAACAAAACCGATAACATGCTGCAGGCAGCGATGGCGGAATGCAATAAGCTGCGCGAAGAGGCTAAGGCTTATGCCGAAAAGCTGCGCAGCACTGCCGAGGTAGATGCCGATAAACTGCGTATTACTACCGAGGATGTCTGCAAGAAGCGTGCCAACAGTGCTGCCAGCGAGGCTAATAAGCTGCTGGAGGATGCACGCAGCGAAGCCGGCAGAATGATGCTGGATGCAAATACTAAATATCGTAAACTGGTGGGAGATGCAGAGGAACGCAGCCGTAAAATTATTTTTGAGGCTGATGCCAAGGCTGCTATGGCCGAACAGGCTTATAACGAGCAGGTGAAAAAGGCGGCGCTGCATCGAAAAAATATGCTGCATCTGTTGGAAACGCAGGTTGAGCTGCTCAAAAACTATGCCAGTCATAACGAAGAATAGTCGGAGGCTGAATGATGATTATCTTAGTGAGGCATGGTGAAGCAACGCATCATACGCAAAGATTGACCGGCGGCTGGACGGATTCACAGCTGACCGAAAAGGGAAGGGCGCAGATAAAGGCTGCTGCGGTAAAGCTGGCGAAGGATTTTGCCGGACGTAATTGCAAGCTGCGGATTCTGGCAAGTGATTTGCAGCGTGCTTCCGCATCGGCGCAGATTATTGCCGATGAGCTTGGCTTTAAGGGCGAAATAGAGCATTGCCGTTTCCTGAGGGAAAAGAATAACGGCATTGCTGCCGGCATGACCGAGGAAGAGGCGAAGAAGCATTTTTGCAAGCCTGCTTCCGAGCAGGAGCTGAATCACCGCAACTATCCCGGCGGTGAAACGCGCAATGAATTTTATCGCCGTAATGTACACGGTCTGTGGCATTGTGCGGATGTCGACAAGGAAAATCTGCTGATTGTTGCGCATAAGGGTACGATTCAGAATATAATTTTCCGTTGGCTGGGAATGGATATGCAGCAGGTGGCGGCGTTTAACTTTTCGGTTGATGTGCAGCCTGCCAGCGTAACTGTTCTAGGGATTAACAAATGGCATGAGCATGCTGTTTTCCGCTTGAATGACGTTAGTCATCTGACGAGGGAAAAAGGCTTTGGCGTGTTTGAGTTTAAGTACGAGAAGTGAATAAGGCTGTGAATGACCGCTTGGGTGCTTGGGGAAAAGCGCTTAAGCGGTTTTTTTGTGTTCTCACTATACTAATGGCTTTTTTTGTGTTCTCACTATACTAATGGCTTTTTTTGTCGTTTTATTCACCCCCCTAACGCAAAAAAATAAGCAGGATAAATTTGAAGATAGTTTATCCTGCTTGCGTTTATCATATAATTTATCTGAGTAATACGGCAGATAAATAATTGGTTGGGTAGTTACTTAACTTAATTTTGTCAACAATAATGCCAGATTGCTGAGATAATTCTCGCGAATACAGTACTCCACCAGATCATGATCTGTCCACTTGCTCTGCATATTTCAGAAGATAAAAAATGCGTAAAGCATCAAAACTTGGTACAATAGAAGTGAAACAAACAATCAACCAAGTATGAGAGATTCATGTCTAAACTCCTAGCACAGATGCAGCAACTTTTGCAGACTGCTTGATATATTTTATTTCTTAAAATATCCTTTTTTCAACAATAAAAATGCTCCGCTTACTCTTTTTTTAGGGTAGGCGGAGCATTTTATTATTTATTGTTCAGTTCTATAGCCAGTAGCCTTATATGCTCCTGCGCTTCTGCTTCCGTTTCGCACATGGAAAGGATGACCGGCATTTTGGACCAGTTGACAAAGGCCAGGACAAAGTAATGGTCTACGTATTTATCATTAGTATAAAAGTACCAGTCACCGGTTTCGTAAACAAGGCTGGTAATTGTATCGCTGTTTATGTAATCCGGCAGACGGTTCATACATCTCCAATGATTATCATAGAAATCCAATCCTTCAATATTATCTGAAACACTAAAGTCAGATGGCCAATTAGGTGTGTTAAAAGTTCTGATAAACATTATTCATTCTCCTTCCGATGTTTTCTTCTGAAATCCCAAGGCTTTTCAATTTTTTCCTGTGCCCATAAGCCTTGGCGGCAGCGCTTTGCTGCTGCCTCAAATTTATCGTATATATCGCAGTTGTCAAACTTCATGTGGTAATGCAGAGCCATGCCCTCTTTAAGCATTTCAGCGCTCACATCCATTTCTTCGCAATATACAAAAGCAACCTCGCGGTTATACTTATCAATACATTTCACCTTCAAGCGGACTGTGCCTTGGCGTAACAGTTCGCTTAGTTTTTTTGTTGCTTCCGTACCAAAGGGCTGCTTCCTTTCCGGTGCATCTATCATAGCAAGGCGGATGCAGTGTGCTTCGCCTGTTATATCGCGTACATGGATGGTATCACCATCTATAATGCGTACCACATATGCTGTATAGGTGCTGGCAGGCCTCGCCTGTGCGCTGACGATGGAGGCTATGCCGATAAGGCCGAGGGCAAAGAGCAGAAAGAGAGTATAGGTGATTAGTTTATAGCGCATATTATGTTCCTTTCTTATAAAAAGATGGGCTGTCGTACTTTGTGTACGACAGCCCCTGTGCCATATGATTAGTTCTTAGTATATTTTTGCTTGTATATACTATTTACTGCTGTACATATGGAAATTGCATCACAAGTCTTTCCTGCAGAACACGGGTTAAGGTGTCGATATTGGCACTCAGCTTTTCAATTCTGCCTTCCATACGGACCAGAAGATACGAGCTGACGAGCATGGGGAAACCATAATCCGCAGCAGCGGAGAGAAGTCTGTCAAATTCCACGAGGATCACTCCTTAGTGCTTTTTACGCCAACCCTCAGTCATCGCCTTTGGCGATGCCAGCTCCCTTTCAGGGAGCATATAAAAGTTGGGTGGATTTGCGAAGTTTAGTGTTCGCCAGTACTTTATATCTCCCCTGAAAGGGGAGGTGGCTACGAGCGTTAGCGAGTAGACGGAGGGGTTGTTATAGTTTACGCCAGAACTTGGACGTTACGATTGACCACACGAGCTTCAACAGCTTGTACCAGGTCACCGCCGATGGTGTTGAAAACGTTGGCTGCGACGATTTTTTGCATGGCTGCGTCGGTTTCGGATTTGGTGAGGTTTTCTTTGGGGTTGGAGATGGTGATGATTTTGGTGCTGCCTGCAGCGTTTTTAAAGACGAGTTGTAAAGATTTTTCCATGGTTGATTGCTCCTTTGTGTCATAATGATACAACCCTCAGTCAAAATCACTGGCGTGATTTTGCCAGCTCCCTTTCAGGGAGCATATATGGGTTAGTGGTGGTTTTAAGAATTACGTTTCGCAAGTAGGTTATATCTCCCCTGAAAGGGGAGGTGGCTACGAGCGTAGCGAGTAGACGGAAGGGTTGTGACGAAAAGCCTTACGCTTCCGCCAGCTCACTCTTTTCGGTCAGCTCAATATCCTTATAAGGCTTCTCCATCAAGCCGCCGAGGGCAGTACCTGCCTCGTACACCTTGTCCAGTGCAGCGTCAGTCTTGATGCCGTTGAAGTTTTTCGCCTTATACTTAGTAGTGCCGTCGGAACCGGTGCCATCCTCAACGTTGATTACCAGAGTACGTTTCAAAATTTCCTGATTGATTTCTGCCATAGATTAAAACTCCTTTCGATGATGAAAAAATGTGGATTACGGTTGCTGTTTAGTAGACAGTTTGCCTTGGTCGCCCCCTTCCGCCTCACTGCGTTCGGCACCTTCCCCAAGGGGCAGGCAAGATGGCAGTGCTGCGCTAACTTTCTTGGTTCCCCCTTGGGGGAACTGTCGCCGTAGGCGACTAAAGGGGGACTTCTACGCTGCCAGCAGCTCAGGCTGCTCCGCCTTGGGTTCATGCGGCTGCAGCAGCTTGTCCCTGAGCATACTGTGCAAATACGCCAGAGCTTTTTTCCGCAGCAGCACGCCTCCCGGGCGCAGGGCCCTCGTTTCCGGCATGCCTTTGAGCATGTACAAATCCCAGCGCATATCGGGATCACCTTGACCGGGACCGTATTGGTCGCGACTGGCTGCTTCGGCATGAGTCAGAACCGTATCATTATTGATTTCCAGTTCCAACTCGTGACACAGGATAGCGACTACAATCGCCATCTGTTCCACCTGCAGCATTGTCGGTGGATATGCGCCAAACACAGGATTGCATTTGTAGGCAAGGATTGCATCCTTAGCGCAACAGAGAGTGACGCCAATGGAGCGACTGTTGCGACGCCAGGTATGCGATTTATATTCGCGCAGCATGTTGCAGGTGAGGTAAAGCTCGCCCTGCTCGCCAATGTTGATGTGGTAATCATCAAAAACCTGCTCGTAGGTTCCTGCCGTCCAATGCAGATAGATGTGAGTGATACCGCCTTTGGCATTTCTAGCCAAGATTCGCAGCTGTTCATGATTAATTCTGCGGGGATTTGTTACAAGCATATATCAAAAAGCTCCTTTGTATTTTTTCTCCCATGCGCCTACTTGTATATCCGGATTCTGCTTTCGGCAAGAGGCGGGAGCGTGTTGTTTTTGCCTCTCACTATACTAATGGCTTTTTTTTGCGATTATTTCACCCCCTCAGTAAAAAAAATTTTAAAAAATATTTTTCTAAAAAAATTTGCACAGGGGGGTGAAAATTTTAGCATTTTTAGCCATTAGTATAATGAGTTTTCTTTTTTCTCTCTTTCTTTTTTATAATTTTTTCTTTCTGTCTTTATTTCTTTTGGCTGTGATAAAAACTACTAGCGTAAGCTAGTAGTAACCTTGTTCTTTAGAGTACTACCTAGAGGATAGACGTAAAGTACGGTAGAAGTAGAGCGTAGGTGCAGCCAAAGTCTATACTGTACCCATAGTACTTGACAGTCCAAAAGAGAGATTTTCCAAAGTCTTGATACTGAAAAAAGGAGGTTTCCTAAATCCTTGACAATAAAAAAAGAGATTTTCCCAACTCTTGACAAAAAGAAAAAGCTGAATCCATGTTCCTTGACAAAAGAAAAGGTTGAATCCCATTTACTTGACATTGCTCTTTTTTTGGACAGTTTGCAAGAGAGAGTCGAATTTTACTTTGGACACTTGGTTCTGGTGAAACCCAGTTTTTGGACAGTTCTCTTTTGGTGAAACCCCAAAAACTGGACACTCTTGTTTTTACATCCGCACAGTAAAAAAGCGTCCTGCCCATAGTAGGGCAGAACGCTTAGCGGATTAAGCAATTATTGCTTTTAATTTTTTTAGACCGTTAGCACGATGCTTGTAAGCAGTTTTCACACTGCACTTATGCTTATCGCAAAATATTTTGTAATCAACATCCTGCAGAACAAGCTCATTGACAGCAGTAAATTGCTCTTTAGTGAGCTTACGCATCGTATCAGACAATAGCTGATTATGCATCAGCTCGTCAATATCATTCTTCTTGTCAGCAATCTGCGTTTCTTCGCCTTCTTCCTCTGCGTCCAGATAATAGCAATCCTTGACAGATTTCCCGCGCGTAAACTTGTGCAGCAGGCCGTAATGGATATAGTACTGCAATAGTCCTGGCAGATGCCCGAAGTCGCGATCCTTATACTTCGTGATTTGCTCTAAAAAGATTAACCAGGCAGTATTGATTGCGTCCTCGCCCAAGGCTTCACGCACTTCGTAGCGATAGGCCTCTTTGTAGATTAAGGGCTTAAAGGCGTTGCATAATGTGTTGATGGCCTCGCGGTCACCATTTTGGGCGCTGTGAACCAGCTCCTTGAATTCTGTGAGAGTGAAGGTTGTTTTTTCCTCCGTGCAGTCCTGCGGTTCGGTGCCTTCCGGCACGCAGCAGATTATTTCTTCGGAGTTTTCCTGCTCAGGGCACTTTTTTGTTGTTATGTTGTCCAGTTCCTTTCTGTGGCGGTAGTTTTACCGCATATGGCAGAATTCTGTGCTGTACTGCATCAAGTCTTGATGTGCCTATTATAACACAGAAGATTAGCAAGTTTCTTATTTGAGCATAATAATGCGCAAAAACGTTTTGACTAGTCTTTTTGTAATAATCTGTTAGCAAAATAGTAATATTTTGAGGTGACAGTATGAGAAAAAGACTTAGAAATTTGTATTCTGAAGAGCTGGTGGATTCGGATTATTTGCCAGAACTGGTTGAACTGGGAGTGCTTATAGGATCGCATAGAACGGCATCAGGGATAAATCAGGAAGAGTTTGCCAGGATGATTGGGGTGTCGCGACGGACGATGACTAAGATTGAAAATGGCAGGCAGTCTTTGAGTTTTGTTGCTTTTTTGAGAATTGCTGCTGTGCTGGAGATGCGACCGGAGTATTTGCTGCAGGAGCTGACGCGGGTGACGCAGAGGAAGTGGAGTACGAAGGGGGAGGATTGAGAGAGAGGTGGCTTGTTAGAACATAAGTTAAACTGATAATTTAGGTTGAGTGCTTTTGACAGAGCACTATTATTTTTTAATTCGCAACCAAATGGATATTTGGTTGCGGGAGGGGGACAAGATGATATAATAACTACATAGGAATCCTTAATATATTTTTGATACGGAAGGGTGCTTGTATGTATTGCAAAGTTTGTGGAGAAGAGCTTAAACCAAACGCTAAATTTTGTGGGAATTGCGGAGCAAAAGTAGTAAAAGAGGCGGAAACTATCCCTAAGGCTGATATAAAAAAGACCGCTGAACCAGTAAATAAAAAAGTAGAGATTGAAGAAACAAAAACTTCCAAAAAGAAAACTATTGCCGGAGTAGTTGCGTCTTTAGCAATTGTTGGTTTGATTTTTTCTGCTACGGGTAATGATACGTCGAAAGAAGCTAATAAGCAGATAACAGTTAATAAAAAAGTTACAACTGCTATACCCAAAGAACATCGAGAATTTTTAGCTAAAATTGGCTTACAAGTTCCTGCTGATGATAAAATTGACTTTACTGATGAAAAGGGTAAATTGCATTACTATAGAATTCCCTCTCAGGATGGAGAGCAAGGAGTTACTATGGTGCTGGTTAATGATAATGGAGCTATTAACGAAGTAAATGTATCTCATAAAAGCAAAACTTGTTATGGGTCGTTTAAATTAGTGGCAAATGGAAATGTTCTTGGCACGTTTACCGACAAATTAGCTGAACATAAATTAGCAGATGCTCAAGCTGAACAGGAAGCTCAAGCAAGAGAAGCTCAAAAAGCTGCTGAAGTAGCTGAGAGAGAAGCAACGGCAAGAAGTAATGCTAATGATTTAGGGTGTACGTTACAAGAATATAAAGAACATTTTGGACCTATGCTTAATGCTGGTTTTACAAGAGGCAGATTAGATGCATGGTATAGTGACAGTTCTTCAACATCAATTAATGAATATGGACATGGTATACAATACGTTCTGCATTTGGTTGGGCGCGGACAAAATGGTAAGAGAGTTTACGTGAATGTATATGAGTATTCAGACAGACCTGGAAATTACCAGGTGCAAGTTATGAACACTAATCACGAATAATGTATGAGGAGATGTAAAAATTATGTATGAAAATTGGCTGTTAACTTTTTTACTTGAAAATTTGATTGAGCTTTTGATTATCGCTCTTATTCCAGCTTATATTGCTAAAAGAAAAGGAAGAAATTTTAAACGTTGGTATATTTATGCAGTTTTACTATGGATTGTAGCGATGATTCACAGTTTACTGCTTTCTGATCACAGTGGAATAAAATGTCCTTCTTGTGGTAGTTGGATAAAAGAAAATTCTACAGTGTGCAAGTATTGCCATATTGTATTAGCTGATTATTACAGAGAACATCCGGAGTTGCCGAAAGATTTATATGATAAAGAAGATACATTGTTGTAAGTGTGGTGATTTATAATGAAACGAATAATTTTAATGCTTTTAATGTTAAGCGTTTACTTAGTTTGTTTGGGGTGTGGGAGTAAGGCCGAAAATATTTTGACGCAGCATAACAGCGTGGATGGGGATGTAACATCAATAGAAATTGCTGCTCCATATGAATATACGTGGAAATATGTTCCGATGAATGAGCTTGCGGAGATAGATCCTGTTGCTGCACAATGTGATAGTCGTTTAGATACTAGCAAAAATGACTATGGTATAAAGTTTACTCAGTTGACCAGAGTCAGATTTGACGATAATACGTTGAATATTTTGGATAGCAATACCCAAAAAGCAGTTTTGAATAACTACTATGAAATGTATGCTTCCTCTTTGCTGATTCCACTAAAATCTATGAATAATGTATCTAATATAAAAACAGAAAGAAAAGATGCAATAGTAAGTGGAAAAAGTGGTATTGAAATTTACTGCTCGTTTACGGATATGCAGAAAAATATTGATGAAGTGTTTCACTATTTGATTATCAAGAATGAAAAGGAATTTTGGACTTTGATTACGTGTTATTCAAAGAATGATACAAAAGCAAAAAATTGCGTCGACCAGATTTATAAAAATGTAAAAATTAAAGACAAAAAATAATCTATATAACGTATAATGATACGATGAGAAAGGGGAATCCATATGCCGTTTTGGGATACTGATTACAAAAAAGAAGCGATGAAAACTAAGGCTGCAAAGGAAGCTGCCGAACAAAAAGCAGCTGAGGCTAAGCAAAAAGCTGTTGAAGCTAAACAAAGAGCAGCTGAGTATCGGCAAAAGGTTAATGCCATAATTGTTACAACTGGTGACTTAAAAGAGGATTATGAAATTATTGGTCCGGTGTTCTTTCAGGTTTCTAATAAAGGATTGTTTAGCAGTACGTTAAGTGAACTCATAAATAAGTATAGCGCGGAAATTGAAGAGATGAGAAATAGTGCTTTAATAAATAAAGAAAGAATAGACTGGGGCGGTTTGTGGGGACAACGTTCTGTCGGGCAGAATGATTTCGAAAAAGCATTTTTTGTTGCTGTACAAGAATTAAAGAAAAGAGCAGTAGTGCTTGGAGGAGATGCTATCGTTTCTATGCGTCAGGATATAGATCTTGATACTAATGGGGTTCAATTTTTTTATTTGCAGATATATGGAACTGTTGTAAAAAGAATAAATAAGTAAAATTTTCCAGCTCCCCTGCTCTACGCTCGCGTAAGGCTGGGGAGATTTTTGTAAAAACAAAAAAACATACAACACAAACTTCACAGCTTGTTCGTTGTATGTTTAGATTCGGTATGATAAAATACTATGCAAGACGACCGTGTTACAGGGTGGCATTGCCAAAATTCTTAGGAATGGAGGTGATGTCTATGGTATATTTCAGTTTTCAGGACTTAATGTCCTTTGGAATTTTTATCGTAGCGTTGCTGACGTTCATTTTTCAGAACCGAAAGTAATAAGACAGTTACGGACATAGAAAAACCACTCCTGAACTTTGACCGGTAACGGAGTGGCTTTTCTACTCTTTTTTCGGGCAACCCACTTTGTTGCGGGTGCATCCAAGAAGCGAGTCCGTAGGACAATGCTGATTGGCTCATGCACGCCATGCGATAGTGCCCCAAGAGGCGTAGCCGATTGGATTGGCACGAACCGCTTAGGCGGTTGTCTTCTTGCCTATAATATAACATAAAGAGGCGTTTTTCGCAAGCGAGTGTTTGTGACGTTTTGGTTAAAGACTGAAGTTCAAATAATTTATGTTAACAGAGCAGGATTAAGAATAATTCTGCGACTGGATTGTTAACATATGACTTTAGCAGTAAGAAGTCTGAAGATGTGTATTATAAAATTTTGGCAGTGCAAGGCTCTTCACTCCTTGACTTATCACATTGTCTAATGTATAATATTAGCGTTTATTGATATTTGTTAACGCGATGAAAAAGACAGTAGCTTGCGGCGCAGGTTAAGCGAGCCGGGGGATGGTGCAAGCCCGGACGAAGTAAAGCAGGTGAAAATCACTTTGGAGCGGATGCGGCGAACCTGAGTAGCTGCATACGGGAGCGCCCGATATTGCGCACACGAGTGGCGTGCGGCAAAGGCTGTCGTCATGAGGGTGGTACCACGGAGTACACGTTTTGTTAATGATGTATGATACGTAAGCGTATTAATCGTTGTTAGTCTACAGCTTCGTCCCTTATCTGAGGGACGAAGCTTTTTTATATTGTTAAATTTTTTGTTTAATAAAATTGGAGGTTATTAGTAATGGACTATGGTAAAACACTGAATCTGCCCGAAACAGAGTTCCCTATGCGTGCCGGTCTGCCGCAACGCGAACCTGATTTTCTGAAATTCTGGGAAGAAAACGATATTTATGGCAAAAAGCAGGCTCTGCATGCAGGCCACAAGAAATTTGTTCTGCATGACGGCCCTCCGTATGCAAACGGCAAAATCCACATGGGTCATGCTCTGAACAAAATCTTAAAAGATATCATCATGAAATACAAATATGCTCGCGGCTTCGACACCCCGTATGTTCCCGGCTGGGATACCCACGGCATGCCGATTGAGCACGCTGCTATCAAAGAGCTGGGCCTGAACCGCAATGAGCTGGATCCGCTGACTCTGCGCCGCAAATGCCATGACTTCGCTCTGCAATGGGTTGATATCCAGCGCGAAGACTTCAAACGTCTGGGCGTTCTGGGTGATTGGGAAAATCCGTACATCACTCTGCATCACAGCTTTGAAGCTGAGCAGATCCGTGTATTCGGTACTATGGCTAACAAGGGCTATATCTACAAAGGCAAAAAGACAGTTTACTGGTGCCCGCACTGCGAAACTGCTCTGGCTGAAGCAGAAATCGAATACGGCGAACAAAAAACTCCGACTATCTTCGTAAAAATGCCGCTGGTAAAAGACAACGGCCAAACTCCGGAAGCTGCTAAAGGCAAAAAAGCTTATATGGTAATTTGGACCACCACCCCGTGGACCATGCCTGCTAACGTTGCTGTTGCTCTGAACCCTGCTCTGGAATATGCCTGGGTTGAATGCGAAGGCGAAGTTCTCTTTATGGCTAAAGACCTGCTGGCTCAGGTTGGCGCTGTCTGCCACAAGGACCTCAGCAATGTCCTTGGCACTACTCTTGGTAAAGATATGGAATTCGCTGAATGCGTGCATCCGTTCCCTGAATACAACAACCGCCGCTCTCTCGTAGTTATGGCTGACTATGTAACTACCGAAGCCGGTACCGGTTGCGTACATACCGCTCCCGGTCATGGCGATGTCGACTTTGAAACCGGCCTGAAATACAAGCTGCCGATTCTCTGCCCTGTTGATTCTCAGGGCAAGCTGACCGAAGAAGCAGGCGAACGCTTCAAGGGCATGTTTGTGTTCGATGCTAACATCCCGGTACTGAAATATCTGGCTGAGCTGAACTGCCTGCTGGGCAAAGAAAACATTAAGCACCAATATGCACACTGCTGGCGCTGCAAAAACCCGATTATTTTCCGTGCAACCTCTCAATGGTTTGCTTCTATCGACGGCTTCCGCGATGATGCACTGAAATCTATCGACGATGTTCAATGGATTCCTTCCTGGGGCCAACAGCGCATCCATAACATGGTAAGCGACCGTCACGACTGGTGCATCAGCCGTCAGCGCGTATGGGGTGTTCCTATCCCGGTATTCTACTGCGATAACTGCGGCGAGCATCTGATTAACGAAGCTACCATCGACTCTGTTGCTAACTGGTTCGAAAAAGAAGGCAGCGATGCATGGTGGGCTCACACTGCCGAAGAGCTGCTGCCGGAAGGCACTGTCTGCCCGAAATGCGGCGGCAAGCACTTCCATAAGGAAAGCGACATCATGGACGTATGGTTCGACAGCGGTTCCTCTCATATGGCTGTTGCCGCAAAGCGTCCGGAGCTGTCCTGGCCGGTTGCTATGTACCTCGAAGGCAGTGACCAGCATCGTGGCTGGTTCCAGTCCTCCTTGCTGACCTCCGTTGCTGTTGCAGGCCGTGCTCCGTACGAATCCGTACTGACTCATGGCTATGTAGTTGACGGCGATGGCCGCAAGATGTCCAAATCCGTAGGTAACGTCATCGTTCCGCAGGACGTAATCAAACAATACGGTGCTGATATCATCCGCCTGTGGACTGCTTCCTCCGATTATAAGGCAGATATCCGTATCTCCCCGAAAATCCTGAAGCAGCTGGCTGAAGTATACCGCAAAATCCGTAACACCATCCGTTACATTCTGGGCAACACCAACGATTTCAACTATGAAACCGATGCTGTTCCGTTCAACGAAATGCTGGAGCTTGATCAATGGGCACTGATGCATCTGCAGCTGCTGAAGAAGGAAGTTACCGCTGCTTACGAAAGCTATGATTTCCATGTACTGTACCATGCAATCCATAACTTCTGCACCGTTGAAATGTCCAGCTTCTATCTGGATATCATCAAGGACCGCCTGTATGCTTATAAGGCTGACAGCAAAGAGCGTCGCAGCGCACAAACCGCTATGCATGAAATCCTCATGGATCTCATCGTTATGCTGTCCCCGGTACTGAGCTTCACTATGGAAGAAGTATGGCAGTTCATGAAGAAACCTGCTAATGCTCCGGAATCCGTACAAATGCTGCCCTGGCCGGAAGTTAAGGAAGAATACATCAACGAAGAGCTGGAAACTAAATGGGATAACTTCATTGAAATCCGCAGCGAAATCACCAAGGTGTTGGAGCTGGCTCGTCGTAACAAACAAATCGGTCACTCTCTGGATGCTAAGGTTGAGCTGCACGCTGAAGGCGAAGCACTGGCTATCCTGAAATCCGTAGAAAAAGACCTGGCAACTCTGCTGATCGTTTCTCAGGCAGTTGTTGTTGAAGGCGCTGCCGAAGGTGCCGAAGCAACCGGCCGCGAGGACCTGAAGGTTACCGTTGCTGCTGCCGAAGGCCACAAGTGCGAGCGTTGCTGGATTTACAGCGACGAGGTTGGTCAGGACGCTGAGCATCCGACTCTGTGCAAACGCTGCGCTGAAGCAGTTAAAGCTTGAGTATAAGGCATCATCTTTGCATAAAGCTGTAGCCGACCTCAAATAAAAGCTTAAAGCCGTCGTATCATGTAAATTTTTGCTGATACGACGGCTTTTTTGCTACATTTTTTACAAAAAATTATTTTGCTTTATGGCCTAACTATGGTACAATACTATTAATATTATATATTTTACGGAGGTGAAACTGTTTTTCTGCAATCTGCAGGATTACAGAGATTTTTGGACTATCTCATATGTTTGTTTAATGTTATAGCGATTTTATTTTTGGTGGCGCTGAACGGCTTTTTTGTAGCGTCGGAGTTTTCTATTGTCAAGGTACGCCCTTCGCGTCTTGATGCGCTGATTAAGGAAGGCAATACGCGGGCAGAAAGCGCCAAGCAGGTTACGGAGCATCTCGATGCCTATCTTTCGGTGACACAGCTTGGTATCACGCTGGCATCTCTGGGCCTTGGCTGGATTGGTGAGCCGACGGTGGCGAAGCTGATGCATCCTGTATTTAATCTGCTGCAGCTGCCGCCTCAAGTTGAGCATACAATAGCTTTTGTTGTCGGCTTCGGTGTTATCACCGCATTGCATATCGTTTTAGGCGAGCTGGTGCCTAAATCATTATCTATTCAAAAGACTGAGCAGGTTGTTCTGTTTGTGGCAACTCCGCTAATTCTGTTTGATAAGCTGATGTATCCGGCGGTGTGGTTTTTAAATCATGTTGCTAACTGGACACTGCGTCGTATAGGCGTTGAAGCTGCGAGCGAGGCGGAAGAGGCGCACAACGAGGACGAAATCCGCATTCTGATGGAAGAAAGCCACAAGCATGGCTATATTGATAAAACAGAGCTTACTTATCTGGACAACGTTTTCGACTTTTCCGACCGTCGCGCCAGCGATATCATGGTGCCGCGTACCGATATGATTTGCCTGTATCTGGAGGATTCCTGGGAGGATAATATCAAGACGGCGCTGGAGGAGCGCATGACGCGTTATCCTATCTGTGATGAGGACAAGGACCACATTATCGGCTTTTTGCATATCAAGGATTTGCTGCGCAGTTTAAATGCCGGCGAGCGTCCTGATCTGCGCAGTCTGGCGCGTAAGGTACTGCTGGTGCCGGAATCACTGCCTATCAGCAAGCTGCTGCGTATTCTGCAGAAGCATCGCAGCCAGCTGGCAATCCTTGTTGATGAATACGGCGGTACCGCAGGTATGGTTACCGTTGAGGATATCCTGGAGGAAATCGTAGGCGAGATTCAGGACGAGTTTGACGAGGAACGTCCGGAAGTAGAGGAAAAGGGCAGTAAAACCTATTCTGTCGACGGCAAAATGCTGCTGGAGGATGTTAACGATACCTTTGAGCTGGCCTTGGACACCGAAAACTGTGATACTATCGGCGGCTGGGTTTATTCTCAGCTTGATTATCCGCCTAAGGTGGGGCAGAAGGTGCAGACACCAGCCGCTGCCTTTACGGTAGAAGAGATTGATAAGATGCGTATCGTGCGCGTCGGCATCCAGCTTTTGCACGAGCCGGAAAAGATTCACGAGGAGCTTCAGGAAGAACACCTGGAGGATGTAAAATAATATCTGCATAAAAAAGAGAGCACGCTGAGATTGATTTCTCAGCGTGCTCTTTAGCGTTGCGCTTATAAATCGTGGAATTTCATACCGATGTTGCTGTGACGCAGGAAGTTAAGAGTTACCTCGGGGAAGGAGGCGTAGCTTAAAACGTCTTCAATCGGTGCGTTGGGGAAGCCTTCCTCAGCCAGCTTTTCACGCAGCTTTTTCATTTGCGGCGGAATATCGTCGGCAGGACGGTGGTCGATTTGCGGCGCGTCACCGATGGCCAGGCGTTTAACCTCAGGGTCAATCGGTCCCGGAGTACGGCCGTATTTGCCAAGGATTAAGTCCTTAACCTCGCGGGGAATCATCTTATAGCGTCCAAGTGCAACGTTCAATACGGACATAGAACCTACAATCTGGCTGGTAGGAGTAACCAGCGGCGGATAACCGAGCTCGGCACGCACGCGCGGCATTTCCTCAAGCAGCTGCGGATATTTGTCGGCAACACCCATTTCCTTCATCTGGTTCAGCAGGTTGGAAAGCATACCGCCGGGAATCTGGAAGGTGAGCACCTTGGGATCAATGGGGATGTTGGCGTTCAGGTTGAAATCGTGGATAAGGTTTTTGCGTACATCCTTGAAATAGTCAGCCAATGCATTAAGCTCGGAAAGGTTGATGCCTGTATCGTAGGGAGTGCCCTCCAGCGTTGCTACCAGAGCTTCTGTGCAGGGCTGGCTGGTAGATTCAGAGAACGGAGAAAGCGCAGTATCAATCATGTCCGCACCGGCTTCAACAGCCTTCAGGTAAGTCATATCACCCATACCGCTGGTGAAGTGAGTGTGCAGGTCGATAGGCAGGTCAAGCTCCGCCTTCAGGCTGCGGATAAGGCTTTCGGCAGCGTAGGGACGCAGCAGACCGGCCATATCTTTAATGCAGATGGAATCTGCGCCCATCTGCGCCAGTTCCTTACCGAGCTGTACAAAATCCTTGTCCTGATGGTAGGGGCTGATAGTATATACAATACAGCCCTGAACATGTGCGCCTGCTTCCTTAGCGGCACGCATTGCACATTCCAGGTTGCGGGTATCGTTAAGAGCATCGAAAATACGGATAATAGATACGCCGTTGTCAACAGAGCGGTTTACAAATTCACGTACAACATCATCGGCATAATGGTTATAACCCAAAATGTTCTGACCGCGCAGCAGCATTTGAATTGGGGTTTTGCGCAGATGCTTTTTGAGCGTGCGAAGACGTTGCCAGGGATCCTCGTTAAGGAAGCGCAGGCAGGAGTCAAAGGTGGCGCCGCCCCAAGCCTCCAAAGCATAGTAGCCGGCGTTATCCAACTGTTCCAGTGCCGGCAGCATATCGCTGATACGCATTCTGGTGGCAGCAAGGGACTGGTGGCCGTCACGCAGGACGGTTTCAACTATTTTTACGGGTTTCTTCTCCATGGCAGTACTCCTTTTATTAGTATAGTTCGTTAATTAAAGCTGATTTATAGCTGTCATTATTATAGCATAAATCTGTATTCATGTATACAATATACTTAGTTTCGAGCAATAAAAAATGGTGGCCACACTTGGTGACCACCATAAAAGTGAATTAGTTACGCGGAGTAGGCTGGTTGCTGACAACAGGCTTGCCCATGATTTCGTTAACGCGGTCCTTCATGCTGCGTTTCTTTTTAGTGGGCTGGCTGCTTACTACAGGTGACTGGTTGGCATTGCCTTCAGTTGTTACCGTAGCGGGATCCTGCTTGTCTTTGTCCTTATCTTTATCCTTATCCTTGTCTTTATCTTTGTCCTTATCATCCTGCTTGATTTCCGGTTCCGGCGGAACAGCTACGCCCGGATTACTGAAGCCGGTGCGCGGAGTAGAGGCCAGAGCGTTGACCATGAAATCATGCCAGATAGAAAGCGGAGCGCCGCTGCCGTACATACGGTTCATAGATTTGTTGTTATCATCGCCAACCCATACGGCAGTACTGAGGTCGGGAGTGTAACCAACGAACCAGGCATCAATGTAGGTATCGGTAGTACCGGTTTTACCTGCTGCCGGACGGCCGATTCCCATGCCGCCTGCAGTGCCGCTGATAAGAACATCCTGCAGCATATTAGTAGTCAGGTATGCTGCTTCGGCATCAATAACACGTTTGGGTTCAGGCTTAGCTTCGTACAGAACCTTACCCTCACGGTCAACAATCTTCAGCAGAGCAATAGGCTTGCAATACATACCATTGCTTGCCAGAACGCCGTAGGCTGCAGCCATTTCCAGGGGATTAACGCCCTTGCTGAGACCACCAAGTGCCATAGCGAGGTTTGCATCGCTGTAAGCACCGGAATCAACCAGAGTAGTAATACCCATTTTTTCGGCATTGTTAATAATTTTGCTTACACCAACCTCTTGGGCCAGCTTAACGGTAGGCACGTTCATAGAACGGACCAGAGCGGTACGCAGGCTTACCTTACCGTGCCATGCTCTGTCGGAGTTCTGCGGCTTCCAGCCGGGAGAGAATTCTTCTTCCTTATCTTCAATGACACTGGCCGGAGAATAACCGTTCTGCATTGCGGTCAGATAGACAAAAGGCTTGAAGGCAGAACCGGGCTGACGTACTGCAAGAGTGGCACGGTTGAACTTATCCTGGCCGCGGCCGCCGATCATAGCTTTAACATAACCGTTATGCGGGTCAACGGCAACCAGAGCCATTTGCGGCTGAGTCAGCTTCTTGCCGTCTGTATAATAGCCCGGCAGATGCTTCATAGCATTTTCAGCAGCCTTTTGCATATCCGGGTCTAAAGTGGTGTAAATCTTAAGACCGCCCTTATAGAGAGCGTCTGCACCAACCTCTTCGATAACCTTTTGGGTAATCATATCGAAGAAATAGGAGCGGGGATCGGAATTGGTTTTATGTGTTGTGCTGAAGACAAGCTTTTCTGCTTTGGCAGCATTACCGTCGGCAGCAGAGATAAAACCGTATTTAACCATCTGGTCGATAACAAGCTCCTGACGTTTTTTACTTTCCTGCGGATTTTCAAAAGGATTAAAGTAGTTAGGGCTTTTGGGAATAGCTGCCAGAGTAGCAGCTTCAGCGATATCCAGATTCTGAACATGCTTATTGAAGTAATACATGGAAGCACTTTCAATACCGTATGCACCCTGACCGAAATAAATCTGGTTCAGATACATAGTGAGGATTTCATCCTTAGTATATTTGTGCTCAAGTTCCTTGGCAATAAAAGCTTCCTTAATTTTACGGATGATGGAACGTTCCTGGGTAAGGAAAGCATTCTTTGCCAGCTGTTGGGTAATGGTACTGCCGCCCTGTACTTCGTGACCGCTTAATGTAGAAAGCAGAGCACGTGCTGTGCCGCGGTAGTCAATACCACCGTGTTCATAGAAGCGATTATCTTCAATAGCAATAAAGGCACGCTGCACATGCTTAGGAATCTTATCAATAGTAACAGGTACTCTGCGTTCTTCCGAAAGCGTAGTATAGATTGCGTTACCATTGATATCGTAGAACTGTGAAGCAGCGTCCGGAATCAGTGTTTCATCCATATTAGGAGGTGCAAAAAGACTGGAGAAGCCATAAAGCACTGACGCTCCCATTATAATGAGGCAAACAACACTGATGACAATGAATTTTAGTACTTTAAACATTTTCTACCTCTTCTTCATTATATTGACTGCGCAGCCAATACCAAAGGCTGCAAATAGAAGTCATCTTATTATAGCATTTTCAGACAACTTTGTCATAGAATTATTGAAAACTCAGCGTATTTATTTTAAAGGAAAGTATGTAAAAGTATGCTCCGGAAGGATATGTATTGAATCGGCAGCTTGCGGATAATGAAGATAGAAGAAAAAACCTACATGATTTTAAGAAAAAAATCTGCGGAATAAAGAAAAATTTTACTGATTTTCGGCGGTTTTTATGGAAAAAATAGCTGAAAATGCTACTTTTTTTGAGATTTTTTTGAAGAATTTTTAATGCCGATAAAGGCGATAATCAAGCATGTTTCTTTTTCCACGAATCCAAGTGTTTCACTAAAAAATCTCAAAAAAGTGCCGAAAAAAGTGTTGACATAACCTAGGTCACGTGGTATTATATACAAGTCGACGCGATACGGCAACAAAACAAAAGCCAAAAT
>ERZ791912.227-NODE-227-length-38921-cov-10.875830_pt1 | contig 38921 bp, 28 predicted proteins | sample MGYA00510141_ERZ791912 | MGnify/ENA primary metagenome ERZ791912 (study PRJEB30046, sample SAMN00792082) | human gut metagenome | study: EMG produced TPA metagenomics assembly of the A metagenome-wide association study of gut microbiota in type 2... | reverse complement strand
GCAGGCGAATACAAAAAGAACGTGGTTGTAACAGGTGCGGAGCTGGTAGGCAATGAGCTTGGCAACTATGAGCTTGTAAATAACGCTACTGGTGTTATCACGGTCAAGAAGGCTACACTTAATGTAGGCCTGAGTGACGTATACCGCACCTATGGCAATGCAACGATTACCAGTGGCAGTTACAGCGCAGGCAACATCACCGGTTTGGTAAACGGCGATAACTATGATGCCAGTGACTTTAAGGTAACAGTTAATAGTGATGGCGCAATTGCTGGCGTAACAGGCGACAGGGTAACGAATGACCATGGCGACTATACTTGGAGTGGTACTGTAGAAGTTGCAAATGCAGGCTTGAATAAGAACTACGATTTGGTAGTGAATGGCAATGGTAAGTCCACGGTTGAAAAGGCAACGCTGAGTGTTGGCCTGAACGACGTAGTACGTACCTATGGTAATGCAACGATTACTAGCGGCGGTTACAGCGCAGGCAATATCACTGGTCTGGTAAACGGCGACAGCTATAAAGCAAGTGATGTTAAGGTAACAGTTACTGGCGATGGCGCGCTGACAGGCAATACAGAAGGAAAAGTAACAAACGATGCTGGCGATTATAGCTGGAGCGGTACTTTGACAACAGATAATGCTGGGTTGGGCAAAAACTATAATCTTGTAGTAACTGCAAATGGTAAGTCTACGGTAGAAAAAGCAACATTGAATGTTGGCTTGAACGATGTAGTACGCACCTACGGTAATGCAACGATTACTAGCGGCGGTTACAGCGCAGGCAATATCACCGGACTGGTAAACGGCGACAGCTATAATGCAAGCGATGTTAAGGTAACAGTTACTGGCGATGGCGCACTGACAGGCGCAAGCACTGGCAAGGTAACAAACGATGCTGGCGATTATAGCTGGAGCGGTACTTTGACAGCAGATAATGCTGGTTTGGACAAAAACTATAATCTTGTAGTAACTGCAAATGGCAAGTCTACGGTTGAAAAGGCAACGCTGAATGTTGGCTTGAGCGATGTAGTACGCACCTATGGTAATGCAGCGATTACCAGCGGCGGTTATAGCGCAAGCGGTATCGAAGGTCTGGTAAACGGCGACAGCTATAAAGCAAGTGATGTTAAGGTAACAGTTACTGGCGATGGCGCGCTGACAGGCAATACAGAAGGAAAAGTAACAAACGATGCTGGCGATTATAGCTGGAGCGGTACTTTGACAACAGATAATGCTGGGTTGGGCAAAAACTATAATCTTGTAGTAACTGCAAATGGTAAGTCTACGGTAGAAAAAGCAACATTGAATGTTGGCTTGAACGATGTAGTACGCACCTACGGTAATGCAACGATTACCAGCGGCGGTTACAGCGCAAGCGGTATCACCGGACTGGTAAACGGCGACAGCTATAATGCCGGCGATGTTAAGGTAACAGTTACTGGCGACGGCGCAACTGATGGCGTAAGTGGCAGCAAGGTAACGAACGATGCAGGTAACTATGAGTGGACAGGCAGTGCAAGCACTACAAATGCAGGCTTGGACAAGAACTATAATTTGGTAGTAACTGCAAATGGTAAGTCTACGGTTGAAAAGGCCAACCTCGTAGTAAATCTGAACGATATTACCCGCGTTTACGGTAATCTTGATGCTAAGGACTACAGCAACGCATTCATCTTTGGTACAAATGCAGGCTTAGTCAATGGCGATAGCGGTCTGGTAATCAACGCTGACAAAGATGGCGCAATTGCCGAAGGCAGCGTAAGCGACGTTAAGAAGACTAACAACGTAGGTAACTACGAATGGAATGGTACTGCCAGCGGCGTAGAGAACCTGAACACAAACTACGATGTGCAGATTAACGCAGGCAAGTCCGACGTAACGAAGGCCAACCTCGTAGTAAATCTGAACGACATCACCCGCATTTATGGTAACCTGGAAGCTAAGAACTACAGCAACGCATATACCTTTGGTGCAAATGCAGGCTTAGTCAATGGCGATAACGGTCTGGTAATCAATGCTGACAAAGATGGCGCGATTGCCGAAGGCAGCGTAAGCGACGTTAAGAAGACCAACAACGTAGGCAAATATGAGTGGAATGGTACTGCCAGCGGTGTAGATAACCTGAACTCTAACTACGATGTAACAGTTAACGCAGGCAAGTCCGACGTAACAAAGGCTAACCTCGTAGTAAATCTGAACGACATCACTCGCGTTTACGGTAACCTTGATGCTAAGGACTACAGCAACGCATTCACCTTTGGTACAAATGCAGGCTTAGTCAATGGCGATAGCGGTCTGGTAATCAACGCTGACAAAGATGGCGCAATTGCCGAAGGCAGCGTAAGCGACGTTAAGAAGACTAACAACGTAGGTAACTACGAATGGAATGGTACTGCCAGCGGTGTAGATAACCTGAACACAAACTACGACGTAACAGTTAACGCAGGCAAGTCCAACGTAACAAAGGCTAACCTCGTAGTAAATCTGAACGACATCACTCGCGTTTACGGTAACCTTGATGCTAAGGACTACAGCAACGCATTCACCTTTGGTAACAATGCAGGCTTAGTCAATGGCGATAAAGGTCTGGTAATCAACGCTGACAAAGATGGTGCAATTGCCGGCGGTACTCTCACCAACGTAGAGAAGACCAACAACGTAGACAGCTACGAGTGGAATGGTACTGCCAGCGGTGTAGATAACCTGAACACTAACTACGATGTAACAGTTAACGCAGGTAAGTCTGACGTAACAAAGGCTAACCTCGTAGTAAATCTGAACGATATTACCCGCGTTTACGGTAATCTTGATGCTAAGGACTACAGCAAAGCATTTACTTTTGGTGCAAATGCAGGCTTAGTCAATGGTGATAACGGTCTGGTAATCAATGCTGACAAAGATGGCGCAATTGCCGAAGGCAGCGTAAGCGACGTTAAGAAAACCAATAACGTAGGCAGCTACGAATGGAATGGTACTGCCAGCGGTGTAGATAACCTGAACACAAACTACGATGTGCAGATTAACGCAGGCAAGTCCGACGTAACGAAGGCAACCCTCGTAGTAAATCTGAACGATATTACCCGCGTTTACGGTAATCTTGATGCTAAGGACTACAGCAAAGCATTTACTTTTGGTGCAAATGCAGGCTTAGTCAATGGTGATAACGGTCTGGTAATCAATGCTGACAAAGATGGCGCAATTGCCGAAGGCAGCGTAAGCGACGTTAAGAAAACCAATAACGTAGGCAGCTACGAATGGAATGGTACTGCCAGCGGTGTAGATAACCTGAACACAAACTACGATGTAACAGTTAACGCAGGCAAGTCCGACGTAACGAAGGCTAGCCTCGTAGTAAATCTGAACGACATCACCCGCGTTTATGGTAACCTTGATGCGAAGGATTACAGCAAAGCATTTACATTTGGTGCAAATGCAGGCTTAGTCAATGGCGATAAAGGTCTGGTAATCAACGCTGACAAAGATGGCGCAATTACCGGCGGTACTCTCACCAACGTAGAGAAGACCAACAACGTAGGTAACTACGAATGGAATGGTACTGCCAGCGGTGTAGATAACCTGAACACTAACTACGATGTAACAGTTAACGCAGGTAAGTCTGACGTAACAAAGGCTAACCTCGTAGTAAATCTGAACGATATTACCCGCGTTTACGGTAATCTTGATGCTAAGGACTACAGCAAAGCATATACCTTTGGTGCAAATGCAGGCTTAGTCAATGGCGATAGCGGTCTGGTAATCAACGCTGACAAAGATGGCGCAATTACCGGCGGTACTCTCACCAACGTAGAGAAGACCAACAACGTAGGTAACTACGAATGGAATGGTACTGCCAGCGGTGTAGATAACCTGAATACAAACTACAATGTGCAGATTAACGCAGGCAAGTCCGACGTAACGAAGGCTAACCTCGTAGTAAATCTGAACGATATTACCCGCGTTTATGGTAATCTTGATGCTAAGAACTACAGCAACGCATATACCTTTGGTGAAAATGCAGGCTTAGTCAATGGCGATAGCGGTCTGATAATCAACGCTAACAAAGATGGCGCAATTGCCGAAGGCAGCGTAAGCGACGTTAAGAAGACTAACAACGTAGGCAGCTACGAGTGGAATGGTACTGCCAGCGGTGTAGATAACCTGAACACTAACTACGATGTAACAGTGAACGCAGGCAAGTCCGACGTAACGAAGGCTAACCTCGTAGTAAATCTGAACGACATCACCCGCGTTTACGGTAACCTGGATGCTAAGGACTACAGCAACGCATTCACCTTTGGTAACAATGCAGGCTTAGTCAATGGTGATAACGGTCTGGTAATCAATGCTGACAAAGATGGCGCAATTGCCGAAGGCAGCGTAAGCGACGTTAAGAAGACCAACAACGTAGGTAACTACGAATGGAATGGTACTGCCAGCGGTGTAGATAACCTGAACACTAACTACGATGTGCAGATTAACGCAGGCAAGTCCGACGTAACGAAGGCCAACCTCGTAGTAAATCTGAACGACATCACTCGCGTTTACGGTAACCTTGATGCTAAGGACTACAGCAACGCATTCACCTTTGGTAACAATGCAGGCTTAGTCAACGGTGATAGCGGTCTGGTAATCAATGCTGACAAAGATGGCGCAATTGCCGAAGGCGGCGTAAGCGACGTTAAGAAGACCAACAACGTAGGCAGCTACGAGTGGAATGGTACTGCCAGCGGTGTAGATAACCTGAACACAAACTACGATGTGCAGATTAACGCAGGCAAGTCCGACGTAACGAAGGCTAACCTCGTAGTAAATCTGAATGGCATCACCCGCATTTATGGTAACCTGGATGCTAAGGACTACAGCAACGCATTTACCTTTGGTGCAAATGCAGGCTTAGTCAATGGTGATAACGGTCTGGTAATCAACGCTGACGCTGACGGTGCAATTGCCGAAGGTAGCGTAACAGACGTTAAAAAGACCAACAACGTAGGCAGCTACGAGTGGAATGGTACTGCCAGCGGTGTAGATAACCTGAACACAAACTACAATGTGCAGATTAACGCAGGCAAGTCCGAAGTAACGAAGGCTAAGCTGACCTTTGTAGTAGATGACAAAACCATTACCCAAGGTGTACCGGCAGAATACACCGGCAAAGCCAACGGCCTGACTAATGGCGACACCCTTGCTGGTATCGGCGTAGGCGGCTATGAGCTGGACAGCTCGGTAAATCCGTTAATTGTCGGTGTTTACGAAGACAAAATCGGCGTCCTGATTAATGGCAGCGTACATCTGACAGGCGGCGACGGCTTGCTCAAAAACTACAAAGTGGAAATTGACCCAGGTACCCTGACCGTTTTGGCAAGCTTTAACCCGGCAGACGATTACTGGTTCGGCACTGCTCCTTGGGATAAGGAACGTAACCTGCGTGAGCGCAAGGCTGAATTCCATTATGTAGCTGGCGGTATGAGCCTCTAAGCAAAATTAAATATTGACGGTTAAAGCACTTTTATGGATTGTACAATCCTGATAGAAGCGCAGCTAAAGCAAAACCCCGGCATTTGCCGCATCATAAACGATGCGTCTGTGCCGGGGCTTTTGTCAGGACGATTTGCTGCAGCATTACCTGAAGTAAAGTAAAGCTTAATGTAGGCACTCTTTTTTTGCAAGTTAACTAGAAAAACACAGCTTTTTTCAAAAAAATGTGCTACAATATATTTACGAAAAACGAAAGGAGTGTTTCGTATGGCTGAAGTATCCCAAGAAACTATGATGTTCAAACGTGAGCCGGAAAAGCTGAACGTTGCTGAAACTATAAAAGAAGTATATGCTGCCCTGGAAAAGAAGGGCTATAACCCTGTGGACCAATTAGCAGGCTACCTGCTGAGCGGTGACCCTACCTATATCACCAGCTTTGAGGATGCGCGTACCAAGCTGCGCCGCCACGAGCGCTATGAGCTGATTGAAGAGCTGGTGAAAAATTACCTGCAGCAGATTAACAAGTAAAAGGAGAACGTAACTTAATGCGTAAAATGTCCCTTGATGTAGGAACAAGAACTATCGGTATTGCCGTAAGCGATTTGCTGGGCATGATTGCCAACGGCGTGGAAACTATTCACCGTACTACGGAAGAACGCGACTATGCCCGCATTGCCGAACTGATAGCCGAGCATGAGGTAGATACATTGGTTGTAGGCTATCCCAAAAACATGAACGGCACTATCGGCGAACGCGCGCAGGCCTGTGAAGCAATGGCCGAAAAGCTCCGCACCATGTTCCCGAAGGTGCAGGTAGTGCTGTGGGATGAACGCCTGAGCACGGTGGCTGCCGAAAAGGTGCTGGTTGATGCGGATTTGCGCCGTAAAAAGCGTAAGAAGGTTATTGATATGATGGCGGCAGTAGTTATTCTGCAAAATTATCTGGACAGCAAGAGCTTTAAAATTTGACAGATAGCGTTACCTATTATACAATATGGGTAGATTAAAATTGAGCTTTTTATTTATTGAGCTATAACGAAAGAGGTGCCTTTATGGAAAAAGACATTAGAGATGAAGAATTAGCAGCTATGCAGGCTGAAGGTGAAGAAGAAGTTATCTGCGTTGTTCTGACTGACGAGCAAGGCAACGAGCACGAGTTCTATCAGGACATGGTTATCACTGTTGATGACAAACAATTTGCAGTACTGGTTCCGATGGAAGACTGCTGCTGCGAAGATGACGACTGCGATTGCCATGACGAAGATGAAGATACCTGCGTTATCGCACGCATTGACTTTGACGAAAACGGCGAAGCTGTTTACACCGCTCCGACTGACGAAGAATACGAAGCAGTTGCTGCTAAGTATGACGAAATGTTTGAGGACGAGGAGTAATTCACAGTCAATAATTTTACCGGACTTCGGTCCGGTATTTTTATGCGATGTGATGATGTTTTCTGATGGATATAGAAAAGCTGAAAAAGCTGGTGCGCGACAATCCGGTGCAGGCTGCGGCAGGTGCTTTGGCGGTGCTGCTGGTTGCCGGCGTGGTAGCGTTTACAATTTATCTTAACGGACAGGGTAATAATAAGGGCTTTGCCGTAGAGGGCTCACGCCTGATTGTTGTCAAGGACGGCATGACTACGGCGGATATCGCCGAGCTGCTGCATGAAAAAAAGCTGGTAAAAAATCCCGCCGCCTTTAAAATGGAGGCGCGCTGGAAGGGACTGGCTACCAAGCTGCAGGCCGGTGCCTACCAGATTGACGGCGGCATGAGCAATCAGCAGATTGTCGATGTTATGGTCAAGGGACGCATCAAACAGGTGCGCTTTACCGTACCGGAAGGCTACAGCGTGGCGAAAACTGCGAAGAAGCTGGAGGCCGAAGGGCTTGGCAGTGCTGACAAGTTTATGGCAGCGGCGAAGGATTATGCACCCTATCCTTACATGCAGACCGATGACAGCAATGTGCTGTTTAAGGCCGAGGGCTTTATCTACCCGGCAACCTATGATTTCCCGGTGGGAATCAGCGAGCAGGAGATGCTCAAAATGATGGTTGCACAGTTTGATAAGGAAATGCAGAGCAGCGGTATTGCCAAGACTGTGGCAGAACGTAATCTGCCCTTGCGTGACGTAATCAACATGGCTTCGATGGTGGAGCTGGAGGCAGTTTTTGCCGAGGAGCAGCCGAAAATCGCCGGCGTTTTCCTCAAGCGTGTGGCAATCGGCATGCCGATTCAGTCGGATACGACCATCCAGTATCTTTTGGGAACGCAGAAGGAAGTAGTTACCTTTGCTGACACCAAAATACAGAGTCCGTATAACACCTACCAAAATCCCGGCTTGCCTCCGGGACCGATTGGCAGTCCGGGACTGACCGCAATTAAGGCGGTGCTGCAGCCGGAACAGACAGATTATCTGTACTTTGTTGCGGAAAAGGACGGACACCATCGCTTTACCAAAACCTATGCCGAGCATCTGAAGGCGATTGAGGAAATAGGTTAACAACAGTTTATTACATATTTCTGCGCTGTCAGTGTGGCGGAGCAGATAAGTGTTTTAAGGAGATTTAATGAGCAGAAACTTAGTTAAACCCGAATTGCTGGCTCCTGCCGGTAATATGGAAAAAGGAAAAATGGCCCTGCTGTATGGTGCTGATGCTATTTATCTGGGCGGTAAGCTGTTCGGTCTGCGTGCCTTTGCCAACAATTTCTCTTTAGAGGAAATTGCGGAGATGGCAGAGTATGCTCACAGCCTCGGCAAAAAGGTTTATGTAACGGTAAATATTTTTGCGCATAATGAGGATATCGACAGACTGCCGGATTATCTGCGCGGACTGCAGCAGGCTAAGGTTGACGCACTGCTGATCAGCGATTTGGGTGTATGGAGCACTGCCCGTCAGGTTGTGCCTGATATGCCGCTGCACGTGAGCACGCAGGCTAATACCACCAACTACGCCGCTGTACAGGCATGGGAGCAGCTGGGCGCTGATCGTGTAGTGCTGGCACGCGAGCTGTCCTTGGCGGAAATAAGCGAAATCAGCGAAAAAACCTCGGTAGAGCTGGAAACCTTCGTGCATGGCGCGATGTGTATTTCCTACAGCGGACGCTGCCTTTTGAGCGCCTATCTGACTGGGCGCGACGGCAACCGCGGTGCCTGCACTCAGGCCTGCCGTTGGGAATATAATATGTATAAGCTGGGTGAGCAAAAGCGCCCGGGCGAATACTTTGACCTCGAAGAGGACGAGCGCGGTACTTATGTGATGAACTCCAAGGATTTGTGCCTGATTGAATATCTGCCGGAGCTGATGCGCGCCGGTGTGTGCAGCCTGAAGATTGAAGGCCGCATGAAGAGCGTGCATTATGTGGCAACGGTAGTCAGCGTTTACCGCAAGGCTATCGACCAATGTTGGGCAGACATGGAGCATTACAGCGTGCCGGAAGCGTGGATTACCGAGCTGAACAAGGTTTCCCACCGCCAGTACACTACAGGCTTTGCTGTGGCTAAGCCTGACAGAAATGCGCAGGTTTACACCAGCTCGAAGTATGAGCAGACACACGATTTTGTCGGTATCGTTACAGGCTACGATGCTGAGAAAAAGCGCGCTTATTTTGAGCAGCGCAATAATGTAAAGGCAGGCGAGCCGCTGGAGCTTTTGATGCCTGACGGTAGCACGATGCCCTTTGTTTTGACAGAAATGCTGGATGAAGCAGGTACGCCGATTGACTGCGCACCGCATGCCCAGCAGAAATTTTCCGCAGCCAGCGAAAAGCCGCTGCTGCAATTCAGCTTATTACGCAGAAAGGTTGTAAAAGAATGAGTGACAATGACCCCGGACCCCACAGTATGATCTACGCGCAGGTTGAGCCTGAGCGTATTGCAGATGTTAACTGGATTATGGAAGGCTATGAGCATCTGGCCATGGTGAGCACCGTAGACGGCACCAGCGGACTGATTAAGTTTTATGCTACGCCTGATACGTATTTTGATACACTGGATATTATTGAAAATATGCCGTTTAAGGTAGATGTAATCGATAATATGGAAAACGGAGTGTATCACAGGCTTTGGCAGATTTAAACTGCAGGGAAAGGATTGCCGCAGGCAGCTTTCGTTTTTTCTACAATCGCATATAGTAAATAGTACAAGGCTGGGAGCGTTGCTCTCAGCCTTTTTTGTATGTTTAGCAATTAGTTTACTCCTGTTAAATTTTTTACCTAAATTTTACAGGCATTTTTTCTGATTTGCGTATATAATTATAGCGAAAGAGTATTGATTGGTGGTGTTTTTCATGATTTTCTGCGTGGAGGATGAACAAAATATTTGCGAGCTGGAGGTTTATACCCTGCAGTCCGTTGGCATGGAGGCACAGGGCTGCGGCAGCGGCCGAGAGCTTTTCGCTTTGCTGGAAAAGCAGGTGCCGGAGCTGATTGTTTTAGATATTATGCTGCCGGATGAGGATGGCGTGAGCATATTAAGACGTTTGCGTGCTGATAAACGTTATGCGAATATACCTGTGATTATGGCTACGGCCAAGGGCTCGGAGTTTGATAAGGTTAAAGGACTGGACAGCGGTGCCGATGATTATATTGCCAAGCCCTTCGGTATGCTGGAGATGGTGGCGCGCATCAAGGCAGTGCTGCGCCGTTGCGCAGCACCACGCCCCAGTGAGGACGAAAGAGAAATCATCCGCATCGGTCAGCTGGAGGTTAACCAGCTGGAACATAAGGTGAGCGTAGGCGGCAGTGAGGTTGTGCTGACGCTGAAGGAATATGAGCTGCTGCGCAAGTTTTTGCAGCATCCCGGTATTGTCTTTTCGCGCGACAAGCTGCTTAACGATATCTGGGGCTATGAATTCAGCGGTGAAACCCGCACCGTTGATGTGCATATCCGTACTCTGCGCCAGAAGCTGGGTGAGGCAGGCGAGCTGATTGAAACTATCCGTGGTGTTGGCTACAGAATGGCGGCCGTAAAATGAAGCAGAGGCTTTTCCGCAGTATACTGCTGCTGACAGGGGCAGCGGTAGGTCTTGTACTGCTGCTTTTCTTCTGGCTTTCCTGCAGGTATATTACGCAGGACAGCTTCGCCAGCCTCAAGCGTGAGGCGAATCTGCTGATTGTGGCGGACGGTGAGGGAAATGTGCCGGTGAGCGAGCTGCAGCGCTTGCAGCTTGCCGACCGCGTAACGCTGATTGCACCGGACGGTCACGCATTGTATGACAACTATGCGGATGCCGAATCAATGGAGAACCATCTGCAGCGCGAGGAGGTGCAGGAGGCGCTGAAAGGCGGTGAGGGCCGCAGCCAGCGTGCATCCGAAACCTTGGGCAAAAACATCCTGTACTATGCTGTGCGCTTGCCGGACGGCAATGTGCTGCGCCTGTCGCGCACGAATGACGCCGTTTTTCAACAGTATAAAATAATTCTTGGTTATTTTGTGCTGCTGGCACTGGTAGTTTTGTGCGGTGCCTTTTGGGCAGCCAAAACAATTACCGCCAGAATACTGCAGCCCTTGGAAAAGCTCAATCTGGAGCAGCCTGATTCGGAAGCTGTAGTTTATCCTGAGCTGAAGCCGATTGTGGAGTATTTTGAGCTGCAGCAGGAAAAGCTGCAGAAGGAAATGCGCCGCTACAAAAATAAAAAGCAGGAGCTGAAGGCCGTAACCAATAATATGGATGAAGGCCTGCTGTTCCTCAATCCGGTATGGGAAATCGAATCGATTAATAAAAGTGCCGTAAAATTCTTTGGCAAGGAAAAGCAGGAGCTTTTGGGAACGAGCTTTTTTATGCTTGATGACAGCGAAGAAATCCGTCAGCTTTTGGCAAAAATTGAACAGGAGGGCAAGGGGCGCCTGGTAATCAACCGCGGCAGCAGCTATTATCAGCTCAACGGCAGCAGAATTACCGATAAGGGCTTTGTGCTGCTGATTATGGATGTGACGGCGCGTACTGCTTCGGAAAAAATCCGCCGTGAGTTTTCAGCTAACGTTTCGCATGAGCTGAAGACACCGCTGCAGTCGGTGCTGGGCTATTCGGAAATTATGCTCAGCGGTCTGGTGAAGCCGGAGGATACCAAGCGCTTTCTGCAGAAAATCAACGACGAGGCGCACAATCTGCTGCGGCTGATTGATGATATCATGCAGCTGTCGAAGCTCGATGAGCTGACGCATGATATGATGGAGGAATTTACCCTGCAGGATGTGGCGCAGAGTGCGCTGGCACGCCTGAAGGACAAGGCAGGCAGATTGCAGGTCAGCCTGCAGCTTGTTGACAGCACCGGCGGCAACAGCAGGCTTTTAGGCATATCTTCGCTGATGGAAGAGATTTTCTTCAATTTGCTGGATAATGGCCTGAAGTATAATCATCCCGGCGGTGAGGTTACGCTGCGCCTGAGCGAAGGAGAAAATAAGTATACGGTGAGCGTAGCTGATACCGGTATGGGCATTCCCGGCAGCGAGCTGCCGCATATTTTCGAACGCTTTTACCGTGTCGACCGCAGCCGTCATAAGGCGATTGAAGGTACAGGCTTAGGCCTTTCCATTGTCAAGCACGGCGTCGGCTTCCATGGCGGCAGCATACGCGTGGTGAGCACTGTGGGGCAGGGGACGGAGTTCATCATGAAGTTCCCAAAGCCAAAGTATGAGGCGAAAAAATAAGCGCTTTATTTATGTATACAACACAGAGCGCCCAAGATGTGATACAATAGGAGCAGTACTATGAGTGCTGCTCTTAATTTATTTTGAAGGAGGACGCAGATATGCGAGTTGTTTTAACTATCGTAGGCAAGGATAAGGTAGGTATTACCGCTAAGGTGAGCAATGCTTTAGCAGAAATGAATATTAACATTATCAACATCAACCAAAACATTATGCAAGGCTTTTTCAATATGGTGCTGATTGCTGATATGGCAGAGGCTAATGTGCCCATTGCCGAAGCACGCGACAAAATGGCTGCGCTGGGTGTAGAAATCGGCGTAGAAATCCGTCTGCAGAGCGAAGAAATTTTCAGCGCAATGCATCGTATATAGGAGGTTGTCATGTTATTCAATACTGACGATATTTTAGAAACTACGCGCATGATTACCCAAAACAAGCTGGACGTGCGTACTATCACCATGGGCATCAGCCTGCGTGATTGCGGTCATCCGGATATCAAGGTAACAGCGCAAAAGATTTATGATAAGATTTGCCGTAAGGCAGAGCATCTGGTAAAAACCGGTGAGGATATCGAGGTTGAGCTGGGCGTGCCCATCATCAACAAGCGTATTTCCGTAACGCCGATTTCCATGGTTGGCGAAAGCTGCGACAGCAACGATTATGTACCGCTGGCACAGGCTTTGGACAACGCAGGCAAGCAGGTTGGCGTTAACTTCATCGGCGGCTTTTCCGCCCTCGTTGACAAGGGTTATACCAAGGGCGACCGCAATCTGATTGCATCCATTCCAGAAGCACTGGCAGTTACTGATATTGTCTGCTCCTCTGTAAGCGTTGGTTCTACCAAATGCGGTATCAACATGGACGCTGTAAAACAGATGGGCGAGGTTGTGAAGGCTGCTGCCGAGCGTACTGCTGACCGCGATGCAATCGGCTGCGCTAAGCTGGTAGTATTCTGCAACGCTGTGCCCGATAACCCGTTCATGGCAGGTGCCTTCCACGGCGTAACCGAGCCGGAAAGCGTTATCAATGTTGGTGTCAGCGGCCCCGGCGTTGTTAAATATGCACTGGAGCAGGTACGTGACGGCGATATCGGTATGGTTGCCGAAACGATTAAAAAGACTGCCTTCAAGATTACCCGCGTTGGACAATTGGTAGCACAGGAGGCTGCACGCCGTCTGAATACCCAGTTCGGCATTATCGATTTGTCCTTGGCTCCGACTCCGGCAATCGGCGACAGTGTTGCGCATATTCTGGAGGAAATCGGTCTGGAAAGCTGTGGCGGCCCCGGCACTACCGCTACCCTGGCTATGCTGAACGACGCAGTTAAAAAGGGCGGCCTGATGGCTTCCAGCTATGTTGGCGGTCTGAGCGGTGCGTTCATCCCTGTAAGTGAGGACGCAGGTATGATTGCTGCGGTAGAGCGCGGTGCCCTGTCCTTGGAAAAACTGGAGGCTATGACCTGTGTATGCTCTGTAGGTCTTGATATGATTGCTATTCCCGGCGATACTACGGCAGCAACCATTTCCGCAATTATTGCCGATGAGGCTGCTATCGGTATGATTAACAATAAAACTACCGCTGTACGTCTGATTCCTGTTCCGGGCAAGGACGTAGGCGACCGTGTTGAATTCGGCGGCCTGCTTGGCTATGCGCCGGTTCTTGGCGTGAAGAAGTTCAGCGCTGAAAAATTCATCAACCGCGGAGGACGTATTCCTGCACCGGTAAGGAGCCTGACGAACTGATGCGCAAGGCTCAAAGAGAAGCTATTCTGGCCAAGCTTGAGGAAACCTACAAGGGCAGCAAGACGGCGCTGAATTATAATTCGCCGTTTGAGCTTTTGGTAGCGGTAATTCTTTCGGCCCAATGTACGGATGAACGCGTAAATGTGATTACGGCGCGTATGTTTCCGCGTCTGAATACGCCGGAAAAAATGGGTGCTCTGACGCAGGAGGAAATGGAAGCGGAAATCCGCGACTGCGGTCTGTACCATGCTAAGGCCAAAAACCTGCTTGGCATGTGCCATATGCTGACGCAGCGCTTTAACAGTGTGATTCCGGATGACATCAAAACGCTGATGGAATTACCTGGCGTGGGGCAGAAAACGGCAAACGTTATCGCCAGCATAATCTATAATATTCCGGCGCTGGCAGTAGATACGCATGTTTTCCGGGTGTCGCACCGTCTGGGACTGGCAAAGGGCAAGGACCCGCTGACTACGGAAAAGGAGCTGGAAAAAATTATTCCGCGTGAAAAGTGGAGTGACGCGCATCATTGGTTTATCTGGCATGGGCGCAAAATCTGCAAGGCACGCAAGCCGCTGTGCCGCGGTTGTGTGGTCGTAGAGGAATGTCCGTTCAAGGAGAAAAGCTTTGAGTAAGTCTGCCTGCTGTTAAACGCGTAAGCGTTTACAGGCGGTGCTTGCGGTAGAATTGCTGACAGAAGTGATAAGTAAAAAGCGAAGCAAAAAAATTGGCCTGCAACCCATGAGGGTGGCAGGCCTTTTGGCATGCGTTGATTTACTTTCCTTGTGTCCGCAGAAGATGGACTGTTTCGAGCATTTTTGCGCTGTCTTTTTATGACGCACACGGTTAGCAATGGCTTCGCTGTGCTACAGGCTGAGTTCACATCTATGTCAAAAAAATGTCCTTTGTGACAAAAATCTTTTACATTTTCTTCTTTGTAATAATTATTAAAGTATAAAATATATAAAAGAGAAAATTCTAACAACTATGATTAATGCGTAAAAGTGACGAATGAAAAATTGTGTATGAATATTTTATTATTCGATGTCTTTATGAAGGATACAAAAGTTTGACTTATGGAGACGAGAAGCGTACAATTAAAGTAGGTAAAGGAAACGAACTGCTAAATTTTCAAGGCCTTGAATTTTAGTACCACCTTATCTGAGTTATATTTGGTTAACGAAATGCTTTGTAACGAGGATTAAGCTTGCGTCAATGTGGCGCAGCGTGGAAAAGGGGGATTGAAAATGAAAAAGACTAGAAAGCAAACTGCTTTGGCAAAGTGCGTACTGGCGACAATTATGGCAATGGGCATGATGGGTTATGCTACTGTGTGGGCTGAAGATACTGTTACGCCTACGCCGTCTCCGATTGATAAGTCTGTTTCCAAAGACGCTGCAGGACAGATTTATGATGCTGCCTATGGTACTGACGGATGGAACATAAAATATTTCTGGACTGACTTGGGACACGCGCAGGTACAGATCGGCTCTGGCGAGCAGATTGAATTGTTCACACCCTTTATTTATCATACTTATGATGATCAATGGAATCCGAAAGGCGATGGTTACAGACCTGTACATACAGGTGATAATTCCGAAATGCAGTGCAAAGAGTCTATGAGCAATATTACCGTAGGCGAATTTGACAGAATTATCAAATCCCTCTATACAAATGATATTACCATGGCTAAGACCATTTACGGTGAAGGAGACCAGGCAGGCCTGAAGGATAAGGTTATTAAAGAGGTAAAGGCAACTGCAGGGCAGGGCGCAACAGTTAATACCTATAAATTGGTGCGCGAAAACGGTACGGAGGTTGAAGTCGGTATTGTTGATACTGATACCAAAGTTGTTGATAATAAATTGACCTTTGCAAATGGCACATTGACTTCCGAGATTACTGATAATGCCGGTGGAACCTTTGCAAGCTCTGTAAACGGCATTGCTTCTCAGGAGTGGGTACAGGAAAAGATAGCAGAAATTCCTTCTATTATTGATACCAATAGCATTACTACTGTACAGAATGACGGAAATGGTTATGTGACTGTTATCGGTGGTCAGGGTGATGATGGTGATTACAATTATATCGTAGGCTTCAATGAAGAAAAGCTCATCGAAACTATTCAGGCAAATGACAAGGATACCATTACTACTGCGGAATCCGGGCATGAAATTATTACTGTAGAAAATAACCTGACTGATACTGATAATAAAAATTATAAGATCGGTATCAATGAAGAAGCTCTGAAGGGCTTCATTAAAGACAATACTCAGGATACCAACACCATTACTACTGTTAAAGATGACGGCAATGGCTTTGTAACTGTTACTGAAGCACCTGATCCGAACCAGAGCGGCAACCATGCTTACACTGTATCCTTTAATGAGCAAAAGCTGAACGCAGCAATTGAAGCTCAGGACAGATACGTGAATGGTGGCAGCATTGGTGCAGACGGCAGCATTACTCTCAAGGTTCACAATGGCAGAGATGTTACTCTGGAAGGACAGCTGAAGGATGCACAGCTGACTGAAATTAAGAGAGATAAGGAAGCCGGAACTGCTACATTGGTAGTAAAAGACGGCTACACCAATGAAGAAGTACGCAGACTGGAGATTAAAGATATCGCAAGCAAGGAACAAAACGATAAAGAGCATGCTGAATTCAGAGAGCATTTCAGCGAATTGGATCATCGCGTTGACAGCCTCGGCAGCCGTGTTGACAAGGTTGGCGCCGGTGCCGCTGCTCTCGCAGCGCTGCACCCGATGGATTTCGATCCCGATGATAAGCTGACCTTTGCAGCAGGCTACGGCAACTACAAGGGCAAAAACGCTGCTGCGGTAGGTGCGTTCTACCGTCCGGATGAAAAGGTTATGCTGAGTGTAGGCGGAACCTTCGGCAACGGCGAGAACATGGTGAATGCAGGCATCTCCTTCTCCCTGGACCGTACCGCACGCGTAAGCAATTCCCGTACAGCGATGGCTAAGGAAATCGTAGACCTGAGAGCGAATGTAGCTAACCTCACAGCATTGGTAGGTCAGCTTACCGCAGGCATGGGCGGCACGATTGAGATGGACAGAATGAAGCTCTTCCCGGATGTTCCTGAAAACCACTGGGCTTACGAGTACATCGGACGTCTGGCAGCAGCAGGCATCATCGAGGGCTATCCCGATGGCATGTTCAACGGCAACCGCATGATGAGCCGCTACGAATTTGCAGCAATGCTGTATAGAGCACTGGAAAAAGGCGTGAAGCTGGACCACAAGCTGGTACGCGAATTTGAGCCTGAAATGGGACGTATCCATGTTGCCCGCATTTCCGGTGCGGATAGCGACAGAGGTAAGATTGAGCGTGTACGCGTATATGGCGGCGACAACCGTGACCATTACGGCAGCAAGCTGAAATAAGGCTGGCTGTATAGCTTGAGCTTTACATAACACTCCCTTTTCTATACTAAAAAGAGGAGAGCACCCAATCCCCTATAGGATTTCAGGTGTTCTCCTCTTGCTTTTGTTTTACATAGTGTTTGGCTTAATCCCAGCGCTTGAGCATGTCCTCAATAATTTCCTTATTGGTTTTGCGGCGCTTCTTCTCGTAGTTACGGAAGTTGTTGTCTCTGTGGTCGGTTGAGTAGTCGGCGTAGTCGAAGTCATCGTCGCTGCGTTCGTAGCTGCGGTTGTAGTCGCCGTGGCCATCGTCCAGGGAGAGGGGGATTTGTTTTGTGTAGGTATAGGATTGTGTGTACATGATTGACCTCGGAAGAATGAAGATTGTGTGCTTGCTTTTGTTCAAGTTCTTTCATAACTGAAAGAACTTGGAAGAAAGGTTCGCGCTTTTTGTAAAGCGCGGCAAAACAAAAACTTTTTCGGGAAAAAGTTTTACCAAAAAGCTTTATAAATAGGGTCGCTTTGCTGTTACTAGCGCCTGTTCGAAATTCTTTCGAATGTTCTTCGTAACCTATGAAGTGCTTTGTGGTTTGTCTAAGCCTTGTTTTCGGTGACTAAACTTCGCGTTAGTCTAAGTTTCAAAAATGCTTGCACTTTCGTCAATTCGTTGTAATAGCCTTTCGCTTACTACGAACCAAGGAGAATATGGTAAAGCATTTTTTGCTAAGCTTTTTTGTGCGAGCAAAAAAGCGACTGTTTCCCGCGCTTTCGCAAAGCGCGCCCCTTTCTTGTTACTTCTTTCGGGGACGAAAGAAGTAATACAGGAGCTTGATGCAACTACTCCTCATCTCTATTACATATAATTATGCTCTTTTACATGGTCGGAGTGCAGCAGCTGCTCTGCTTTTTCACTCAGCGGTTTTTCCAGAAAGTCCTTATAAAGCTCCTGTACATCCGGATTGTTGTGGGACTGGCGCAGAGGACGGTTGCTGTCGATGGTATAGAGCTTATTGCCCAGTACATCGGCACGTTCTTCGCCGTCGTGAATCGGCTGACCGCCGCCGCCAACACAGCCGCCGGGGCAGGCCATAACTTCCACGAAGTCATAATGAACCTTGCCGACCTTCAGCTCGTCGAGCAGCTTGCCTGCATTACCCAGACCGCTTACTGTGCAGGTACGCAGTGTTGCGCCGCCGAGGGTGAATTCGCGTACCTTGCGGCCTTCCGTACCACGAACGTCGGTGAAGGCATCAGCAGGAGCTTCCTTGCCTTCGATTACATGGTAGGCAGTACGCAATGCTGCTTCCATAACGCCACCGCTGGCACCGAAGATAACTCCGGCGCCGGTGCTCTGGCCCAGCGGATTATCAAAGTGCTGTTCGTCCAGCATTGCGGGGTTGATGTGCTCGGCACGCAGCAGGCGGATAAGCTCGCGTGTGGTGAGTACGATATCTACATCATGGGTACCGCTGCTGCGCATAGAGAAGAGAGCGGCCTCGCGTTTTTTGGAAACGCAGGGCATGATGGAAACAGAGCAGATTTCCTTCGGCTTCAGGCCCTTCTTCTGTGCAAAATAGGATTTTGCCAGCGCACCGAAAATCTGTTGCGGAGATTTAGTGGTAGAAAGGTTAGGCACGAAGTACGGGTGAGTTTTGTTGACATAGCTTACCCAGCCGGGGCAGCAGGAGGTGAACATCGGCCAGCTGTGGTCCTGCGGATTTTGCAGGTGCTCCAGAAGCTCGCTTGCTTCCTCCATGATGGTAACGTCGGCAGCGTAGCAGGTGTCGAAGACATAGTCGAAGCCGATTTTCTTCAGTGCTGCAACCATGCGGCCTTCGGTTGCCAGCTCTGGCGGCAGGTTAAAGGCTTCGGCCCAGGCGGTGCGTACTGCAGGTGCAACCTGTACTACGGTTACCTTATTGGAATCGGCCAATACGTCATAAATTTTTGGAACATCGTTACGCTCCTTCAGCGCGCCAACGGGGCAGTGGGTGATACACTGACCGCAGAGGCTGCAGTCACTGTCCTCAATGGAAACATTGCCGGCAACGTCTACGGTAGTACGGGCACCGGTATTCTGCACATCCCAGATATGCAGTTTTTGCACCTTGTCACAAATTTGGACGCAGCGCATGCATTTGATGCATTTTTTGGAATCGCGGATGAGCGGGAACTCCTGGTTCCAGGGAGTGTCGACAACATCGCGCTCATAGGGAATATCGTAAATACCAAGGTCGTTGGCCAAAGTCTGCAGGCTGCAGTTGCCGCTGCGTACGCAGGTTGCGCACATGCAGTCATGCTGGGATAAAATCAGCTCCACGTTGGTGCGGCGGATGCTGCGGGCCTTAGGGGAGTTGGTATAAACTACCAGACCTTCCTGTACCGGAGTAGTGCAGGCGGTAACTACGCGGTTCTGTCCTTGGATTTCAACTAAGCAGACCTTGCAGGCACTGATTTCGTTGATGCCTTTGAGATAACACAGGCGCGGGATTTCGATGCCGACGGTGGCAGCAGCCTGCATGATTGTTGTTCCTTGAGGAACGGAAACTTTTTGTCCGTCGATTGTGAGGTTTACCATTTTAAGGTTCTGCCTCCTTTCAGTGTGCTGAAGCCGAATTTGTCGCAGCGCAGGCAGCGTCCTGCTTCCTGGCAGGCCTCCTGTTTGGTCATGCCGCATTCAATAGGCTCAAAGGTATGCTTGCGTTCACCTGCTTCGGTTTCGTGCATCTGGATACGGCCGCAGGGACGTTTATCGTCAATAGACGGGTCGGGGATAACTACATCACAGGAAATGGTGTGGTTATAGCCCAAATATTCATCAATATTAGCGGCAGCAACCTTACCGGCAGCAATAGCACGGATTACGGTTGCAGGACCGGTTACGCAGTCGCCGCCGGCGAAGACGCCTTCATTGTTGGCAAGCTCACTGCTGGAGAGTGCGGAAATAGTACCGCGTTTGATTTTGATACCGGCTTCTTCGAACGGACGCAGCTCAATGCCCTGACCGATAGCAACAACGATAACGTCGCAGGGAATGCGCTCCAGCTCTACGTCGGCGTGAATCGGACGCGCACGTCCCCAGGCATCGATAGGACCGATAATTTGCGGCTCGGCCCAGAGAGCGGCCACATTACCTTCGGCATCCGCCTCAATGTGGTGCGGAGCCTTTAAGCCGTACAGCTCAGCGCCCTCGGCAATAGCACCTTCGATTTCCTCGGGCAGCGCTGTCATATCGTCCTGACGACGGCGGTAGGCGATGATAACCTTCTTGGCACCGAGACGGATGGAGCTGCGGGTACAGTCCATAGCAACGTTGCCGCCGCCGATAACGACAACGGTTTTATCCTTAAAGTCAGGCATTTTTTCCTCACCGATATTGCGCAGCATTTCTACCGCACTGATAACACCATGGGAATTCTCGCCTTCAATACCGATTTTCTTGTCGGTGTGGGCACCGATGGCAATATAAACTGCGTCAAATTCTTCACGCAGCTTTTCAAAGGGGATATCGCCCTCCTCGTTGCCGATTCTGGTGTTGCGATGTACTTCTACGCCGGTGGACAAAATAGCGTCCAGATCCTCCTGCAGACGTTCGCGCGGGAAGCGGTAAGCAGGAATGCCGTAGCGCAGCATGCCGCCGAGCTTGCTCTTTTCTTCGAACACAACAGCATGATGTCCCATCAGCTCCAGATAGTAGGCTGCGGACATACCGCTGGGGCCACCGCCGATGATGGCGATACGTTTGTTGGTAGCAGGCTGTTTTTGGGGCAGCGGCACAGTGTTGCTGGGCGCATTGTCGACAGCCATACGCTTCAGACCGCGGATATTGATAGGAGCATCAATCATGCTGCGGCGGCAGCGTGCTTCACAGGGATGCTCGCAGATAAGACCGCAGGCAGTCGGGAAGGGGTTATCCTTGCGGATGAGCTTAACAGCGTCGGCATAACGGCCTGCGCCAACCAGTGCAATGTAACCGGGGATATCAACCTGTGCCGGGCACAAAGCAACGCAGGGGATAGAATGATGGACGTTGACAGAGCATTTGCCCTTCTTTATGTGGTTAATGTAATCTTCGCGGAAGCCTTCCAGACCGGCCAAAACCATTTTGGCTGCTTCGAAGCCGATGGCGCAGTCAGCGCTGTTGGCAACGTTTTGCGCGGTGCTTTCGATTAAATCCAGAGTGTGCATGTCAGCCTTGCCGGCGAGCACGTCTTCCATGAGATTCTGCAGCTGCGCGAGACCTACGCGACAGGGTACGCATTTGCCACAGGTTTGTGCGTGGCAGACTTTGAGGAACGACAGCTGCAGATCAACAGGGCACAGTCCCGGAGGGCTGGCGATGATATGTCGTTCCAGGTCCTTGTACAAGCGCTCGACCGTAAGCTGTGCTTGGTCGGGTGTTTCAATTCTTAAACGGCTCATAATTTTCCTCCAAAAAGCATACACTAAATATATAAAGATATAAACTATATTATACAGAAAAAAGCTGCTTTTCGCAATATATAATAAGATAGTTTTTGTATAATAAACTAAGCAGTAAACAGTGCGGAAGCGCTTTTTGCCTGCTGCGGCAGCAGGTATCTCTTGCGGCGGCCATGCTTTTTTTACCGTATTTTTTGTGTTATACTAATACTAAGCTTTTTAGCATTAATGCTGTCGGCAGAACACTGATATCCGGCAGCTTAAAATATTGGAGGAGGTGCATTATGCAGCTTACTGCTACACATTATATCAGCCTGGCTGTGACGCTTCTGGTGACGCTTTTGCCGGGAATTTGGGCAGCCCGGAGGGTGAAGTCTGCCGATGATTATAACGTAGGCGGCCGCAGCTCGGGCGCAGGCCTTGTTGCGGGCACGATTATCGGTACGATTATCGGTGGCGCTGCTACCGTTGGTACGGCGCAGCTTGGCTTCAAGCTGGGGCTGACGGCCTGGTGGTTTACGCTTGGCAGCGGCATTGCGCTTTTGCTGATGGCGGCGTTTTATGCTGTGCCCCTGCGCCGCAGCTCACTGACCACAGTAGCGGAATTTCTCGTTACGGATTACGGCAAGCCTGCGGGGTGGCTGGCGACCTTCAGCGCCTGCGCCGGTATTTTTTTCAGCATCGTAGCGAGCACGCTGACGGCTTTGCATCTCATTGCCGGCTTGTTCGGCGTACCACTTTTGGCTGCAGCGGCAATTGTTATCGCTGTTACTTTGTTGCTGGTGTTTTTCGGCGGCCTCAGCAGCAGCGGTATGGCCGGCATTTTTAAGATTGTGCTGATTTTCGCCAGCATTTTCGTCGGAGGCTTGCTGGCTTACGCCGATATGGGACATTGGCAGGGCATGACGCAGAGCTTTGCAGCGTACCCCTGGTTCAGCCTTTTCGGGCGCGGTATGGAGGACGGTCTTGTCAGCCTCGGTTCGATGATTGTGGGCGTTATTTCTACGCAAACCTATGTGCAGGCACTTTTTTCGGCGCGCGATACCAAAACGGCAGCTGTCGGCTGCTGTGCTGCCGCGCTGATAGTAATTCCAGTGGGATTGCCGTCGGTAATGATCGGCATGTTCATGCATCTGCATCATCCGGAGATAAATTCTATTGACGCACTGCCGCTGTATCTCGTTACCTATCTGCCGCAATGGCTTGGCGGTATCGGTCTGGGCGCTGTGCTGCTTTCGGCCTTGGGTTCGATTGCCGGTCTGGCGCTGGGCGTAGGTACGATGATTTCGCGTGATATCGTCAGTAAAATCTGGCTTAAGGCTACGGCTGCAGGCCAGCTGTGGGCAAGCCGCCTGAGCGTGCTGGCCGTTTCTGTCGCTGCGATGGTGTTCGTCTTTATGCACCTTGATTCGTCGGTGCTGGAGTGGAATTACCTCTCCATGGCGCTGCGGGGCAGCGGTATCTTTCTGCCGCTGACGTTCTGCATCTTCTTCCCTGGCAGGGTGCGCGCTTCCATGGGCGTGGCTGCTATGGGCGCAGGTATTTTTGCAGCGCTCTTCTGGAAGCATATCAGCCCGTGGGAAATCAACAGTCTGCTGCCGGCGCTAGTGTATAATCTGTTCTTTTTGCTCATCGGTTTAGCATGGGGAAAAAAAGGGGAGTAGAAAAGAAAAAGCTGCTTTTGCAGCAAGCGGTTTGCTTGCAAAAAGCAGCGTAATATGCTATATTATAGACAAAGGACAACCGCCCACGTCGGTGGGTTGCCAAAGCTTTTATTGCGGAAGAACCGCCCTGTCACCTGGCAAAGTTTAAGGGCGGTTTTCCTATGTCTGGGTTAGTAAGAAAAAAGCTGCTTTTACAGCAAGCGGTTTGCTTGCAAAAAGCAGCTTGATGTGCTATATTATAGACAAAGGACAACCGCCCACACGGTGAGTTGCCTTAGTGGAAAATTAGCTCAAGAAGCCACTCCGCCACCGGGCAATGTGTAGGAGTGGTTTTCTTATGTCTGGATTACTTGTTATATTGAAAAATAAATGTCAGTAATGCCAGGAGAAACATGCCGAAGGCCATCAGGTCCTTAAAGTCATAGTTCTTCATAAGCATCACCTCCATTCTACAAGAGAATGTCGGCAACACCACCCTGCAACACGGTTGTCAGTGTCTTGCCTTATTGTAACATATGTTAAGAGAACATACAACGAACGAATTGTGAATTCACGGTTGTATGTTTTTTCAGTTTTAGGCAGGAATTTTATCTGTAATGCTAGAATAGTTTTACATACATTTGCCGCGGATTTGCGCGGCAGCGGTCTTTAAATTTAAGGAGCAAGAGATGACAAAACGCTTTACTCATTTACATGTACATACGGAATACAGCCTGCTGGACGGCGCTTCGAAAATCCACGAGTTGGTGGCCTACGCCAAGGAGCTGGGCATGGACAGTCTGGCGATTACCGACCACGGCGCAATGTACGGCGCAGTGGAATTTTACCAGGAGTGTACCAAGGCAGGCATCAAGCCGATTATCGGCTGCGAGGTTTACCTGTCCAAGGGCTCGCATCTGGAAAAGAATAATCGCGGCATGTACCATCTGATTCTGCTGGCGGAGAACGATACAGGCTACCATAACCTGATGAAAATTGTCAGCATTGGTCAGCTGGAGGGCTTTTACTATAAGCCGCGCGTAGACAAGGACGTGCTGCGTACATATCACGAGGGCATTATCTGCCTCAGTGCGTGCGTTGCCGGCGAGGTACCGCAGATGATTCTGCAGGACAACCTGGAGGGAGCACGCCGCTGTATTCAGGAATATATCGATATTTTCGGCAAGGATAGTTACTTTCTGGAAATCCAGGACCATGACCTTGATGAGGAGCATAAGGTAAGCGCAGAGTTGAAGCAGCTGGCGCAGGAGTTTGGTCTGGGCCTGGTAGCGACGAACGATTTGCATTACGTGCAGCAAAAGGACGCTGCAGCGCAGGATATTCTGCTGTGCATTCAGACGACCAGCACGGTTGATGAGCCGGACCGTATGCGCTTTAACAACGACAGCTACTACCTGAAGAGCTATGACGAGATGGAAGCGCTGTTTGGCGACTGTCCGGAGGCTTTGAGCAATACCAATAAAATTGCTGACCGCTGCAACGTGAAGATGGAGTTCGGCCATCTGCTGCTGCCGGAGTTCCCGGTGCCGGAGGGCTTTGACGCTGTGAGCTATCTGCGTCACCTGTGCGAGGAGGCCTTGCCTAAGCGCTATGAGGTTGTGGATGAGAAGGTGCGCAAGCGTCTGGACTTTGAGCTGGACATCATCAACACTATGGGCTACGCCTGCTACTTCCTCATTGTCTGGGATTTTATCAATTATTGCCGCAGCCATGATATTCCAGTCGGTCCGGGACGCGGCAGTGCCGCAGGCAGTATTGTGGCCTATCTGCTGCGTATAACGAATATCGAGCCCTTGCGTTATCATCTGCTGTTCGAACGCTTTTTGAATCCTGAACGTGTAAGCATGCCTGATATTGATACCGACTTCTGCTATGTGAAGCGTAATCAGGTGCTGGATTACGTGGTGCGCCGTTACGGACAGGAGCGTGTGGCGCAGATTATTACCTTCGGCACACTGCAGGCGCGCGCGGCAGTGCGCGACATCGGCAAGGCGTTGGGCATGAGCTATGGTGAGGTAGACGAAATCGCCAAGCTGATTCCGCGTGAGCTGGGCATTACGCTGGAGAAGGCGCTGAACGGCAGCAAGGACTTCCGTCAGGCGTACGATTCGCGCCCGGAAGTCAAGAAGTTGATTGATCTTGCGCAAAGCGTAGAGGGATTGCCGCGTAACGCAGGCACGCATGCCGCCGGTGTAATTATCGCACCGCATAATATGAAAAATTACGTACCGCTGCAGCAGGGTAGTGATGGTGGCGTCATCACCCAGTACGATAAAAATAAGGTGGAAGAGCTGGGCCTGCTGAAAATGGACTTTTTGGGCCTGCGCACGCTGACAGTTATCGGTGACTGCATTCGCTTTATCCGCGAAACTACTGGTGAAGAGGTTGATATTGATAACATTCCGCTAGCAGATGAGGCGACCTGCGCCATGCTGCGACGCGGTGAAACCTCCTGCGTCTTCCAGCTGGAGTCGGCTGGCATTACCAAGCTGGTTGTGGACCTGGCACCGGAAAGCTTTGAGGATTTGATTCCGCTGGTAGCACTGTACCGCCCCGGTCCTCTTGGTACCGGTATGGCGGAGGATTTTATCGCCGGTCGTCATGGGCAGCGCACAGCGAAGGTGCTGCACCCGCTGATGGAGCCAATTTTGAAGGATACCTACGGCGTTATTCTGTATCAGGAGCAGGTTATGCAGATAACATCTGCGCTGGCAGGCTTTACGCTTGGTCAGGCAGATATCCTGCGTCGCGCGATGGGTAAGAAGAAGGCCAAGGAGCTTGATTCCATGCGCCAGTCCTTCATCGACGGCGCCAAAAAGCTGCATGATATCCCGGAAGAGCTGAGCGACCAGATTTTTTCGCTCTTGCAGCACTTTGCCGGCTATGGCTTCAACAAATCGCACTCCGTTGCCTATGCGCTGGTAGCCTATGAAACTGCTTATCTGAAGGCACACTGGCGTCCGCAGTTCTATGCAGCCTTCCTCAACAGCATTATCGGTGATGCTGATAAGGTGAGCTGGTATATTAACGTCTGTCGCAATGATAACATCAAAATCCTGCCGCCGGATGTCAACGAAAGCGGTCACAACTTTACAGTACACCAGAATGCATCCATCCGCTTCGGTCTGGCAGGCATCAAAAATACCGGTGATGCCGCAGTAGATGCCATTATCAGCGCCCGTAACGAGGGCGGTCCGTTCAAGAGTCTGACGGACTTCTGCTGGCGCGTGAATATGCGTGTGGTCAACAAGCGTGTTATTGAAAATATGATAAAATGCGGTGCCATGGATTCCTTTGGTGCCAGACGCTCGCAGTTGCTCGCTATTTTAGAACAGGCGGTTGATTTGGGTGCTGCCTGCCAAAGAGACAGGGCCAATGGCCAACTGGGACTTTTCGGTGATGTGCAGGATTTTGGCGCAAGCGAAATCAGGCTGCCGCAGCTGGATGAATTTCCCAAGCAGCTTATTCTGCAATATGAAAAGGAAATCATCGGCTTTTACGTTACCGACCATCCGCTGAGCGATTATAAAAAGATGCTGGAACGCTTTATGCCGCTGCACCAGTTTGGTGGGGATACCCAGGTCGCAGACGGACAGTTCGTGCGGGTGGCAGGCATTATTACCAACTGCACTATCAAAACAACTAAGCGCGGAGATACGATGGCTGTGCTGACGCTGGAGGATTTCAGCGGACGCTTCCCGATAATTGTCTTCCCGCAGGCCTACCGCAATAGCGTCAAGGATATTTACGAAGACAGTGTGGTGGCGATTGAAGGACGCTTCAGTGTGGACGAGCGCGAAAGCAAAATTATTGCCAACAGCGTGCGTGTGCTGCCATCTAAGCCACCGACAGAAATCTGCCTGCGCATTGAAGCACATCTGGAAAACCCGCTGATTCAGCGTGAGCTGATGCAGCTGTTCCAGAAATATAAGGGTGATGACTGCGTATACCTGCAGCTGATGGGCTCGCGTAAGCTGATTAAGACCACGCCGAACTTTTGGGTGAACAGTGAAGCACCGGGCTTTGCCGAGGATGTTGTGAAAATTTTGGGCGATAACTGCGTAGTAAAGCGGAGCTAAGTATAATTGATTGAGCTATTTTTCATAAACTTTCATGATATACTTGCAAGTTTAAGTACAAAAATGCTAAAATAAAGAGAAGAATGTAAAAAAGCCGGAGCAGCAGCTCCTGTATAAAGCTTAAGGAGGCAGCAAATGAATATTCTCGTTTGTTTAAAACAAGTGCCGGATACGGCAAAAGTAAAATTTAACCGCGAAACCAATACCTTGGACCGTACGGGTGTAGAAAATATTATGAACCCCTATGACCGTCAGGCATTGGAGGTAGCACTGTGCCTGAAGGACAAGGAAGGCGCTAAGGTAACTGTACTGACCATGGGCCTGCCCCAGGCAACCGATATCCTGAAGGAAGCAATCGCTATGGGCGCTGATGACGGCGTTCTGCTGAGCGACCGCGTTCTGGGCGGCAGTGATACCCTGGCAACCAGCCTGGCTCTGGCTGCTGCTGTTAAACATCTGGGCGAGTTCGACCTCGTGCTCTGCGGCAAGCAGGCAGTAGATGGCGATACCGCACAGGTTGGTCCGGAAATGGCAGAGCATCTGGGAATTCCGCAGATTACCGGCGCTCTGAGCCTGAACTACGAAGACGGCAAATTTGTTGTTGTCCGTGAAAACGAAAACTATCAGCTGACTTTAGCTTGCGCTGCACCGCTCTTGGTTACCGTAACCAAATCCGAAAAAGAGCCGCGTTTTGCCAGCATTAAGGGCAAAATGAAAGCTCGTAAGGCACAGATTCCTACTCTGACCGTTGCTGACCTGGATATTGATCCTGCAACCGTAGGCCTGAAGGGCTCTCCGACTAAGGTTAAAAAAGCCTTTACCCCGACCCCGCCTGAAATCAATGGCGAAATCATTACCGAAGAAGATGCTGATGCAGCAGTAGATATGCTGTTTGAAAAGCTGGTTAAGGCAGAGGTTATTACCCGCTAAGGTGAACCATGCTGATAAAAGTAAACAGGCAGCTCTGCTGTGGCTGTGAGGAATGCGTGGCAGTCTGCCCGATGGGGGCTATTGCGCTGCGCGAGGGCAGGGCGCAGATTGATATGCAGCAGTGTGTCTGCTGCGGTGCCTGCATCCGCGAATGTCCCATGGAGGCTATAGCTACTGCCGAAACTGACAATACTGAAGATAACGAATAGGAGTGTGTAAATATGTGGGTTATTGCTGAACAGGAAAATGGTCAGCTGATGAATGTTACCTTTGAGCTGTTGGGCGCTGCCAAAGAGCTGTGTGCCAAGCTGGAGGAAAAATGCTGTGCGGTACTGGTGACCGCTGCTGCAGGCGAGCTGCCGCAGCAGCTGATTGCTGCCGGCGCTGATGTTGTTTATGTTGTTGAGGATGCTAAATACGCAGATTATGATACCGAGTTATATACCGATGCTATCTGCCAGCTGTCCAAGAAATATGATCCGGCTTCCATTATGTTCGGTGCTACCGATGACGGCCGTGACCTGGCTCCGCGTGTTGCAGCACGTCTGCATACCGGCCTGTGCGCTGACTGCACTGCTCTGGATGTAACCGATGACAAGCTCGTTGCCTGGACTCGTCCCGCACTGGGCGGCAACATCTGCGCTACCATCATCTGCGACGTTAACCGTCCGCAAATGGGTACCGTTCGTCCTAAAGTATTCAAACCGGCTGAATTGGACAACACCCGCACCGGTGAGGTTATTGCCTTCACTCCGGAAGCAGGTGCTGTAAGCCGCGTTGAGCTGGTTAAAAAAGAAGCTCTGAGCAGCGAAAACGCTGTGAAGATTGATGAAGCTGACATGATTGCAGCAGGCGGCCGTGGCTTTGGCAGCAAAGAAAACTTTGATGTGCTCGAGCAGCTGGCAGCTCTCTTTGAAAATTCCGCAGTAGCAGGCACCCGTGCCGCTATTGACGAGGGCTGGCTGACTCACTCTCAACAGGTTGGCCAATCCGGTAAATCTGTTACTCCGCATATCTACTTTGCCTGCGGCATCAGCGGTGCTATCCAGCATCTGTCCGGCATGAAGGACAGCGATATCATCATCGCTATCAACAAGGACGCAGAAGCACCGATTTTCACCGTTGCTCATTATGGCATCGTAGGTGATGTTAACGTAATTCTGCCGAAGCTGATTGAAAAAATCAAAGCTTACAAGGCATAATCTTAGACCTGGTTTACGGGAGGCATTCTAGTATGTGGAAAACAATTTATATTGCCCACACTGAGGAACAAGCCAATAAAATAAAACAGTTGCTTACGGAAAACGGCTTCCTGGTACAGCTTAAAAGTTCCGGAGGCAAGCATAATAAGGCTTATGAAATCTGCCTGCCGGTTTCGGAGGCAGAGGATGCCTATGAGGTTTTGTGCGAGAATAAGTTTCAGTACTGAGGAGGCGCGGTCCTGATGAAGAAGACGAAGATTATCTGTACAGTCGGTCCAAGCACTGACAATGTCGAGCTTTTACGTAAGATGATGCTGGAAGGCATGGATCTGGCACGCTTTAACTTTTCCCATGGCAACCATGAGGATCATGGCAAAAGGCTGCAGCTGGTGCGCCAGGCAGCAGAAGAGGCAGGTAAGGTAATCGCTACGATTGCCGATACCAAGGGCCCGGAAATGCGTTTGGGCATGTTTGCCGAAAGCAAAGTCCAGCTGAACGAGGGCGATGATTTTTGTCTGACTACGGAAGAATACCTGGGCGACCGCCATATGGCACACGTCAATTATGTAGGCCTGCCGCAGGAGGTAGAAGTCGGCAGCAATATTCTGCTGGCCGACGGACTGCTTTCCTTAAAGGTTGTACGCATTGACGGCTGCAGAATTTATACCAAGGTAGTTAACGGCGGCGAGCTGAGCTCACGTAAGCGCGTGGCTTGCCCCGGCATTGAGCTGAAGCTGCCGTTCTTGTCGGAGCAGGACAGGGCAGATATTCTTTTTGCTGTTGAGCATGATATGGATTATATTGCGGCATCATTTGTACAAAAGGCCGATGATGTTATCGCTATCCGTAAGGTGCTCGAGGAAGCAGGCTCTTCCATCGGGATTATTTCCAAAATCGAAAACGAAGCCGGTGTGCAGCATATCGATGAAATTATCGGCGTATCTGACGGCATTATGGTTGCCAGAGGCGACCTGGGCGTAGAGATTCCGACCGAGGATGTGCCACTGGTACAGAAGGATATCATCGCACGCTGCAATAAGGCAGGCAAGCCTGTTGTCACCGCTACGCAGATGCTGGAGAGCATGATTAACAGCTACCGTGCAACGCGTGCCGAGGCCAGCGACGTTGCCAACTCTATTTTTGACGGCAGCGACGTTATTATGCTGAGCGGCGAAACTGCCAGCGGCAAGTATCCGCTGGAGGCGGTGCAGACAATGGCCAAGATTGCTGTTCGCACGGAAAATGCACTTGATTATGTGCATATCTTCCAAAAGAAGGGCATCAGCGAGCGCATCCATTCTACCGATGCTATCAGCCATGCTACTGTGCAGATTGCCCAGGAAATAAAGGCCGATACTATTCTTACGATTACGGAATCAGGCTTTACGGCGCGTATGATTGCCAAATATAAGCCTCAATGTACTGTTGTTGCTGTGTCACGCCTGCCTGAGCGCGTGCGTGCTATGCAGCTTTATTGGGGTGTGCTGCCGCTTTTGGGGCCATACTCTACAAATACTGATGAAATGATTGAGCTGTCTTTGCAGTGTGCTTTACATCACTCCGTAATTAAGGACGGCGCATCTGTTGTTATAACTGCCGGTGTACCTATTGGTACTCCGGGCAGCACTAATCTGATTAAGGTGGTTACAGTGGGTACAAAGCTGCTTAGCGGCACCGGTATCGGCAGCAAGACTGTCACCGGACGCATCTGCGTAGGCAGAACTGTAGCAGACTTCAAGGAGAAGCTGCAGAAGGGCGATGTCCTTGTGGTTGATGTGCTGAATGATGAGTTTGTACCGCAGGCTGCTGCCAAGGCAGCAGCGATTATCGCTGAAGAGGGCGGCCTGACATCCTCCACCGCCATTGTTGCCGTAACCTGCGGCCTGCCTGTCATTGTAGGCGCGGAGAAAGCAACCTCCAAGCTGGCCGACGGCCTGCTGGTAACGGTGGATCCTGTTTCCGGTGACGTCTACGAAGGCGATATTAACCTGTAGAAATATGGTAACAGAACTTATTTTAGAAACATGTATTGCTCTGCGTGACGGTAGAGAACAAAACGCCTGCACAGCTTTTTCGGGTATTATTGCTGAAGCAGCAGATAATGAAGCATTACAAGCAATCAGCTGCTGTCTGCTGGTGGCCTTACGCCACCGGCAACGGCAGCTTTTTGCGGCTTGGATGCAGGCAAGCAGGCCGCGCCTGGAGCATTTGCTGACTAATCCGCAGCTGGCAAAGCAGGGCGGTAGCGCTTTGCTACAGCTGACATTTGCTGTGTGTGACAGGCTCTTGGCTGAGGTGCGTCCTATACTTGCACTGCTGGTGCGGCGTTGGCTGCGGACGCAAGCCGGCAATACGGCGCTGCTACAGGAGTTTATGGCTGAATGGCTCAACCTGGCGGCGCGTATGGCACGTAGGCGGTGGCGCGAGGAGACCGCGTTTCTGTTGCGTGAGGCCGGGCGCTGGCTGTTAAAGCAGGATGACCTGCAATGGTGGCCGTGGAGTCTGCAGCAGCTGCAGCTGCACTTTGTTGTCTATGCACGCTGGGATGGCTTTGACAAGGCCTGCAGAATTTACAGGGAGCTGACGCTTTTGTATCGTTTGCTGCTGCGGCGCGTGCTGCGCAAGCAGCAGACAGCGCTTTTGCAGCTGCTTTTGCGTCACCTGCGCGATGTAACAGCCAATGTATCGCGTTCAGCGATGCTGGACGATGCTGACATCTTCCGCCAATGGTACAGCTTTTGGTGGCAGCTTACGGCTGAAGACAAGAACGCCAGGGAGGAGCTGCTGCGACTGCTGCAGCTTGCTATCACCTATTGGCAGCAGACCATGCCCAAAACGAGCCGCAAGCAGATAAAGTTGCTCAAGGATTTGTTGCAGCCAAATCTGATTGCCGGCCAATATGCTTTGTTATTACAAAAAATAATCTGAATAAAGACAGCAGCTGCATACTGTGATAGCAGAAAGTACGCTGCTGTAATAATCCTGAAGACAGGAGGTTATAAATATGTCAAAGATTGTCGTAGTAGGTAGCTGTAATATTGATATTACCGTGGAATGTGACCGCTGGGTGCACCCCGGAGAAACTATTTTCGGCAACCGCCTGACCATTTCCCCCGGCGGCAAGGGTGCCAACCAGGCTGTTGCTGCAGCCCGCCTGGGAGCAGATGTTATGATGGTTGGCTGCATCGGTGATGACGTATATGGTCAGCTGGTGCTGAAGGCTTTGAAGGAAAACAATGTTGATTCCACCTATGTGAAGGTGCTGCCGGGTGAAAACAGCGGTACTGCGCACATTACCGTAGCGGAGGACGATAACACGATTATCGTTATCAAGGCTGCCAATGACCTGGTATCCCCGTCGCTGATTGATGAAGCGTGGGAGGATATCAGCAAGGCAGACATGGTGCTCTTGCAGCACGAAATCCCTGCCGCTACCAATGCCTATGTCATTGAAAAATGCGCAGCGCACGGTGTACCGGTGCTGCTGAACCCCGCACCTGTTGCTCCGGTGCCGCAGGCTCTGCTGGATAAGATTACTTACCTGACTCCCAACGAGCACGAGGCAGCAACATTGTTTGCCGGTAAGGGCAAGGCGGATATCCTTGACCAGAACCAGGGCAAGGTAATTATGACGCTGGGCAGCAAGGGTGTTGCCTATGCGGAAAAGGGCCAGGTTATTACTGTTCCCGGCTTTAAGGTAAAACCGGTTGACACTACGGGTGCAGGCGACACCTTTAACGGTGCCTTTGCCGTTGCCCGTGCAAATGGCAAATCCATGCAGGAAAGCATCAGCTTTGCCAATGCTGCCGCAGCTCTTTCGGTGCAAAAGCTGGGAGCACAGGGCGGTATGCCTTATTTACATGAAGTAGAGGAGATGCTTAAATAATGCAAAAGGGTGGAATGTTAAACAGCTCTATTGCGAAGGTGCTGGCTGATTTGGGCCACACTGACACTATCGTTATCGGTGACTGCGGTCTGCCTGTGCCTGCAGGCGTGCAGAAAATCGACCTGGCTCTGAAGCCGGGAACTCCTTCCTTCCTGGAGGTTGTTGAGGAAGTAGCCAAGAATATGGTTATCGAAAAGGTAGAAATTGCAGCGGAAATGGAAGGCAGAAATCCTGCTGTCTACGGCGCTATGAAGCAGCTCTTCACTGAAGAGCAGTGGATTATCGATGCAGACCACGAAGCCTTCAAGGAGGCAACCAAGCATGCAAAATGCATTATCCGCACCGGCGAAATTACTCCTTTTGCCAATGTGATTCTGCACAGCAATGTTTTCTTTTAAAAATTAGCGTAAGGTAGGAATAAGGAAAAGTATGGAGATTGAATTAAGAAATATCCATAAGGCCTTTGGTTCTAATGAGGTGCTCAAGGGTGTTGACCTGAAGCTTAAAAGCGGTGAGGTACACGCTCTGATGGGTGAAAACGGTGCCGGCAAATCAACACTGATGAATATCCTGACGGGCATTCACAAGCAGGATAAGGGACAGATTTTTGTCGACGGCAAGGAAATCAGCTTCAAAAATCCTCTGGAGGCAGAAGCTTACGGCATCGCCTTCATCCATCAGGAGCTGAATATCTGGCCGAACCTGAGCATTCTGGAAAACCTGTTTTTGATGCACAGCGTAACCAATGGCATGGGTATCCTGGATTTTAAGGCTATGCGTGCTATGGCAGAGCAGAAATGCCGTGAAATTGAAATTGAGCTGCCGCTGGATATGGAAGCCGGCGAATGCTCGGTAGGACAGCAGCAGATGACGGAAATCGTCCGTAACCTTCTGCTGGATGCCAAGGTTGTTATTATGGACGAGCCTACGGCGGCGCTGACCGAAAGAGAAACAGAAAAGCTCTTTGAGGTTATGCGCTCCTTGAAAAAACGCGGTGTAGCAATGGTGTATATTTCGCACCGTATGGAAGAGGTTACACAGAACTGCGACATGATTACCGTTATGCGTGACGGCGTATCCGTGGCAACCAAGCCTGTTAAGGAATACAGCATGGAGCAGATTGTCCGCGATATGGTAGGACGCTCCATTACGGAATTTTATCCCGACCGCCGCAATAAGCCGGGCGAGGTGCTGCTGGAGGTTAAGCACTTTGAACAGCCGGGAGTTTTTCATGATATTACCTTTAATCTGCGCAAGGGCGAGATTTTGGGTTTTGCCGGCCTTATGGGCAGCGGCCGTACCGAAATCATGCGCGCCGTTTTCGGCGTTGATCCTCATGCAGGCGGCGAGCTGGTTTTCAAGGGCGAGCCTTTGAAGATTACCAAGCCTGAGGATGCGATTAACGCAGGCATGGGCTTCGTAACGGAAAACCGCAAAACTGAGGGTTTGATTCTGGACTTCTCCATTTTGCGCAACATTGCTTTGCCGAGTGTTGACAGCTTTGCCAAAAGCGGTGTCATCAATTTTAATATTCTTAATAACTTTGCCGATAAAATGGCAAAAAAGCTGGGCGTAAAGACCAGCAGCCTGGACCTTGAGGCCGGTGCGTTGTCCGGCGGTAACCAGCAGAAGGTGGTTATTGCCAAATGGGTTGGCATGCACCCAGAGGTCATTATTATGGATGAGCCTACCCGTGGTATCGACGTAGGTGCAAAACGCGATATATATGAGCTGATGAACGAGCTTACTGCAAGTGGTGTTTCGATTATTATGGTTTCCTCGGAGCTGCCGGAGGTACTGGGCATGAGCGACCGCATTGTCGTCGTTCACGAAGGCCGCATTGCCGGCGAGCTGCTGCATGATGAAGCAGACCAGGAAAAAATTATGACACTTGCAACGGGAGGGCAATAAATATAATGGATGTAAAAGCAATCTTGAAAAAATCCGGTTCCATAATCGGACTTGTTGTGTTGTTTGTGGTTATTTCCTGCCTCAACAGCAGCTTTATCGACCCCAGCAACCTGAAAAACCTGCTGCGTCAGGTTTCTATCAATGCCTTGATTTCCTTTGGCATGACCTTTGTTATCTTAACCGGCGGTATTGATTTGTCCGTCGGCAGTATTCTGGCGCTTTCCAGTGCACTCATGGGCAGCTTTATCAAGGGCGGTATGGATCCTGTTTTCGGTATTGTGCTGGCCTGCCTGATTGGTGCTGCACTGGGCAGTGTCAACGGCCTGGTAATTACCTACGGCAAGGTGGCGCCCTTTATCGCAACCCTGGCGACCATGACTATTTTCCGTGGCCTGACACTGGTATATACCAACGGCAACCCTATCAGCAGTCTGTCCGAGGATGACCGCTTCCTGGAATTTGGACAGGGTTATGTTGCTGGTCTGCCGGTTCCTGCCATTATGATGCTGATTATGTTTTTCATTTTGTGGTTCATCCTGCACAAAACTCCGCTGGGACGCAAAACCTATGCTGTCGGCGGTAATGAGAAGGTTTCCTTCATTGCAGGTATCAAAATCAACCGCATTAAAATATTTGCTTATACCGTAACAGGTTTCCTTTGCGGTATGGCAGGCGCTATTCTTACCAGCCGTCTGAACAGTGCTCAGCCTACTGCCGGTACCGGCTATGAGCTGGATGCTATCGCAGCTGTAGTATTGGGCGGCACCAGTCTTTCCGGCGGTAAGGGCCGCATCTTCGGTACCATTATCGGTGCGCTGATTATCGGCACTCTGAACAATGGTCTGAATATCTTAAACGTATCCAGCTTTTACCAACAAGTTGTCAAAGGTATTGTAATTTTGCTGGCTGTGCTGATGGACAGAAAGAAAAACTAAGCGTGATGCGGACGTAAAGCACCATCCAGTGCTTTTCAGCCGCAGCCTGCTTAATTCAAGTTTTTGTCCGCATAGTAATTTCTAATTCCGGGAGGTATTTTCTCACATGAAAAAAATTTTATTGGTATTAACCTGCATTGTAGCAATGGCTATGATGATTGTCGGCTGCGGCGGCAGCGACAAGAAGGATGCTGCAAAGGGCAACGACAAGAAAATCACCGTTGGCTTCTCCGTATCCACTCAAAACAATCCGTTCTTCGTTTCCCTGGCTAAAGGCGTAGAAGCTAAGGCTAAGGAGCTGGGCGTAACTGTAAAGGTTGTTGACGCTCAGAACGATCCTGCAAAGCAGGCTAATGATATTGCTGACCTGCTGCAGCAAAACATCAGCGTTCTGCTGGTTAACCCTGTTGACTCTGATGCAATTTCTACATCCGTAAAGGCTGCCAACAAGGCTAACATCCCTGTTATCTGCCTCGACCGCAGTGCTAACCAGGGTGATGTAGCATGCCTGGTTGCTTCCGATAACGTAAAAGGCGGCGAAATGGCTGCTGATTACATTATCAAAAAGCTGGGCGAAAAGGTTAAGGTTGCTGAGCTGGAGGGTATCCCCGGTGCCAGCGCTTCCCGTGAACGCGGCGAAGGCTTCCACAAGCTGGCTGACAGCAAGCTGACCGTTGTTGCTAAACAGACTGCTGAATTTGACCGCAGCAAGGGCCTGACTGTAGCAGAAAACATGCTGCAGGCTAACCCGGATATCAAAGCTATTTTCGCTCAGAACGACGAAATGGCTTTGGGTGCAATCGAAGCTGCTAAGAGTGCCGGCAAGCAAATCTTCATCGTTGGCTTTGATGGTACTGCTGACGGCGTAAAGGCTGTAGAAAGCGGCGCTATGAGCGCTACTATCGCTCAACAGCCGGAAATCATGGGCCAGCAAGGTCTGGAAGTAGCTGTTAAGGCTGCTAAAGGCGAAAAAGTAGAAGCTAAGATTTCTGCTCCGCTTAAGCTCATCGAAAAGAAATAATAGCCGCTTAATTTGTATTAACCTGACAACTTGAAGCAATAATGCCTCTGCGCGTTCGCGTGGGGGCATTTTGTTTTTTGGAGGCGGTGGGGCGTGAGGATTTGAGGGGCGTCTGTGATGTGTTGGCGCTGGTGTATTGGTTTGGTGTCTTTATATACTAATGGCTTTTTTTATCGCATTTGTCAGACAAGAAAAAATACTTTTCAAAAAGTTCACAAAATCGATTTTTCCCTTGTCTGACATTTGGGCATTTTTTTGCCATTAGTAAAGTGAATCTTCTTTTTTCTCTCTTTCTTTTTTTAAGCCTATAGAGCAAAAAATCCTGCCGGTGGCATCAAGCTGAAATATCTTATCAACGCCCGTCAGAATATCAAAAATGTTGTGGATACGGAGATAGTACCGCTGCTGAACTTCTGATGCAGGCGCATGTAGCGGAGCGTTCTGCCGATTGTATATAATTACGTTAGACTGGCAATGCACGCAGGGGAGCGGAAGGCAAAGCAAATGCTTTGCCGGTAGCGACTGCACTTCGCATAGCAAGCAAAATACAGTAAAGGCGTTCTACTTAAGTACGGTAGAACGCATTTACTGTTTAGAGTTCGTATCAAGTTTCAAGTAACTGATTTCATCGTCAATCTGCTTGGTGAAATCAGTGTTAGAGTGGTTAAGCTTCTTCCTTCAGCTTTTCCACATCAGCGAGAGACAAATTTGTCAGCTCCGCAATATCCTGCAGAGAATAGCAGCCCTTAGACAGCATGCGTTTAGCAGTAGCAAGGTTGGCATTGTTTTCACCTTTAGCCATGCCTATAGCTTCGCCTTCGACAAGACCGATGTCTTTGCCCTTAACAAAACCTACAGCTTCGCCTTCACGTCTTTCATCCAACAAACGAGCTTCCATAAGCATAAATTCTCGCCTCACTTTCGTATTGAGTTTCAAGTAACTGATTTCATCGTCAATCTGCTTAGTGAAATCAGTAGTTACAATGTGATTATTGAGATAATCATAAAAGCTTTTAAGATCCTTGGAGATTTCGCCATGCGTACCCTTAGTGTTCAAAAGCATCGTAGTTGCTTCATCCGGAAGCTCAAGCTCCAAATCCTCCAAACAGCGCTTTTTAAAGGTGTAGACGTAATTACCCTTTTCAAAGAAATCAAAAATGCAGATGAAGATGATGTAGGTCGGCGGCAGAAGGTCATAAGGCTGTCCCGCCTGCAGCAAATCAAAATCAAGCAGCGCCTGATAATAGCGCGAGCGTTTGGGCAGGACGAAGGCTTTGGTGTGGGGATTCCTTTTGTTTTTTACCTGCATCTCCAGATTATAATGTGTATTCTTGTCATCTGCTACAATGATATCCAGGCGGATGCCGTGGCTTGTGTAGTTAGGATCAATAGTTTTTTCTGCCTCAATGTAGTTGATGTCTGCAATCTCAATCTGCAGTAGCTCCTCCAGCAGATGCTTGCAGATGCGCTTGCGCGACATAACCTTCTTGAAGATGAAGTCACTTTGAATCGTCAGGTTTGCAAATTTTGTTAGCAGGTCTTGCATGGTTTCTCTCCTTTCATTTTAACACATGCGAATAAAAAAATACATAAGCAGTTTTTTGCTGCTAAAAA
>ERZ791912.206-NODE-206-length-40827-cov-45.967429_pt1 | contig 40827 bp, 31 predicted proteins | sample MGYA00510141_ERZ791912 | MGnify/ENA primary metagenome ERZ791912 (study PRJEB30046, sample SAMN00792082) | human gut metagenome | study: EMG produced TPA metagenomics assembly of the A metagenome-wide association study of gut microbiota in type 2... | reverse complement strand
AGAGCAATTAACCTACGCTCATTTCCAATAAATTACACTCTTTTCGTAACTTCATATAGCAAATTTACATAATTAATCCGATATACGTAACAAATAAAAGATAAATTTAAGAAAAACATATCTGACATTCAAGTATTTTGTGTAAGTTTGCAAAGTAAAGTCTTAACTCAACATTTAGCGATATGAATTCATTGAAAGATAGATGCATACGATTTGACTGGGCCATTAAGCGACTGTTGCGTCAGAAGGCCAACTTCGACGTGCTGGAGGGTTTTCTTACCGTCTTCCTCAACGAAAAGGTAAAAATAATGGAGATTCTCGAAAGCGAAGGCAATCAAGTATCTGCCGACGACAAGTTCAACCGCGTGGATATCAAAGCCAAAAACTCGAAGGGAGAGATAATCATTGTGGAGGTGCAGAATACGAGCGAGCTATATTATCTCGAACGTATCCTCTACGGTGTGGCTAAAGCAATAACCGAACACATAAAGCTCGGCAATACTTATCAGGAGGTGAAGAAGGTCTACTCCATCAGCATTCTCTACTTCGACCTCGGTCGTGGCTCCGATTATCTGTACATCGGGCAGAACAATTTCGTGGGTGTCCATACCAAAGACCATCTTGTCATCAGCACTAAAGAGGAGGGTGTCATCAAGCCTAAATACCCGGCAGAGATATTCCCCACATACTATCTTGTGCGTGTGAACAACTTCAATGAAGTGGCAAAGTCGCCGCTTGAAGAATGGATGCGTTATCTCAAGGAAGGAGTGATTAACGAAAAGACCACAGCCCCGGGTCTGCGCGAAGCACGCGAGAAACTCCAATACTACTCTATGAGTGACGCCGAACGCTACGCATACGACGAGCATGTAAACGCCGTAATGATCCAGAACGACGTGCTCGGAAACGCCCGTGCGGAAGGACTTGAACAAGGACGAGCGGAGGGACGAGCAGAAGGACGAGCAGAAGGACGTGCGGAAGGCGAGCATAACAAGGCTATGGACATAGCCAAAAATCTGAAGAAGATTGGTATACCGGTTGAGCAGATAATCAATGCAACGGGATTGACCAAAGACGAAATCGACGCTATAATGTAAGCGTAACAATACAAGAGGGTGTGCATTCCGTGTTACTTTGCTTTTATTTCCTGCAAAGAAAACATGGAATGCACACCCTCTTAAGCTTTTATTATTCTATCTATTATGCTTTTCTTATTCCACCAAATCCTTCTTGGGCAATACCAGATTGAGTATTACGGCGAGGAGGAACACCACTGCTACGCAGTTTTCGGCGAAGACTGTGCGGATAATCTCAGGGAAGATGGCGAACATGCCGGTGGCTTGTGTGAAGCCAAGACCGATGCTGAGCGACAGACTTACTATAACCATGTTGCGCTGAGAGAAGCCTGCACGTGCCATCATGCCGAATCCGGCAAAGAGAATGCTACCGAACATCATGATGGTGCAACCGCCGAGAACGGCCTGAGGAATGGTGGTGAGGGCATGACCGACAGCAGGGAACACGCCACCGAGAATCATAACAACGGCTCCAACGGCGATGGTAAAGCGGTTTACGACGCCCGAAATGGCTGCAAGACCGACGTTCTGGCTGAACGATGTGATTGGAGTACAACCGAAAATGCCCGACACCGAACTTACGAAACCGTCACAACAAATGGCTGATCCCATCTCTTTTGTCTCAGGATCGCGGTGCAAGGCACTGTTGCAAAGGGCGGAAGTGTCGCCGATGGTCTCAGTTGCAGAGACGAGATAGACAGCCACTACGGAAAGGATGGCACCGATATTAAACTCCGGTGTGAAGGGAAGGAGGCGAGGCAAGGCGATGATTGACTGACCTGCAATGCCACTGAAGTCGACCATTCCCAGACAGCAAGCCAATACATAGCCAACCACAAGACCTACGAGAACGGAGAGAGAACGGAGAAATCCCTTTGCGAAAACCTGGCAAAGGAGGCAGGCAAGGAGCGTAACGCTACCCACAATCCAGTTGTTAAGGCTACCGAAGTCGGCTGCACCCACTCCACCGGCAAACGAATTGGCACCAATGGGAAGCAGCGAGAAACCGATGGCGGTCACCACGGTGGCTGAAACTACGTGCGGAATAAGCTTTATCCAGTACTTGACGAAGAGTCCGAGAAAGCCTTCCACAAGACCGCCGATGATGACAGCGCCGATAAGCGTGCCCATACCATAAGCGCCGGCAAGGCTGATGGCGAGCGAAAGGAACGTGAAGGAGATGCCCATGACGATGGGAAGGCGCGAGCCGATACGCCAGACGGGATAAAGCTGCACAAGCGTACCGATACCGGCTATCACCATACAGTTCTGAATAAGGGCGGCACTGACTGCGCTGTCCAGTCCCACGGCTCCCGCAAGAATCATGATTGGCGTAATGTTGCTGACGAACATCGCCAGCACGTGCTGCAGACCGAACGGGAGAGCTTTCCCGATGGGCACTCTACCGTCAAGCTGATAGAGATTGTCGATTGAATTCTTCATATCGCTAAATGATGTAAAATTTGTGTATGGCTGCAAAATTACAAAAAAAAGACCACAAAAACTGCACGTTCTTGTGGTCTATTGCGTTTGTCGTTGTAAAAACAAACCCTACCTATTATTATTCAACCTTATCTGCTTATACTATCCTAACTCATTCACCTATCTATGTCTATACATTCATAACCGACCACGGTTATTTGTGTCTATACATTTCCTGACCGAAGCAGGGTCTGTTTTCGCGTTGCGATTATTTCACCTCAATCTGACGTGAAGCCTTCTCTTCATTCTTCTCAATCTTCGGAAGGTCGATGGTGAGCACACCGTCGCTGACGTTGGCTGCAATCTTCTCCTTGTCTACATCGTCAGGAAGCAGAAGAGTCTGCTCGAACTTTGAGTATGAGAACTCGCGACGGAGATAATGTTCTTTCTTGTTCTCGTCCTTCTTCTCATCCTTATGCTCCATCTTGATGTGAAGGTTGCCATCGGCGTCGACGTTAATATTGAAGTCGCCCTTCTTCATTCCTGCGGCTGCAAGCTCTACTGTGTAGTCGTGATCAGTCTCTTTAACGTTGATGGCTGGTGCGGTGGCATTTGTACGCGGCATGAAGTCGGTATCAAAAAAGTCATTGAAAACTTCAGGCATCCAAGTATTTCTCATTACTGGTAACATATCAAAAACCTCCAATTATATTTTAGTTGTTTTATCTTTTCTTTGCTCCCCTCGGGCTTCCGCCTTCGGTTTGCACTATCTCTAATGCAACTTGCATGCCAACGTCACAACCGTGAGGCTTTGCTGTTAAACAGTAAAGCGAAATATCAAACAAATAGACAAATAGTCAGATTATTCAGACAATCAGTCACAAAACATTGACAAATAGTCATAAACAAAAGATAATCAATAAGCTTGCGTTCGTGGGTGCGTGGCTACGGCGAGACGCCATAGCCTCCTATGTTTGTTTCTGACCTGGTGTATTAAAAAAATCCCGGCTCCTTCTTTCGGAACCGGGATTTCCCTTTATGTTATGTTCTGTGGATGTGCCGTCAAAGGGTCACACCTACCAAACCGTTTCATTTACTTGATGACAACCTTCTTCACCTTGCCGTCAGCAGTGCGAACGATGTTCAGACCCTTCTGGAGCTTGCTGATCTTAACGCCGTCAACAGTGAAGAGCTCTGCGTTAGCAGCCTCAGCGTTGATGCTGTCGATGCCGTTGGTAACGTCCTTAACCACGAGAGTAGCGTCGTAGATGCCACCACCGTTGTTGAGGATATTGTTGCCAGAAACAACGCAACCACCAGCGTCTACGCTGTTCCAGTCTACCTTGAAGCGGATGCGGTATGTACCCTCCTCTGCAGGAGCTGTGAACGAAGGCAGCGGGTTAACGTTGCAGTTGTTGCTTACTGTCTCGCCCTTAGAGTTGAGACCGGTTGAACCATTAGAAGCGCTGTAGAAGCTGTAAGATACAACCTCAGTGCCAGTCTGGTCGTCGCTGTCAGCGTTGAATGAGAACTGCTTGTCGTTGTTGAGGTCTACGTATACGTAACCGTGCATCCACTCGCCAACATAACCGATAGCCGGAGTTACCTCAGCACCCGGAGTTACGGTGAAGCTCTGTGCTGTAAGATCCTCGTAGCCGTTCATTGTCTTGCCGAACTCGATGGTCTGTGCCTGACCGTTAACGGTGAGTGATACAGATGTAGAGTAGCGGCTGGCGTGAGTCTGCTTAGCGTCCTTCTCGAAGTTGATAGCATAATCCTCCTTCGGTTCCTCAGGCTGATCATAGTTGAACTCACCGTCATACATGAATGTATTGCCAGAGATGTTGAGAGCCATCTTGATTTCGTTCTCAGAAACGTTAACGATCTGGAAGGTAGCCCCGATTTCCTCACCCTCGCCACCGAGGAACTCCTCTGTAGCAGCATCAGGCTTAGCAACAATCATAGTCTCCTCTGTCTCTACAGTGCCGCCTTCCTCGTACGGAGTGGCACGCTGCTCAGTACCGGTGAACACGAGGTCAGCGGTCTGCTCGTTGAGAGTGATCTGCTTGAGAGTGATCTTGTATGACTCGTCGCTGTACTTAACTACGTTTACAGTAGCCTCGTCAGCCTGGAAGAGATTCTCCTCACTCTCTGACTCAGAATCGTAGATGCGGAGGTTGCTTGTGTAGTCCTTGTTAGAAACCTCAGTAACTTCTACTGGAGGCTCTACGCCGTAGTAGAGGTTGAATGTGTAAGAAGCATCGTTCTTGAATGCAACGTTGAATGTACCAGTGAGCTGGCCATCAGCGATTGTACCGTTCATAGAAACAACAACCACATCGTTATTCCAACCTACGTTAGTAAGTGTGAACTCCTGGTTCTCAGCTGTGAGAACTGTGTTGCCTTCTGACTCTGTGCCAGTAGCCTCGAATGTGACAGGGCCTACCTGACCAGGAACGCCGTCCATATCGGAGAATGCAGGGATTGTAACCTCGTACTTGCCCTCTTCCTTAGCGAGAACCTTAACCTCAGCCTCTTCGTAAGTCTGAGTCTCGTTATTGCGAACCACCTTGAGAGTGTTCTTGTATACAACTGCTTCCGGAGTTTCCGGAGTTGTTGACTCTGTCCAGTCGAGAGAAACCACCTTAATATAGTTGTAGAATGCCTGGCTGAACTTAGGAGACTCGCCGCTACCGATAAGAACAGTGTTGCTTGCGAAGAGCTCTTCAAGAGCCTCAGGAGTCATCTTAACCACACCGTTAACCTTCAGACCCTCAGCCTTAGAGATTTCGAACTTAGCGAGGCAGTCGGCAACGTCAAAGCGACCAGTGTTGTTGTTACCAGCACCGCTCTTTGCGAAGAAGCCAGACATCTGCTTTACAGACTGATTGCAGTACCAGTGCATTGTGCGGTATGTGCTTGTCTGGAATGCAGCGAAGCTCTCGCCAGTAGTCATAGCAAGGATATCCTTGTCGTCACCACCGTTAGAGAAGTCGATAGAAGCAACGATCTTCTGCTTGTCCCAGTCGATAGTAGCTGTCTTAGAGAAGCCATTGCCATCAGCCTGATATTTCTCCCAGAGTGTTACGTCTTCAGGCTCAGCCGGAGCCACATAGTCAGGATCAGAACCTACAGTGAACGTAGCGCCAGTGGTGGTGGCAGTAAGATAAATCTTCTCCTCGTTGTTGTCGTTGGTATAGACAACAGCGTTTACCTGATATTCCTGCTCGCCCATGTTGAAAGTGCAAGCGTATGTGGTGCGGTCCTTTTCGTCAGTGCCCTTCACTACGTTCTCAGCTTCAACAGTGTTTTCGCCGATAACGAGAGACATGTTGTATGTGCCATCAGACATCTCCTTTACGGTAACAGTGCTGGTGCCAAGCTCTGAAGGCTGGCCACCTGCCATAGTCATGAAGAGCTTGTCTGTGTATTCCTTAGAAGCCACAACAGTAGCAGGCTCTGTCCAGTCAAGACCTACCACCTCTACATACTTATATGTAGCGTTGCTACGGTTATCGCCCTGTGTAGATCCGAATACGAGGTCGTTGTAAGTGAGAAGCTTAGCATAGTCGCTTGCCTCGAATGCCAATGTACCGTCGATATAAACGCCATCCTGACGAAGCTCAACGCGAACGTTAGAAGGATCATTTACCTGAACGTACTTTGTCGGAGTGGTACTGAGATCATCGCTGTTACGGAACTGGATAGTGAATGTGTTGGTTAATTGCACATTAGCAGTACCATTCCATACATAAGCATCCTTTGTGTAATAGAAATGGAGAGAAGCTCCGTTAGAAGTGTTCCACTCTGCAAGGTTAGCAGCATTGTTAGAGAATGACAAGGCATTCTCATTAACGCCCTGACAAGTAGTCATATCCAGCTTTGCCACAACCTTGTGTGTGTCCCAGTTGATGGTGAAAGGCTTAGCCTCGATTCTTGCGCCGTTAGGAGTAAGACCTGCCTCTACGAGCGGACCCTCTGTTGTCTCAACTACACCGCCACCGCCGGTAGAACCGAAGTCGTCAACACCAAACTCAGCAGATATAAGAGACTTATAGTATCCACCAATCTTTGCAGAGAACTTGGCATAAGCCTTCTCATCATTAAACTTGGCTAACAAAGTGGCATCCTCACCAGATGTCAGTCCAAGATCGCAATTGGCAATTGCTACAGTCAAACCTGTAAGGTCAATTGTTGTAAGACCGTCAGTTGTTGTTCCTGCAACATTGCTGAAGGTGTAAGTGCCATAATTGTCTCTGTAACTTCCAGAAACATTGATGACATCATTGAACGTCACGTTGTACGTGCCGTCACCATTGTCAGTAATAGACACAACTGCGTCGTCAGACTCTGTGGGGGTATTGTAACCGTAAGTTACGGTACGATGTCCCGTATAGTCCTTTGCGAACGCGGTAAGCGTCATCACTAACAATGCAAGAAGGGATAGAATCTTTTTCATAATCCTTTTCTTTTAATTGATAGTTAGTTGATATTGATAAAGTGAATAAAAAATAGACTTGTTTATAATTTTAATCGTTTTAGGTCACTCTGGTTTAAGTGGTCTGTCGTACTTCTTTGCACGTGAGTTATAGTATTTCTATGCAATTAATTTGTATTCGTTGCAAAATTAATAAAAAAAATATGTAGCAACAAATTTTTGAACTTTTTTGTTTAAAGATATGCTGTTAAGCCAATAAATAGAGTTATTGGAGCAAACAAGAAAACAAGCAGTTGGTTTGGATTTGGTCAGTTTTTTGGAAATGTTGGTTTGGATTTGCTCAGGTTTTCAAGCAAAGTTGGTTTGGATTTGATTAAGTTTTCGCTCATTTTTGGTTTGGATTTGAATATTATTATGTATCTTTGTCACTGATATATAACCATTTAGATATGTTCAAACGATTCCGTTGTATTATGCAGGGCAACTGGAAAGGTTTCTGGAAGGAAGACATAGTGATGCATTGCTGTGTTAGGATGGGCTTTACGAGAGCATTGCTCTCGACACCCATCCTCCAAACGATATCATTAGTGATGCCAAAGAGTTTCCATGTACCATCCGCCGATATTAGCTAACAGTGTGACGGCTATCATTCTGAATACCTTCCACGAATAACGGTTGCTTTCGCTTTTGTTGCCAACATACAACGTCCATATAGCAGCAATAAATGTAGCTGTAGTGAATATGGCACTAAACATTGATAGTCCATGTGATACTATTATTACAATAATGGTTGACTTCATCAGCATACCAGTGAGACTCTCAAGGCTTTTAAAGCGTATTGTCTGTCCGTCAGCATGGCTTTTGCGTAATCGACGCCTTAACTCCCATTGATCCAAACCTGCCAATATCGTCAGGACAAGGATAATTATCATTCCTTTTAATGTCATAATTTATAGGTTTTATATTAAACAATTCATATCTTCGTTCCGCTATTTCGTTTGCTGCAAAATTACAATATGTTTCTGTTATGGATAATAAAACCTTGTTCCACCTTGTTCCAACCTTACATTTTGTCCTCAATCTTATGCAATTTGTAAAATTGAGACAAGTTTATACAATGAGTAATAGAGCGTACCACACTATATGTGTCAGTCCGACAAGCGCCATACAGGATATGCTGGAGAGAAACTCTATGGAAGACGCTTCTTTATTGCATCGCAGAAACAGCATTCCTGAAATGACTGTCAATATACATGTGGCTGAAGAATAAACGGTGACTCCGGTATGCTCAATCATGAACATGATAGTAACCCACATCGAAATATTCTCTATCTCCAATACTTGGTCGGATAGAAATCTTTTGTTCCATGTATCAGGGAAGTCGAGTTGTCGCCTTGCCTTAATATAGCGTAGCGATATGGCTGCCACATAAACGAAGGCAATAAAATAATCCGGGATATTCTTCATGAGTATGTATTCTTGACTGTTTGCTTCTTAGGGGATATGTTGCAAAATTAATGTTTTTTCTATGAAACAGTGGTTAAAAGACTATCTGAAATATAAGTTTTCTTGCAATTTCTGCGTACCTTTGTGGAATGTTAGGTATTATTTATTACGTACAGCCAAGCGCAGACAGATATATGCTTGCTGTTCTTATCGCCCTTGTCATGATGTTTGTCTTGGTTTATGCCGTTGCGATATATTATATGCGTCGTAAAGAAAAAATGATTGTCAATTCACAAACCGAGATAGTAAGACGTACAATGTGTTTGGATGATGCCAATAAGAGATTGAAGTCTGCCGAGAAACTTCTGGAAGAAACTCAAGGTCAGCTCGAAGAAAAGCGTCGACAAAGCCAGTCGCTCTTGCAAATGCTGCATCATTCAGAAATGCAGGAGAATGCAACAGACATTGTTGCAAAGGTGCGTATGGCGGCAGAAGGCAAGATGAGTTTTTATGACGAGGATTGGAAAGAGTTGTTCTCTGCAATTAACAGTGTTTATCCGGATTTTTCAGATATGCTGTTAAGCCGGACAACTTCCCTGAATGAACAGCAGATGCAAGTGTGTTACTTGATGCGTATTGGTATGTCTAATCCCCAAATTAGGAATGTAACAGATTTGCCTCGCACCACAATATGGCGGTGGACAAAGACATACGCTTGGATTTATGAAGTGAAATGATTAGAGATTGTGCCGGAAACATGGAGTAAGTAAGTCAAAGAAGAAAACTTCTTGTCCACCATGTCCTTTCTGTCCGCCATGCAAATATAGTCTAAAGAGTAAAATCCTGTTACAAAATAAAAATTGATTATAGAGATTTAGATTGCTGTTTTTATGGTGTTTTGCAGTGCAAACGGCTCCCATGCTTAACTATAGCGCCACTTTTATCATGCAATAGCGCCACTTTTACACTCTAATAGAGGCTCTATTGCATGATAATAGTGGCGGTATTGGAGTGTAAAAGTGGCGCTATTGCAGCAAAAAACGGCTTGTTTGCGCGTCGGATTTCATAGCGATTCGCAAGAAAACCGCATAACACACTGTGTATAAACACGTTATCTCTAAGCGCTCAAAGCTCAAGAATTTCGCACCAAAGATTTTGTTGTGCGCTGAACGAGGAGTATTGAGCGTTAGAAATGCAAATATTGTACATGCCGAGCGCATCAAACCACCCACTCCATCCAATTGTCGGGAGTAACAACAGCCGTCTGCTTCACGTCATAAGCAGTAAGGAATGAAGAGGGGAACTGGGTGTTGGCACGGCGCGGATTCCTAAGGAAAAATAGCCTAATCCCAAAACTTATACTAACTTTTGGGATTAGGAACATAAATTGCTAAAAAACAAACTGTAATAGATGCGGGCTGAAATGCCCGCATCTATTACAGTTTGCCTTGCTTTACAGCTCGTTCTTATGCAGCTCTGCCAGCAGCTTCACACTCTGCGAGTGGAGGTCGATGTGGCGCTGCAGCTTTTCGTAGATGCCGTTTATCTCCTCGTAATATACGAGGGCTGTTATCTCGCCCTGCTGCAGAGCCTTTGCGAAGAGGGAGAGCGACTCCTGCATGAGCTTCACGTCGCTATGATTGATGACCTGCTGGAGGCCCTGCAACTGCTCGTAGCTGGTGCGCAGCGACGACTCTGCCTCATGCTGAGCCTGCGTAACCTGCAGCTCTGCACTCTGACGGCGCTGACGGGCTGCCTTTACGTTGGAGCTGTTGCTGTAGAGCGGAAAGCTGACGCCCACCTGGAAGCCGTTGATGCCTTCGCCCTGCTCCGTGTTGCGACGATAACCGAAGGAGATGCTGGGAAGCCACTCGTTCTTCTGCACCTTCAGATTCATGTCGGCGGCGCGGAGGGCGGTCTGAGCCACTGCCACATCAGCGTCGGCAGTAAGGGCAAGCGTGCGATACTCCTCGAAGTTCGTTATCTGCGGATAGACGGGCAGCTCCGTGTCTGTCACGTCCAGCGGCTTGCCACCGTTGAGCTGGCGGAGCTGCTGCACGAGGGCAGTGCGCTCGCCCTGCGTCTCGCTGACGAGGGTGCGCACCTCCATGCAGTCGAGCCTTACCTTGTTAAGCTCAAGAGCGTTGGCATCGCCTGCCTCCATGCGCTTCTCATACATCTGGAGGAGCGTCTCGCTGTTGGCAAGGCGCTCACGCAGCATGGTGAGGGTCTGATTGAGGCGGATAAGGTCGATGCAGACCAGCTGAGCCTGGAGGAGGATGTCACGGCGCTGCTTGGCAAGGAGCTGGTCGCCCACGGTCTGCTGCATCTGAGCCTGCTTGTTGCGGGCGGCATACTTCGTGGGGAAATCAATCTCCTGGCTTACCACAAGCTCGCTCTCCGCCACGCCGGAGTATGCCTTCGTGAAGAACGGGCTGTACTCCACGGACGGTCCGGCGAGGGCGTTGCCCGCCTTTATCTCAAGCACATCGGCTTGACAGTCGTGGGCAAGCGACTGCAGGGTGAGGTTGTTGACTGCCACCTGCTTGAGCACGTCGCCGACGGTGTCGGCAAGGGCTGCGCTATACGCGCTGAACGCCACTATTGTTGCGATTAGATATCTTTTCATATATGATAGGTACGATGAATGCGTTGAGTAATGTTGAGCTGATGAGTCCGCCGAGTATCACCTTCGCCATCGGCGACTGAATCTCGTTGCCGGGCAGGTCGCCGCCGAGTGCCAGCGGCACGAGGGCAAGGGCGGAGGTGAGCGCGGTCATGAGGATGGGGTTGAGACGCGAGAGCGAGCCTTCCACGATGGCTTCGCGTACCGTCTTGCCTTCCTCCGCACGCAGACGCTTATACTCGGTGATGAGCAGCATGCCGTTGCGCGTGGCGATGCCGAAGAGCGAGATGAAGCCGATGACGGCAGGGATGCTCACTTCTCCGGTGGTCAGCACTATGGCGAAGATGCCGCCGATGAGAGCCAAGGGCAGATTGAGGAGGATTACGCCTGCCTCCATAGCGTTGCGGAACTGCATGAATAGGAGGAAGAAGATGACGACGATGGCGAGGATGCAGGTGAGATAGAGTACGCGGCTGGCGCTCTCCTGACTCTCAAACTGTCCGCCGTACTCCACGTGGTAGCCCTCGGGCAGCTGCACTTCTTCGCCTACGGCTTTCTTGATGTCTGCCACGACGTCGCTCAATGCCCGTCCGCTGGTGTTGGCAGAGATGACTATCTTGCGCTGTACGTTCTCACGGTTGATGGTGTTGGGACCTGCGCTGGAGATGATGTCTGCCACGTCGCTGAGCGGCACCTTGCGTCCGTCCTGCGTGTCGATGATGAGGTCTTTTATGTCGTCGTACTTGTCGGCTTTCACCACAAGATTGAATGCGCGTCCGGCTTCATACACCTGCGACACGGTTTCGCCGGCAAGATTTACGGCGAGGAACTCGTTGAACTCGGGGAGCGTGATGCCGTTGCGCACAAGCAGCTCACGACGCGGAACAATCTTGAGCTCGGGACGCTCTATCTGCTGCTCCACATTGAGGTCGGCTATGCCTTCGATGTCCTGGCAGGCGCTCTTTATCTGATTGCCGATGGTGAACATGCGGTTGAGGTCGGTGCCGAAGAGCTTGATGGCGATGCTTGCCTGCGTGCCGGAGAGCATGGCGTCAATGCGGTGTGAGATGGGCTGGCCTATCTCGATGTTGGCTCCGGCAAGCACGGAGAGACGCTTGCGGACGTCATTGAGCACTTCCTCATGGCTGCGGTCTTTCAACTCAAACGGAGCTTCTATCTCGCTGACGTTGACGCCAAGGGCATGTTCGTCAAGCTCGGCGCGTCCGGTCTTGCGTGCCACGGTCTTTATTTCGGGCACCTGAAGGAGCAGTCGCTCGGCACGGGCGCCGATGGAATCGCTCTCTTCGAGCGAAATGCCGGGGAGAGAGGAGATGTTGATGGTGAACGATCCTTCGTTGAACTTGGGCAGGAAGCTGCTGCCTAAGCAGAAGAATATGCCGATGGCTACGGCGAACAATGCAGCCGTGCCGATGATGACCTTACGTGTGTTGGCGAGCACCCAGAGCAGAGCACGCTCATAATACTTCTTCAGCCAGACTGCCACGAAGGCTTCCTTCGGCATCTCGCCCTTGCTCTTGCCGAGCAGATAGCTGCAGAGCACGGGGGTAAGCGTGAGGGCTACGAGGGTGGAGGCGAAGAGAGCTGTCACGAAGGCGATGCCGAGGGGGATGAGCATGCGACCTTCCATGCCGCTGAGAAAGAACAGCGGAGCGAAGCTCACTACGATTATCAACGTGGAATTAAGAATCGGCATGCGCACTTCACGCGAAGCATTGAAGACAAGCTCGATGATGGGCACGCGCTCAGGCTCGGGCAATGCGCGGTTCTGGCGTATGTGCTTGTAGACGTTCTCCACGTCCACAATGGCGTCGTCGACGAGCGAACCGATGGCAATGGCAAGACCGCCGAGGGTCATGGTGTTGATGCTGATGCCAAGGGCATTGAGCACTATCATCGCCACGAGGAACGATATGGGGATGGTGACAAGCGAGATGACCGTGGTGCGCACGTTGGCGAGGAAGAGCATGAGGATGATGACGACGAAGATGGCGCCTTCGATGAGCGACTTCTGTACGTTGTCGATGCTGCTCTCGATGAAATCGGACTGACGGAAGATGTCCGTTGAGATATGCACGTCCTCAGGGAGGGTCTTGTGAAGGTCTTCGAGGGCAAGGTCGAGGTGCTTGGTGAGGTCGATGGTGCTGGTGTTGGGCTGCTTTGTCACGGTGAGGAGCACGGCAGGACGGGCTCTTTCGCTGCCGACGCCAAGCTTGGGCGACTGATTGCCCACCTTAATGTCTGCCACATCAGCGAGGGTTATGACGCTCTCGCCGTTCTTCTTGACGATGCACGTGCCGAGCTTCTCCACGCTGTTAGTGGAGGTGATGCCACGTATGATGTATTCGTTGCCGTACTCATAGCGTACGCCGCCGTTGGTATTGACGTTCATGTTGCGTGTGGAAGCCATAACGTCTGAGAGCGAAACACCGAAATGCTTCATCTTGCCCGGGCTTACGAGTATCTGATATTCCTTGATGTCGCCGCCATGGACGCTGACCTGAGCCACGCCACCGGTGGAGAGCAGACGCGGACGTATCACCCAGTCGGCGTACGTACGCAGGTCTTGCTGCGAGGTGTGCTTGCTGGTGAGGCTCACGATGAGCACCTCGCCAAGGATGGACGACTGCGGACCGAGCACCGGGGCGCTGACGCCTGCAGGCATCTGTTCGCCCACGGCAGCAAGCTTTTCGCTTACTATCTGGCGGGCAAGATAGATGTCGGTGCCCCAATCGAATTCCACCCATACTACGGAGAAGCCGTTGGTGGACTGCGAGCGGACACGACGTACGCCGGTACTGCCGTTGACGGCGGTCTCAATGGGGAAGGTGACGAGCTGCTCCACTTCCTCTGTTGCCATGCCGCCTGCCTCGGTCATGATGACCACGGTGGGCGCATTGAGGTCGGGAAAGACGTCAACATCGGTCTTGCTGGTGGAATAGAGTCCGGCGATGACCAGCAGCACGGACGCCACCAGCACAAGTATTCTGTTCTCAAGCGAGAAGCGTATTATCTTATTCAGCATAGCTATTAATGATTATGGTTATGCGCTGGGATGGCGTTGGCAGCCGATGCCAGTCTTACCTGGACAGCGCCCTTGGTAACGACGCGGTCGCCCTTTTTCACTCCCGTAAGTATCTCCACACGCTCGCCGTCGCTCTCACCAAGCGTCACTTCCTGCTTGCGATAGCCTTCGGCGTCAATCTGGATGTAGACAAAATGGACGCCCTGCTCCTCGGTGAGGGCGGTGAGGGGCAGCGTGATGACGTTGGGACGGTCCTGCGTGATGAGATAAATCTCGGCGTACGAGCCCTGCACAACGTCGCCGGTGTTGTTGAACTCGAAGATTACGGGGATATACGAATTGTTGACCTCTGCCGAACGGCCGTAAGACTGGATGTGTCCGCCCATATCGGTGATGTCGTAGAGACGGTTGCTGTAGCTGGTGCGGAACTTTGCGCAACGTATCTTGTTAAGCTCGTTGAAGTGGCGCTCCGGTATTTCGGCACGCAGATAGAGGTGCTTGTTCTGGGTGATTACGGCAAGGGGCTGACCAGCTTCCACATAGTCGCCGCCATTGACCATACATTGCTTGATGTAGCCGCCGCGAGGAGCTGTTACAGCCACGCCGCCAGCGCTGCGTGTGCGCTGCATGCTGGTGTAGGTGAGCTTGGCAGCCTCATATTCAGCCTTGGCTACGGCGAGGTCTTTCTCGCTTATTATCTTGTCCTTTATGAGTGTTTTCGCACGTGTATAGTCGCGCTCGGCACGCTCAAAGTCGATACGTGCACGCTGTACGGGGTCGCCGTCAGCCATCTGCATTCCTGCGGAAGTTATGGAGAAGAGCGTGGTTCCGGCAGCCACCTTCAGTCCTTCACTCACGTGGTTCTTATACTGCACGCGTCCGCTGATGGTGGCAACAACGGCTGTCTCGTCGCATGATGCAGACATCACCTTGCCACTGGTGTGGATGACGCCATGGAACATGCCCGGCTTCACTTCCTCCACCTTCACTCCGGCTGCACGAGCCTTCTCAGGCGAGAGGATAATCTCGTCGGTATGGGCGCCTTTAGCCTCATGACCTTCCTCTTCGGAATCGTGGTCGTGATGCTCGGTTTCCTCGGCATGCTCATGGTCATGATCGTGATCGAGATGGTCATGGGACTTGCCTCCGCAAGCGACCATTCCCGCCACGAAGACTACAGATAATAAGTAATAAGTGATTCGTCTAAGCATATTTCATTAAGTGTTTATTATTAAGCTAAAAAAAAGTCAGTTGCAAAGATAAGGAATAAGCAATGCAACTATGTTGCAAAAGCGAAGATTTTACGCATAAATAGGAACACACGTACATATTAATATATACGTAAGATAATAAAAGAGAAACAAATTAGGGGAAATTCTCCTCTAATTTCCCCTAAATTCCCCTAATTTCCTCTATTAGGACGTAAAAGAGGGTGGAACGAGACGTTTAGGAATACAAAAAAAGCGGATGCGCCGCACTTCAGAGAGTGCTTCGCATCCGCCTTGGATTTTTTCTACATATCATAAAATTGCAGCTGCAGACCGTATCTTGCTCAAGATTATAGATAAATGAGAGTCTTGTCTGGCAGTCTGAAGGTTATATTCACTCTGCATATTCACAAGCATATAAGCCTTGATACCAAGAGCTGCCTCTATGCGCAAAGCATAATCAGTGGTTACAGGACGCTTGCAATTAAGAATCTCATTAAAGACAGTGTAAGAACAGCCTATAATAGAAGCGAATTTACGCTGAGAAATTCCACGTGCCTCAAGCTCATCCTTCACTATTTCACCAGGATGAACAGGAGAAGAGGGCACCAAATCATCAATACTATATGTCTTTGTATTTTCCATACCAAATATTATTCACTTGTAATGATTACTTATATCTAACAGACGACATACTTTTATTGATATGTCATCCGTATTATCTTTGACTATGAATTCCAAACGATACTGTTTACCACACCTAACAGAAGAAATACCTTTTTTATCACCAACAAGAACTTCATAGTTTAATGATCTAAAAACAAACAAATCCTCTATACACTTGGCATTGGCAAGTGCAACAACAGCCTTCTGATAACTTCGTACCACTTCCGGCTGAAAGCGGTGCTTCTTGTCACTTGTCTTGCCTTTGAAAAACAAGTCATGCAGATATTCCTTGTCAAATTCAATACTCATGTGGCAAAGATAATTCAAATAATAAATATCAGCAAATTATCGAACAATAAAATTTGCAGTATAAAGGGAAAAACGCTAAATTTGCATTTGTCAATCCATTGGCAGGACTTATGCAGACCCGTCAATATAGGAGACATATATACATAAAGGCGTTACTGACGCTTTGGTTTTGACATTCTGAGAACTTCGCAACTTCATCTGTTCGTCAAAGACAAAGCAACGGGAACGCCCCAAAGGGGTGTATTATATACATACCCTTAATGACCTCATGCGCTTATTTTGCGCATGAGGCATTAAGGGGTATCATATACTTACTCATCCACGTGGGGCTTCCGTCGTTGCTCGTTTCGACGAACAGGGCAATGCGAAGGCCTTCAGAATGTGGAACGAGCGGCAGGTTGGCTCCACGTTCTTTATTGTATGTATATAGTAAGCATTAAATTTAAAAGATATTGTTAACGGAGCCATAACAATATATAAAATTATTTTATGAGAAAAGTTTTTTTTCTTTTATTTATTCTAATGTTTGCTATATCATGTAGCAATGATGAAGATGAAAAGGCAGACATTTCCATCAATAGCAGTCATATTATGCACAATGGACATGAATTTGTTGATTTAGGGTTACCCAGTGGATTACTTTGGGCTACATGCAATGTTGGTGCATACTCCCCATCAGAAACAGGAGGATATTACGCATGGGGAGAAACGAAAATGAAAGAAGTTAACAACTACAATGATGAAAGCTATAAGTGGGATTATGTAAACTCTTATACTTATAGTGGTGAATTTTCAAAATACAATACTTCTGACAAAAAAAATACATTAGAAAATTCTGATGATGTAGCTACTGTTTTATGGGGGAGTGGATGTAGAATTCCTACGTATGATGAATACAAAGAATTATATACCAACTGTACATGGACTAAGGTGTTCTACAACAATATATACGGGTACATCATCGAAGGACATAACGGAAATTTTATTTTTCTACCAGCCGCAGGTATAATATCATACGTTTCGGGGAATTTTCCTAACCCCAGCACTACGATACAAGCATACAGTTCTGTACCATACTATTGGTCAAGTTCTTTAGTTGTAAATGAGAATCAATACGCCTATTCTTTTACTGATTCTTACTCGGGTTTGGAACAGAGACTTCGTACAGAAGGTTTAACAATTCGTCCTGTACTTGATAAATAAGCAAGGCTACAATCAAAAAATCCAAATTGTACATAGTTCTACATTTCTATTAGGCAAGAAAGTTCTGCGCGTTACCGTGTACGGTTTCCCTGCACGTTACAAGCACAAGGACTAACAGAGCGGGTATTCCAAACAAAAGTGGTCGTAAGTTTTTCCAAACATAAACTTATGGCCGCTCTTGTTATCTATATCAATAAAATGGTGCTTCACGACATTTTGTAAAGTGCCATTTTATACACTACCTCAAATTTATAAAACACGAATTTATAAAAAAGCGGATGCGAGGCACTCACGTGTGCCATCACATCCGCTTATTGTTTTTAATGACTTGATATAATCTTTGTCAAGGCATGGCGGGATGCCACACCCTCCCAGTGGGATTAGTCAGCGAGCTTTGCCTTGATGAACTCGCGGTTGAGGCGAGCGATGTTGGCGATAGACTCGTTCTTCGGGCACTCAGCCTCGCAAGCGCGGGTGTTGGTGCAGTTACCGAAACCGAGCTCCTCCATCTTGGCGATCATAGCCTTTGCACGCTTAGCTGCCTCAGGACGACCCTGAGGAAGGAGAGCGAGCTGGCTGACCTTAGAGCTGACGAAGAGCATAGCAGAACCGTTCTTACATGCAGCTACGCAGCAACCGCAACCGATACATGTAGCGCAGTCCATAGCCTCGTCTGCGTCTTCCTTCGGGATGAGGATGGCGTTAGCGTCCTGGGGCTGGCCAGTACGAACGCTTACGTAACCACCTGCCTGCATAATCTTGTCGAAAGCAGTACGGTCTACCATACAGTCCTTGATAACGGGGAACGCAGCCGAACGCCAAGGCTCAACTGTGATAACGTCGCCGTCGTTGAACTTACGCATGTAGAGCTGGCAGGTTGTGGCACCCTGGTTAGGTCCGTGGGGATGACCGTTAATGTAGAGTGAGCACATACCGCAGATGCCCTCGCGGCAGTCGTGGTCGAATACGAAAGGCTCGTGGCCTTCCTCAATGAGCTGCTCGTTAAGGATGTCGAGCATCTCAAGGAATGAGGTATCCGTAGGGATATCCTTCATCTCACGTGTGTCGAAGTGGCCCTTGTCCTGAGGACCGTTCTGACGCCAATATTTCAGTGTGAATGATATGTTTGCCATAATCTTTATTAGTTCTTATAGTTACGTGTCTGTACCTTGATTGCCTCGTACTCGAGCGGCTCCTTGATGAGCTCAGGAGCTGTTTCGTCGTCGTTCTTATACTCCCAGCAACCTACATAGAAGAAGTTCTCGTCGTCGCGCTGTGCCTCGCCCTCGGGAGTCTGGTGCTCCTCGCGGAAGTGACCACCGCAAGACTCCTCACGTGAGAGGGCGTCGTGTGCGATAAGCTCACCCATAAGGATGAAGTCGCGGAGGTGGATAGCCTTGTCGAGCTCTACGTTCAGACCTTCCTTTGATCCAGGGATGAAGAGGTTGGTGTTGAATTCCTTGCGGAGCTTCTTGATAAGCTCGATGCCTTCCTTCAAGCCCTCTGCTGTACGACCCATACCTACGTGCTCCCACAGTACGTGGCCAAGCTCCTTGTGGATAGAGTCAACAGAACGCTTACCCTTGATGTTCATGAGGCGGTCGATCTCAGCCTGAACACCCTTCTCAGCCTCTGCAAACTCGGGCAGGTCGGTAGAGAGGTGCGGCCAGATAGCCTGGTCAGCGAGGTAGTTCTGGATGGTGTAAGGCAGTACGAAGTAGCCGTCTGCCAAGCCCTGCATAAGTGCAGATGCACCAAGGCGGTTAGCACCGTGGTCAGAGAAGTTACACTCACCGATAGCAAACAGACCAGTGATAGAGGTCTGGAGCTCGTAGTCAACCCAGATACCACCCATTGTGTAGTGGATAGCAGGATAGATCATCATCGGGTTGTAATACTTCACGCCGTTAATCTCGTTGGCGAGCTGGCCAGGATTAACGTCTGTAATCTCCTCGTACATGTCGAAGAGGTTGCCGTAACGCTGACGGATAACGTCGATGCCGAGACGGTTGATTGACTCAGAGAAGTCGAGGAATACGGCGAGACCGGTGTTGTTAACGCCGAAGCCCTTGTCGCAACGCTCCTTGGCAGCACGTGAAGCAACGTCACGCGGAACGAGGTTGCCGAATGCCGGATAGCGGCGCTCCAAGTAGTAGTCGCGGTCTTCCTCAGGAATGTCGCTACCCTTCTTGGTGCCAGCCTGAAGTGCCTTAGCGTCCTCAATCTTCTTCGGTACCCAGATACGGCCGTCGTTACGAAGTGACTCAGACATAAGAGTAAGCTTAGACTGCTTGTCGCCGTGTACGGGGATACATGTCGGGTGGATCTGTACGTAGCAGGGGTTAGCGAAGTAAGCACCCTTACGGTAGCACTGGATGGCAGCTGTACAGTTACAGCCCATAGCGTTAGTAGAGAGGAAGTAAGCGTTGCCGTAACCACCAGTAGCGATTACAACGGCGTTTGCAGAGAAACGCTCGAGCTTACCTGAAACGAGGTTCTTGGCGATGATACCACGAGCGCGGCCGTCAACGATAACCACGTCTTCCATCTCGTAACGTGTATAGAGGAGCACGCGGCCTGTATTTACCTGCTTTGAAAGTGCTGAGTAAGCACCGAGGAGGAGCTGCTGGCCGGTCTGACCCTTAGCGTAGAATGTACGTGATACCTGAGCACCACCGAATGAACGGTTGGCGAGCATGCCGCCGTACTCACGTGCGAAAGGTACACCCTGAGCTACACACTGGTCGATGATGTCGTTTGATACCTCAGCGAGGCGGTATACGTTAGCCTCACGAGCACGGTAGTCACCACCCTTTACTGTATCGTAGAACAGACGGTATACTGAGTCACCGTCGTTCTGATAGTTCTTGGCAGCATTGATACCGCCCTGAGCTGCGATAGAGTGAGCACGACGGGGAGAGTCCTGGATGCAGAAGTTAAGCACGCGGAAACCCATCTCGCCAAGGCTGGCTGCTGCAGAAGCACCTGCAAGACCTGTACCTACAACGATAATGTCGAGCTTGAGTTTGTTCTTGGGGTTCACCAGACGCTGGTGAGCTTTATAGTTGGTCCACTTCTCGGCCACTGGGCCTTCAGGGATTCTTGAATTAATTGTCTTAGCCATAATATGAATTATGTATATTTGATTTTTAGTTTTTAATTAGCAGCAGAGGCTCGGTGCGCAACCAAGTGCGAAAGCTATTACTACTACGAGGAAACCGAGGACGAGGAGGGTTGAATAAACCTGACCGATGACCTTCCAACGGTTAAACCATACCTTACCATTCCAACCGAATGTCTGCATTGCGCTCCAGAAACCGTGTGTGAGGTGGAACCAGAGAGCTACGAGCCATACGATGTAGAGAACTACGTAAACCGGGTTAGCGAAGGTCTGCTGAATCCAGCCGAAACCGTCAGCAGGTGCACATACACCCTCGAAACCTACGAGCTCGGCGAACATCATGTTGTACCAGAAGTTGAAGAGGTGGAGCAACAGACCGAGAACGATGATGATGCCAAGAACGAGCATGTTCTGAGATGCCCACTCTACGCCCTGAGGCTTAGCTGTTACCTCGTAACGAGAATTGCCACGAGCGGCACGGTTCTGCATCGTGAGCCAGAAGGCAAACACGAAGTGGAGTACGCAGAGGGCGCCCAAGCCGATTGTTGCAACTACGGCATACCAGTTGGCGCCGAGGAACTCACAGATCATGTTGTAAGCGTCTCCTGAAAAGAGCGCAGCAACATTCATTGACATGTGGAATGTCAGGAATAGAACAAGCGCGATGCCGGTCAAGGCCATCACCACCTTTCTACCGATGGATGAATTGATTAACCACATAAATGATTTAAAATTTAAATTATTAACTGTTAGAATTATAGAAATTCATATCCAATATTTAGTCTTTAAGGTCACAGCTATAAGTCACAGCGACGCTCCTTACTATATAATAGGTAAAGGGGTGCTCTAACAATCTGCAAAAATACTGAAAATAGATGATAAATCAAACTATTTCACTCCAAAAATCATTTTTTATTCTTAATTTTGCGAGGACAAACAATGCTGGTTAATTATAAATGTAGACAACCAGCGGAAATCACAAACAGATATATGAATTTCAAATACGACGTTATAGTCATTGGTGGTGGTCACGCCGGATGTGAAGCGGCATGCGCGGCTGCAAGAATGGGAGCGAAGACGTGCCTTGTGACGATGGACATGAATAAGATCGGACAGATGAGTTGCAACCCCGCTGTGGGCGGCATCGCCAAAGGACAGATAGTACGCGAGATTGACGCTCTTGGAGGCGAGATGGCTCTCGTCACCGACGCCACGTCCATACAGTTCCGTATGCTCAACCGCGGTAAAGGTCCGGCAGTATGGAGCCCGCGTGCACAATGCGACAGAGGAAAGTTTATATGGGAATGGCGCACCCGACTCGACCGTGTGGACAATCTCGACATCTGGCAGGACGAAGCCTGCGAGCTGCTTGTCGAGAACGGAGAGGCAGTGGGCGTTGAGACAGTCTGGGGCGTGACGTTCCGTGCAAAGGCTGTAATCATCACAGCGGGCACATTTCTTAACGGACTGATGCACGTAGGAAGGAAGAAGGTGCCGGGAGGCAGATGCGCCGAACCTGCCGTCCTTAACTTCACGGAGAGCATCACACGCCACGGCATAACGTCGGAGAGAATGAAGACGGGTACGCCGGTTCGCATCGACAGACGCAGCGTACACTTTGAGGATATGGAGTGCCAACCTGGCGAAACTGACAACCACGGATTCTCATACATGACGGCTCCGCGTCATCTGGAGCAACTTCCATGCTGGACCACATACACTAACAAAGAGGTGCACGACACGCTCCGCGAAGCCATTGCTGACTCGCCTCTCTACAACGGACAAATTCAGTCTACGGGTCCACGTTACTGTCCTTCCATCGAAACAAAGCTGATGACTTTCCCTGACAAGGACCAGCACCCGCTCTTCCTCGAACCTGAAGGCGAGGATACCAACGAGATGTATCTTAACGGATTCTCCTCGTCGATGCCGATGGAGGTGCAGCTAAATGCTCTGAAGAAAATTCCTGCGTTCCGAGACATAAAGGTATACAGACCGGGATACGCCATCGAGTACGATTACTTCGACCCGACACAGCTTAAGCCGTCGTTGGAATCGAAACTCGTAAAGGGACTTTTCTTTGCCGGTCAGGTGAACGGAACGACGGGATATGAGGAAGCTGGCGGACAAGGCACGATGGCTGGTATCAACGCTGCCCTACTCTGCAGCGGCAGCGATCCTTATATAATGAAGCGTGACGAAGGATATATCGGCGTGTTGATTGATGACTTGACGACGAAGGGCGTGGACGAACCATACCGAATGTTCACGTCAAGAGCAGAATACAGAATACTTCTAAGGCAGGACAATGCCGACGCACGACTCACGGAAAAGGCATACAACCTCGGACTTGCCACTCGCGAACGTTACGACCGCTGGCTTACAAAGAAAGCGGAGATAGACCGCATCATCAGTTTCTGCAATTCCACGAACGTGAAACCACGCGACATCAACGCCGCTCTCGAATCGTTCGGCACAACACCCTTACAGTTCGGATCACCAATAGCCAGTCTTATTGCAAGACCACAGCTCGGCATCAAGCAACTCGCTTCTGCCATCCCCACCCTACAAGCCGCCCTTGACATGAATGACGAACGTAAGGACGAAATCGTGGAGGCAGCAGAGATACTTATCAAGTACGACGGATACATCAAACGCGAACGACAGATTGCAGACAAGATGCACCGCCTGGAAGACATCCGTATCAAAGGACATTTCCGTTACGAAGAGCTTCACGAGATATCCACAGAGGGAAGACAAAAGCTCTCACGTATCAATCCCGAAACACTCGGACAAGCATCCCGCATTCCAGGAGTGTCGCCCAGCGACATCAACGTCCTGCTCGTGCTGATGAAGAGATAGCTTGAGTTAGGAATTAGAAATTAAGAGTTAAGAGTTCCACGTGAAACAAATACAATAACAAACATACATTAAACATTTGAAAATGAACAACAAACTATTGCTTGACAATCTGCGTTGCATACCAGATTGGCCTAAGAAGGGAGTCAACTTCCGCGACGTCACCACCCTCTTCAAGAACAACGAGTGTCTGAAGGAGATTTGTGACGAGATGTACGAGCTCTACAAGGACAAGGGCATAACGAAGATTGTCGGCATCGAGTCGCGCGGCTTCGTAATGTCATCTGCCCTCGCCCTCCGTCTTGGAGCCGGCGTTGTGCTCTGCCGCAAGCCCGGCAAGCTTCCTTGTGACACCGTGCAGGAAAGCTACGCAAAGGAATACGGCAAGGACACCATCGAGATTCACAAGGACGCCATCGGCGAAGACGACGTGATATTGCTCCACGACGACCTCCTCGCTACCGGCGGAACAATGAAGGCAGCTTGCAACCTCGTAAAGAAGTTCAACCCAAAGAAGGTCTACGCTAACTTCATCATCGAGCTTGTCAACGAAGGTCTTAACGGACGTGAGGGATTCGATGAGGACATCGAGATAACATCTCTCATCAAGATCTAACATTAAAGACCAGACAAGAGGAAAGCTATAAAGGCGCGGCAAGCAACAACACTTGCCGCGCCTTTCAGTTCCACGTGAAACAAACCGTCCCAAACCACTTAGTTCCAAACCACTTACAGTCCACCATTATGACAAAAGAAGAAAACGCAAAGCGCATCGAGCGTCTTAAGAACATCGTGCTTAACATGCCGGACAAGCCCGGCAGCTACCAGTTTTACGACGCCGACCATACTATTATATATGTAGGCAAGGCGAAGCGTCTCAAGCAGCGCGTCTCAAGCTACTTCCATAAAGAGGTGGATAGGTTTAAGACGAAGGTGCTGGTATCTAAGATTGAGGACATCAGCTACACGGTGGTCAACACGGAAGAGGACGCATTGCTGCTCGAGAACAGCCTTATTAAGAAATACAATCCCCGATATAACGTCCTTCTCAAGGACGGAAAGACCTACCCCAGCATCTGCGTTACGAACGAATACCTGCCTCGTGTATTCAAGACCCGCCAGATAAACAAACGCTTCGGCACCTTCTTCGGACCCTACTCGCATACGGGCAGCATGTTCGCAGTCCTTGAACTTATCCATAAACTATACAAGCCTCGGACATGCCGTATGGTTATTACCAAGGAAGGAATCGAACAAGGCAAGTACAAGCCTTGCCTGGAATATCACATCCACAACTGCAAAGCACCTTGTTGCGGTAAGCAAAGCCTCGAGGATTATCAGGCTGCAATAGCTCAAGCACGCGAGATTCTGAAAGGAAATACGCGCGAACTAAGCAAGCATATCTACGAGGAAATGCAGAAAAAGGCGGCGGAACTGAAGTTTGAGGAGGCTGAAGAGCTAAAGCAGAAGTACATTCTTATAGAGAATTTCTGCGCCAAAAGCGAGGTGGTCAGCCATACTATTACGGACGTTGACGTATTCTCCATAATCGACGACGAAGCGCAAAGAACGGCATTCATCAATTATATACATGTAAAGAACGGTAGCGTCAATCAGAGTTTCACGTTCGAATATAAGCGAAAGCTGGATGAATCCGACCAGGAACTTCTCCTTACTGCCATCCCTGAGATTCGCGAACGCTTCCAAAGCCATGCTAAGGAGATAATCGTTCCATTCGAAATGGAATGGCAACTGAGTGGTGCCACGTTCTTTGTGCCGCAGCGTGGCGACAAGAAGCATCTGCTTGAGCTTGGCGAAATGAACTGCCGACAGTACAAGTTCGATAGGCTTAAGCAGGCAGAAAAACTCAATCCGGAGCAGAAACAGACGCGTCTTATGAAGGAGCTACAGCAGAAACTCCACCTCGAAAAGCTGCCTTATCAGATAGAATGTTTCGATAACTCGAATATTTCGGGTACGGATGCCGTTGCAGGATGCATCGTCTTCAAGGGTATGAAGCCATCGAAGAAGGACTATCGCAAGTATAACATCAAGACGGTGGTCGGTCCCGACGATTACGCCTCGATGCAGGAGGTAGTCAGACGTCGTTATTCGCGCATGGTGGAGGAAGGTTCTGCCCTGCCCGACCTTATCATTACGGACGGTGGATTGGGTCAGATGAGCGTGGTGCGCGAGGTCGTAGAAGGCGAATTAGGGCTGAAAATCCCTATTGCAGGACTCGCAAAGGACGACCGTCACCGCACCAACGAACTGCTCTTCGGCAATCCTCCGCAGACCATTGCGCTAAAGACTGACTCCGAACTCTTCCATATTCTGACGCAAATCCAGGACGAGGTGCACCGCTATGCCATACAATTCCATCGCGACAAGCGATCAAAACACGCCCTTCATAGCGCCTTGGACGAGATTCCTGGCATCGGTCCTGCCACACGCGACAAACTCCTCAAGACGTTCAAGAGCGTGAAACGCATCCGCGAAGCAACGCTCGAAGAGTTGGCAGAAGCTGTAGGCATGGCGAAGGCAAAAGCCATTACCGAACACTTCGGTCAGAAAAGCGGCTCCGAGAACACCCATTAAATAAAGAATACTTGTAGGTATCGTTTTTTTATGATATCTTTGTAGAATACAGAAACATCACTAACAGACCATTAAAATGAGAACAGTCATACAGCGTGTACAGCACGCATCAGTCACCATCGACGGCACAGTAAAGTCAAACATCGGCAAGGGCTTCCTCCTGCTTCTTGGCATAGAGGGAACCGACACATCGGAAGATGTCGACTGGTTGGTAAAGAAAGTGGCAGCCTTACGCGTTTTCGACGATGCGAACGGCGTTATGAACCGCTCCATTCTGGACGTAGAAGGCGAAGCTTTGGTCGTCAGCCAGTTCACGCTTTACGCATCTTACAAGAAGGGCAACCGTCCGTCGTGGTTCCGCGCAGCCCGCCACGAAATCTCCGTACCGCTCTACGAGGAGTTCTGCCGCAAGCTCTCTGACGCCCTTGGACGTCAGGTCGGCACCGGTGAATTCGGCGCAGACATGAAGGTGGAGTTGCTTAACGACGGTCCCGTGACCATCTGCATGGACACAAAGAACAAGGAATAAGAAACCAAAGAGGCAGTCTGTTAACGTCTAAAAAACATCTAACAATGACAATAAAGGAAGCACAAGAGGCGGTAGACCGTTGGATAAAGGAGTACGGCGTACGCTATTTCTCCGAACTTACCAACATGGCTTGCCTTACTGAAGAGGTGGGCGAACTCGCCCGCATTATGGCACGCCGCTACGGCGACCAGAGTTTTAAGGAAGGCGAAAGCCACGATCCCTCCGAAGAAATGGCGGATATCCTATGGGTTCTTATCTGCCTTGCCAACCAAACCGGCGTGGATCTTACAGAAGCCCTACAGAAAAGCTTTGAGAAGAAGACCAAGCGCGACAAGGACCGCCATAAAAACAACCCCAAGCTAAAAGCATAAAGAGGCTTAGAAAGGCCCAGTAAGGCTTAAAAAGGCTCAGTAAAGCCCAACAACACCCTCCCTAAAGAAATCACCAACAAACAATAAAAACCAACAATTATGGGAATCATCAAAGACATTATCCTCAACGAAGAGGACAACCAGCAGGCTCAGCAGAAGCCTAACAAGTACGAGGACGCCCTCAGAAAGTACAACACCAACCTTGACGACGCAGCCGTACGTGAGGCAGTACGTAAGATCATCGCCGAAAAAGTGCCCGAGAACGACACTATGGACGTTAAGAAGTTCCTCTTCGGCAGCATCGAGCTTACCACTCTCAAGACCACAGATTCAGACACAAGCGTTCTCGCCTTCACAGAGCGCGTAAACGACTTCGACAACGAGTATCCTGACCTTCCCCACGTAGCCACCATCTGCGTTTACCCCTGCTTCGCCAAGACCGTTTCTGAGTCATTGGAGGTAGACGGCGTAGATATTGCTTGCGTTAGCGGATCATTCCCCTCTTCTCAGGCTCGCATCGAGGTAAAGGTTGCAGAGACCGCACTTGCCGTTGCCGACGGCGCCACAGAAATAGACATCGTAATGCCGGTAGGCAAATTCCTTTCCGGCGATTACGAGGGCGTTTGCGACGATATCGCCGAGATGAAGGCTGCATGTGGAGAGTCTGTTCCCATGAAGGTAATCCTCGAGACCGGTGCTCTCAAGACCGCATCTAACATCAAGAAGGCTTCCATTCTCTCAATGTACGCCGGTGCAGACTACATCAAGACCTCTACCGGTAAGATGGAACCTGCCGCAACTCCCGAAGCAGCTTACGTAATGTGCCAGGCCATTAAGGAATACTACGATGAAACGGGCATACAGATAGGTTTCAAGCCCGCTGGAGGCATCAATTCTGTAATGGACGCAATTATATACTACACGATAGTAAAAGAGGTTCTGGGAGAGAAATGGCTCACCAACAAGTGGCTCCGCCTCGGCACCTCACGCCTCGCCAACATGCTCCTCAGCGAGCTGAAAGGCGAGCAGATAAAGTTCTTCTAAAGCTAAGAGGCTGCATAGAGGAGGGCGATTGCCCAGCCTCTATGCAGCCTCTTGGCTTTTCTTAGCTATTTCTCTTAATCACAAAATCCAGGTAAGCTTGGAGGGCTTCTTTTATTTCCTGCTGCCCTACCCTTTCGTCCAGGAATCTCTGCGCCTCGGCGTGAAACTCCCACATTCTCTTTTCGGCATACTCAATGCCACCCATTCTCTTCGTGTAATCCACGAGGCTTGCTATTTCTTCAGCCGTAACCGAATGGTCTTTCACCTTTAGGGCGAGGCGCTTCATGTCCTCATCACCACCATTGTTCACAGCATGTATGACGGGGAGCGTCAGCTTTCCTTCAGCCATATCGTTGCCGGTGGGCTTGCCAATCTCCTTTGAGTCGTAATAATCGAAGATGTCATCGCGAATCTGGAAGATAATTCCGAGGTTCTGACCGAACTGCTTGGCAGCCATCACATCCTCCTCAGACGCTCCTGACGACAACGCTCCGATGCCGGCGCACGCCTCGAAAAGCGCCGCTGTCTTCTGCTTTATCACGTCGTAATAGACGTCCTCTGAGATTTCCTTACGACCAATATTGGAGAGCTGCAGAATCTCTCCGTCGCTGAGCGTACGTCCAAGTTCAGCCAGATATGTGACAATCTGCTCGGAATGAGTTCTTGCCACACAGAGGAGAGCCGTGGAGAGAATATAGTCGCCCACGAGCACAGCCACCTTGTTATCGTACGTGGCATTCACCGAAGCCTGTCCTCTACGCTCCTCACTCTCGTCCACCACGTCGTCATGTACGAGCGAAGCGGTATGAAGCAGCTCCAAACCTACGGCAGCGTTCTGCGTGACATCAGTTATCTGTCCGAAATTACGCGCCATAAGAAGTATCAGTATCGGGCGCATACGCTTGCCTGCACGCTTGCGAATATGTTCGAGCGCACTACCCAGCAACCCGTCCTCGTGTGAGAGCGACTGGTTGAAAAGACTAACAAAATCGGCGAGCTCCGCCTCTATCGGGTGCTTAATGATTGACAGATAATCCATTGTGTTATAATATTTCGTACAAAGTTAGTTATTTTGCCGTTATTAGTGACATTTTTTTTGTAATTTTACACCTAATAAATATAAATAAAGCTGGCTGGTATACGAGTGTATGTGTCTACCAGCCAACTTGTCAACTAATTGAACAAAATGGACAAATTATTCCTTCTCGACGCTTACGCGCTCATCTATCGCGCTTATTATGCGTTCATAAAGAACCCGCGAATCAACTCCAAGGGTATGAACACCTCTGCTGTCATGGGCTTCGTGAACACTCTAAACGAGATTCTCACCAAGGAGCATCCCACGCATATCGGCGTGGCGTTCGACCATGGCAAGACGTTCCGCGACGAGGCTTTCCCTGCCTATAAGGCGCAACGCGAGGAGACGCCTGAGGACATCCGCGCCTCCGTACCCGTCATCAAGGATATCATTACTGCCATGAACATTCCCGTGCTGCAGGCGGACGGCTTCGAGGCGGACGACGTCATCGGCACGCTTGCCACCAAGGCTGGCGCCGCCGGCATCGAGACCTACATGCTCACACCTGACAAGGACTACGGTCAGCTGGTACGCGACAACGTCTTCATCTTCCGTCCGCGTCACGGAGGAGGATATGAGACGATGGGACCGAAGGAGGTGAACGAGAAGTACGGTCTCTCCTCCCCCGACCAGGTCATCGACCTCCTTGCACTCATGGGCGACTCGGCTGACAACTTCCCCGGCTGTCCGGGCGTGGGTCCGAAGACTGCCGCCAAGCTCATCGGCGAGTTTGGCAGCATCGACGCCATGCTTGCCAATTCGTCAAAGATAAAGGGCAAGCTGCGCGAGAAGGTGGAGGGAGCCGTTGAGGACATCCGCATGTCGAAGTTCCTCGCAACCATCCGAACCGACGTTCCCGTGGAGCTCAACCTTGATGCGCTCAAGCTGAAGGAGCCCGACATGAAGCGTCTCACCGAAATCTTCACGGAATTGGAGTTTAAGAGTCTGCTTGACAAATTTGTAAAGAAGCCTCAACAACCGCAAAAAACTGTTAACGCTCAACTCGATTTATTTGCAGAAAATCCGACCAACCATTCAGTTGACGCGGAATTTTCGAAGTATGAGAGCCTAAAAACCACCCCACATGAGTATCAACTCATTGAAACAGAAGAAGATGCACGCAAATTATTTGATTTATTTGTTACAAAACAAATTCTCAGTTTAGACACGGAGACCACTTCTGTCAACCCGATTGACGCCGAACTCGTGGGTTTGAGCTTCGCAGCGGAGGAAGGAAAGGCATTTTACGTGGCAATTCCGGCTGAACGTGAAAAAGCGGAAAGAATTGTTAATATATTCAAACCACTGTACGAAAGTACCGAAATTCTGAAAATAGGACAGAACATCAAGTACGACATGGAGGTGCTCATGAATTACGGCGTTCGCCTCTCAGCGCCCATGTTCGACACGATGATTGCCCATTACGTGCTCCAACCCGAGCAGAAGCACAACATGGACATCCTTGCCGAAACTCTGCTCAATTATCAGACTGTCCACATCGACGAGCTTATCGGTCCGAAGGGAAAAGGTCAGAAGAGCATGCGCGACCTCTCCCCTGCCCAAGTCTGCGACTATGCCGCTGAGGACGCCGACGTCACGCTGCGCCTCTACAACGTGCTGAAGCCACGTCTTAAGGAAGCTGGTGTGGAGCAGTTGTTCTACGATATAGAGATGCCGCTGGTGCCGGTACTTGCCGACATGGAGACCACGGGCGTCCGTCTGGACACCGAAGCCCTTGCCGAAACGTCCAAGGTGCTCACCGAACGCATGAAGCAGATAGAGCGAAACATCTACGAACTCGCCGGACATGAGTTTAACATCGCCTCGCCGAAGCAGGTGGGAGAGGTGCTTTTCGGCGAGATGAAGGTTGTGGAGAAGCCCAAGAAGACCAAGACCGGACAGTACGTCACGTCTGAGGAGGTGCTTCAGCAGCTCCGCTCCAAGGCTCCCATCGTGGCTGACATCCTCGAACATCGTGGCCTGAAGAAGCTCCTCGGCACCTACGTCGACGCTCTTCCGAAGCTTATCAATCCGCGTACGGGCCATATCCATACGTCTTTCAATCAGGCAGTTACGGCTACGGGTCGCCTTTCTTCGTCTGATCCCAACCTTCAGAACATCCCCGTCCGCGGTGAGGACGGCAAGGAGATTCGCAAGTGCTTCATCCCCGAACCGGGCGAGCTGTTCTTCTCTGCCGACTACTCCCAGATAGAGCTGCGCGTAATGGCTCATCTCTCTGGCGACAAGAACATGATAGAGGCGTTCCGCGAGGGCTATGACATCCACGCCGCCACCGCCGCACGCATCTATAAGGAGAAGATAGAGGACGTCAGTCGCGACCAGCGTACGAAAGCCAAGCGAGCCAACTTCGGCATCATCTACGGCATCACGGTCTTCGGTCTGGCTGAACGACTGGAGATCAGCCGAGACGAAGCCAAGCAGCTCATCGACGGCTACTTCGAGACGTTCCCCGACGTACACGCCTACATGGAGAAGGCTAAGGAGCTTGCCCGCGAGCACGGCTACGCCGAGACGTTCTTCCATCGCCGCCGCTATCTGCCGGACATCACCTCACACAACGCCACCGTGCGCAACTTTGCCGAGCGCAACGCCATCAACGCGCCCATACAAGGCTCTGCCGCTGACATCATTAAGATTGCAATGGTGAAGATTTACGAGCGTTTCCGCAAGGAAGGAATAAGGTCGAAGATGATTCTCCAGGTGCACGACGAACTCAACTTCTCCGTCGTACCGGAGGAAAAGGAGAAGGTGGAGAGAATAGTGTTGGAGGAAATGCAGAACGCCTATCCTCTCCAGGTGCCACTCGTGGCAGACTCAGGATGGGGTAAGAATTGGTTGGAAGCGCATTAGGCTGACTGCGGCAAAATAGTAGCGGAGGTCTCCGGCCTCCGCAGCACAAGCCTTATAATCAGATAATTATAGAATTAAACCCGAATCGGTCATTAGAAAAGTCTTCTTTTCAAAAATCATGTCCTTCATGCCTTGATGTCTGCTAATGCAAATATTGTCGTCGGCAGAATCACCGAAGAGTGCGAGAATATGTTACAATCTCAAGTCCTTATGACCGATTTGGATTAAATCTTGCTTACCTCAATTAATACATACGCTCGTTCCAATTGATACCAATCCAAACATCAATTGAAACGAGCGTTCATTTCTTATGTTGCAAGACAGCAAACGTAACACAAAAGATAGAGTATACCCTCGTGCAACGGAGGCCGGAGACCTCCGCCACTAAATTAGATTCTCCACAAAATACAAAGAAAATGAATCATTTGTAAGATTACGTGGATTATTATAGATATACTTCAGAATATTCAGGTAATGCTGTTCGTCCCTAATAATTCTGTCAAAACTTTCATTCTGCCATACTTGGCCAACACGACCTAACAAACGATTAATACATAAAGCAGAATAATGCTTTATTGACTTAATTATATCCTGTACCATCCATTCGCCATAAGGCATCAACACAACATGTACATGATTTGGCATTATTACATAAGAGACAATCTTATATCGTACATTGTCAAAATGCAATAAAGCCTGAGCTACTATATTACGACATTCAGAATCAATTAAAAGACATTCACCATTTCCTTTGTCAAGATATTTCTCTATTCTATTATATTTCTCCCATTTCAACAATTCTATCTCTTTCTTGTCATATATACATCTATTTAAAGAAAGCTTCTGCTCATACTCAAGGAGAATATTATCAATAACCTTTTTAGGAATAGAATCATAAAGACGGAATGTCACAAATGTTAATTTTCCAGTTTGATGCCAATGTGGAAGACTACCTTTTGTTACATACACCAGCCCCCATTTGTCAAAGAAATGTTCATTCATATTAAAGTAGTCTAATGATAATAAGTAGCGGAGGTCTCCGGCCTCCGCAGCACGAAGCCATTAAATTACATAGATATAGCTTGTAACGGAGGCCGGAGACCTCCGCCACTTTCCTCTACAACCACTTCATAAGTATATCCCACACAGCAATGATGTGGCAGACGGAACCGGCGAGGACGAAGAAATGGAAGACGGTGTGCATGAAACGGCGCTTGCGGAGACAGTAAAACAAGGCACCGGTGATGTAGCAGACGCCTTCGGCTATTATCCATATCACGGCGGAGGGACCGACGCTATGGAGCAGCGGACCGAAAGCAACGAGCACGCTCAATCCCATCACCACGTAGCAGATTGTCTCTACGTAGCTATGGCTCTTGAGTCCCATAAAGCTCTTCACGGTTCCGGCTATTGCCGACACCCATATGAAGATGAAGAGCGCCCAGCCCCAATAGCTATACTCGCGCAACGCCACAAGCGTGATGGGCGAATACGATCCGGCTATGTGCCAATAGATGGCGGCGTGGTCCCACTTGCGCAGCCTCTCCTTCCAGGGCGACCATGCAGAAAGGGCGTGATAGACAGTCGAAGCGATGTAGCTCGACAACATTCCGAAGAGATAAAGGATGATGCCTGCCGTCGCCCAACCGTTTCGAGCCCAGCCGCACCATACGAGGAATGCCGTGCCGACAACGAGTCCGAGGATTATTCCCGCGCCGTGCGACCATGAGTTCCATATCTCTTCTTTATGATTAAAGTAGATTTTCATACACTCTAAGTTTTATGTTCCTGACTGTAAATACTTTATATTTTCGTCTACAAAGTTACGTATTATTATCCACTCATATATTCTTATTTAAATAAAATTAAGTACCTTTGCACACGCAACGGTTTGCCTATCCCTTATCAGGAAGAGGCGATTAAAAGGGAATGGGGTGAGAGTCCCCGACTGTCCCGCAGCTGTGAGCTGCCCTTATTATCGGGTGCGAACAACGATGCCACTTGCCTTCGGTGACTGATAAGAAGAAGGCTGGGAAGGCGTTCGCGTCTGGGTGGCGAGTCAGAAGACCTGCCGAAACGTGTATTGCCAAGGTTGTTCAGGTACGCCTCGAGGATTGGGCACGAACGACGAAACCATTACAACGACCCGAAGGTAGGATTTGGCTGACAGCCATAATTGTGCCCAGTTGTGATTATATGTATTCTGTAGTGATTACACAACTATAATAATATATATGAAGAAAAACTTTACTTCCATTATGTTTGCTCTGTGCATCAGCCTTTCTGCTGCCGCACAGACCACCACAATCCGTGTGCAGGGCGCACCCCGAAAGGTGTCGCAGACCGTTGCCACACGCATCCAGAAGGCTGCCGACGCAGTAACATCCACTTGCATCGATTTCTCTAAGATAGAGCGTTGGGCAGGCGAAGGCGAATGCCATGCCGCTCTTGCCCTGAAATGGGCTGACGGACAAAACGAGGGCAAGACTCTCGTCTGGGGATATCGCTGGAAATCAACGGAGAACCCCACCGGAGAGGATCTCATCCGTGCCATCGCCAAGGCAGACCCTGCTCTTTATCTCATGGGCTCCACCGGACCTTATGGAGTCACCATCGGCGGCATCGGCTATGACGCTGACAACGACCGCCTCGTGAGCATCACCACTATGACCGATGAGATCTATCCGCGCTGCGGCTTCGTCACTCAGCCCTCTGACGAGTACGAATCGTCGGCTGCTACCGACTATGGCGACGGCGACGCATGGAACAGCGGATGGTATTCGGGCTTCTGGAGCTATTACGTTGCTGACAAGGCGGACGACGAGCTGCAGATGTCTATGACCGGCGCCACCGGACGTACGCTTACCGACGGATGCGTTGACGCTTACGTCTTCAGTTATTTCGCTTCCGACGCAGAGCCTAACGTATATGACGGCAACCTCGAATATCTGCCTGCAACGACCGACTACTCTACGGGCACTTTCGTCCTCAACGAGGGATGGTTCGGCACGGAGAACGCTTCCGTCAACCATCTTTCAGAGAACGGCGAGTGGACATACCGCTGCGCTGACAACATCGGAGCCACCGGTTGCTACGCCACACCATGGGCAAACCGCTACTACATCATCGCCAAGCAGCCTAAGGACAAGGGCGCTGAGGTAAGCGGAGGACGCATCACCGTATGCGACGCCAACTCAATGCGCGTTCTGAAGCAGATTGAGAACATCGGAGGCGCCAACGAGGACGGACGTTCGTTCTGCGGCATCGACGAGCACCGCGCTTACGTAAGCACCACGGAGGGCATCTATGAGCTCGACCTTGACAACTTAGAGATAACCAAGAAGGTGCTTTCTACGGAGAACTATAACACGCAGTTCGGCAATATGGTCCGCTTCGGCGACTATGTCCTTGCCACCGAATACGGCAAGAATCTCTTCGTCATCAACTGCACCGACAACACCCTCGTAAAGACGCTTCCCAGCACAGCAGCATCAGTAGTAATGGCTAAGGACGGATCGTTGTGGGTGAGCACCAAGGAGGGCATCTCACGCTTCAATGCCGAAACACTCGACCTTGAGCCTCTAACACTCGGCGAGGGCATCGGACTGCCCGTCCTGACAAGCGGCGCATGGAATCCTGACTGCTTCTGCGCAAGCCTTCAGAGCAACGTCATCTATTGGGCTTCATCGACAGAGTGGACCATCAATAAGGTGTTTAAGTATGACATCGACAAGCAGGAAGCTTCGCTCTTCATCGACTATACCACCGATGCTGACGGCCGCGCGCTCTACGGTGCAGCGCTCCGCGTTGACCCGAAGACAGACTGCATCTACACCAGCCTCGTGAAGGGATGGACTTTCAACGACAACGTCGTTCGCAAGTACAGCGCCGACGGCACACAGCTGGCAGAATACACCATGGAGGCAAACTACTGGTTCCCCGAGGTATTCGTATTCCCCGACACCGAGGACCCCGTACTTGCTGACTTTAAGGCTATTAACCTTGGCGCAGGCGAGCAGACTGAAGCAGACGTGGACGTTACTGACGCCGACAACAACCGCCACGCCATCGTCATCAGCGTGGAGAACATCGAGGACAACAGCGTGGCTGAGGTAAGCGTGAAGAACGGCAAGCTGGTAGTTAACGCACTCAAGGAGGGCAGCACCACTGTCACCGTCAAGGCTTGCTCTAACGGCATCAGCACACAGAAGACGCTCAGCATCAACGTCAGCGCTCCTACCTCTATTGACGCTGCCACAGCAACCGCCGAGGCTCATGAGGTGGCACGTTACACCATCGACGGCAAGCGCATCAGCAAGCCGCAGACCGGCGTCAACGTCGTTCGCTTCTCTGACGGTACAGTCAAGAAGGAAGTAGTGAAATAGATATCATTATTTTTAACAGGTTTGTAATTATTTGGGGCGGTTGTACGCGTGATGCGCGCAGCCGTCTTTTTTTTACACGTAATACCAATAAAAAGCGTAACTTTGTACGCCCAAATCATTAGTTTGAGTAAATGCGGACATTCAGTAAACTACATATTTGCGTGGCTCTCGCCTCCATAGCCGCCACCGCCGGTGCACAGACGTCGCGTCTCGACTCGGTGCAGACTCTGGGCGACGTAAGCGTGGTGGGCGTCAAGCCTCACTATCTCACTCCCTCGCAGACCCTGCGCGGCGACATGCTGCGCAATCTCTCCGCCACGTCCGTGGCTGACGCGCTGAAGTATTTCTCCGGCGTACAGATAAAGGACTACGGCGGACTGGGCGGTCTGAAGACCGTGAACGTGCGCTCGCTCGGATCGCAGCACGTGGGAGTTTATCTGGACGGCATACGCATTACCAACGCGCAGAACGGTCAGATTGACCTTGGACGCTATTCGCTCTCCAACATGGAGTCGGTGTCGCTCTATAATGCCAACCGCAACGAGCGCCTGCAGTCAGCTTCTGAGTATGCTTCGGCAGCCACCGTCTACATGCAGACAAAGCGTCCGACGCAGACCACGTACATGATGGAATATGGTTGCGGGTCGTTCGGCCTCAACAAGCTGAAGGGCTACTTCGCGCTGAAGAACCTGCTCTTCGTGGACGCCGAATACCAGCATAGCGACGGCAACTACGCTTTCCGCTTCCGTTCGGAGCAGGAAGACACCGTAGGCACGCGCCACAACTCGGACATTACGTTTTATCGTCTTGAGGCAGCCGGATTCTATAAGGGACTCTCCACACACGTCTATTACTATAATTCGGAGCGCGGACTGCCCGGACCGGTCATCAGACGACTCTCTGACCAGTGGGATTCCACCGACCGCCAGTGGGACGAAAACTTCTTCATACAGTCATCATACAAGCATTCGTGGGAGCATTTCGGACTGAAGACCAACCTGAAATACTCTTACGACTACCTGCATTACCTGCAGGATCCGCGCACCAACGCCGCCACGATGTACTGCAACAATCACTATACGCAGCAGGATCTTTACGGCTCCGTAGCCGCGGCGTGGAACACGCGCTACGTGTCGCTTACGGCAAGCACCGATCTTCGTTGGAGCGACCTCAATGCAGACGTATATAAGTTCGCTTACGTCTATCGTCTCGACTCGAAGTCGTTGCTCTCCGCCATCGCCTCATACCGCGGTTTCGAGGCAAACATAGCCCTGCTTTACACCCACATCTCCGACCATACACGTGGCGCAGCGTCGCCACTGAGCCGCCTCACCCCGATGTATCTCGCCTCATGGCACGGAGGTCCGCTGACCGTACGAGCCTTCCATAAGCGCATCTTCCGCGCCCCGACGCTCAACGACCTTTATTATACACTCGTGGGCAATGCGCAGCTCCGACCCGAATACACCTCGCAATGGGACCTTGGCATCGACTATAAAGACCGCCACCTGCATCTCGCCGTCGACCTCTACACGAGCCGCATAGAGGACAAGATTGTAGCCATACCGATGAAATGCCAGTTCCGCTGGTCGATGGTAAACTTCGGACTGGTCAGGTCTTTAGGCATAAGCACCACCGCTGGCTACGACCGCACTTGGGGCAAATTAGCGCTGTCCGCCAACGCCAACTACACCTGCCAGCGTGACCGCGACTTCTCGTCGCCCTCCGACCCCGAATATAAGAACACCATCCCCTACTCTCCTCTCCATTCCGCCTCCATCATAGTCAGCCTCGGCTATGACGGATGGTCAGCCTGCACGTCATGGCTCTACACCGGCAACCGCTTCGCACTTATCTCAAACAACAAGGAGGACATGCTCGGCGCATGGCAGACCGTTGACCTGAAGCTCAGCAAAACCTTCACCGTCAGCCGCCATAGCCTCCAGACCACCATAGAATGCAACAACCTCACCGACTCCAGACACGAAGTGGTGAAGCGCTATCCTATGCCGGGCCGCAACTGGAAGCTGACCCTGCAATGGAGGATGTAAAAAGGAGGAGATTGTGAGAATTTATAGGATTTAGCCATAAAAGATTTTGAGAATTTACAGGATTTTACTATATACTTAACACAGTTTCTATAAAAAACTGTCGATAACAACTCTAACATGTCGTACAAGAACATATACGCCCGTCTGCTGTGGCTCCTTGCTGTGTCGCTCCTTACAGCGTGCTCACTGCAACCAGCCGACTACCCCACTCCGTCTGAGCCTAAAGCCGACTCGGACCGCCTCATCGTGCTCTGCGAAGGACTGTGGGGCATGGACAATTCGTCGCTGTCGCTCATCGACAACGGCGTGCTGACCAACCGATGGTTTCAGCAGCAGAATCCAGGACGGCATCTTGGCGATACGGGCAACGACATTCTGCAGGTGAACGACACGCTGATAGCCATAAGCGTAAACTGGTCGAACATCGTGCAATACATCCGCCCTGACGGAACGGCAATTGCCGCAACGGAGAACATTCCCAACAACCGCCGGCTTGCAACTGACCACAACGGCTTCCTTTACGTCACGTCGTATGCCGACAACGGCTACGTGGCGAAGGTGGACTTACGGACAAAGCAGGTGGTGGACACGTGCCACGTGGGACGCGAACCTGAAGGCATAGCCTATTACGACGGACGGCTCTACGTAGCCAACACGGGAGGCTACGCCACGCAGACCAAGGACCACGACTATGAACAGACGGTCTCCGTGGTGGACGCGCAGACCATGCGCGAGCTGCGACGCATCGACACGGGACACAAGAATCTCTATGGCAAACCGGCGCAATGGGGGCAATTTCTGTGCATCAATGCCGCCGGCGACTACTATAACCAGCCGCCGCAATGCATCGTTCTGAATATGGCTAACGACGAGTTTCGCACTTTCAGTTTCCCTGCCACGTACTGCTGCGCCTATCAGGGACGATTCTATATCCTCGGCTCAGCCTATTCATACATCACCGAAGCCTACGCCTTCTCCGCCCACACCGTCTCCTTGCCCTCTATGGAGGCGGAGGAAGGACTGGCAGCGTACGACGCTGCCACAGCGACGATCCTACAGATGCAGTCGCCATACGGCATATATATCTCGCCATACACCGGACACCTCTACGCCAGCGACGCCCGAGCCTACGCCACCAACGGCTACGTCTACGAGTTCGGACGCGACGGCAAGCAGCTAAACAGATACCTGCTAAGAGGAGTGAATCCCTCGGGATTTCTGGCGTGGCAGCAGAATTAAAAACAAAACCATTTAGATATGAAACCAACAACAATACTCTTTGCCGCACTCTTACAGCTCACAGTGTCGGCAAACGCACAATCACAGCAAACAGTTAAGGTGCTGGAATACTGCCCTGCACCAGGACAATTCATCAACACGTTTCCCGCCATTGACGCCGCGATGTCGGCGGAGGAGCGTCTGAAAGCTTGCGAAGAGCAGATAGAGGACGGCAATCTGGTGTGCCTTGGCGCTGCCGGAGGCTACATCACGTTCGGATTTGACGAGCCTATAAAGAATCTGCGCGGATCTGATCTGCGCATTCTCGGCAATGCTTTCTATTCACAGAACGACCCCGTTTACGGCGCTTCCACAATCGGAGGAAGCGTCGAACCGGGCATTGTATTTGCCGGTGTGGGCACGTCTCCAGAAACGGCTACGTGGTATGAGTTAGCAGGTTCGGAATATTACACCACCGAACGTCATAACTTCCGCATCACTTACCACAAGCCAACGGCGGAGCAAGGCGACCACGAGAAGTCGTATTCCGCCTTCGACAACTACATCCGCTTCACCGCTACGTGGGACGATGCTGACGGCACGAAGCGCGATACGACGGGTTATCTGATGAAGAACGTGTTTCATCCTCAGACTTACTGGCCAGTTTGGGAGGACAAGGAGGAAATGACGTTCAGCGGAGCACGACTGCCAAACAACGCCATCAACTACGGTGGCGACGAGTATGACACGGAGAATACGCAGCTATGGGTGACTTATCGCTATGCTGCCGACTCGTACGGTTACGCCGATGCTGCACCCAACGATGACCAGCGCTACACCACTTTCGACCTTGATTGGGCAGTTGACAAGAACGGCAATCCCGTAAAACTAACCCATGCCGACTTCATCCGCATCCAGACGGGTGTGCTGCAGCATTGCGGATGGACTGGCGAAACGTCCACGGAGGTCAGCTCTGTCATCAATCTGCATCTTGTGGAAGGCTACGATGCCGACCCAATCATCATCACTCCGCGTCCACGACCCACTGCCATAGACGCCATAAACGCTTCAGCAGCTAAGGAAACGGCACGCTATAACATCAGCGGACAGCGCATCAGCAAGCCTCAGCGCGGCGTGAATATCGTGAAATACGAGGACGGAAGCGTAAGAAAGATAATAGTAAAATAAAGAAAAAAGTGCCACTTTTGACTGTAAGCGTATCCGCGATGCAGCCTTTTTTTTAATCATTATGCTTGTTACCTTTG